>Ga0228631_1000809_pt1 | contig 16736 bp, 19 predicted proteins | sample 39DmetaG_FD_183049 | JGI IMG/M metagenome (GOLD analysis project Ga0228631, IMG submission 183049) | Seawater microbial communities from Monterey Bay, California, United States - 39D | ecosystem: Environmental > Aquatic > Marine > Coastal | place: USA: California | collected 2016-09-28
AACATCAAAAACTAAATAAAATGAACGAAACAATGACAAAGCTAACATCAAACGATTTGATTCAATTGGAAGATAAACATGGAGCACATAATTATCATCCATTACCGGTTGTTTTAGCGAAAGGAGAAGGAGTTCATGTTTGGGATGTTGAAGGTAAAAAGTATTATGATTTCTTATCGGCATACTCTGCGGTAAATCAAGGTCATTGTCACCCAAAGATTATTGACGCTATGATGGAGCAAGCTAAAACACTTACGCTTACTTCAAGAGCTTTTCACAATGATACACTAGGTGTTTACGAAAAGTTTATTACTGAGTACTTTGGTTTTGATAAAGTATTACCTATGAATACTGGAGCTGAAGCAGTTGAAACGGCTATTAAAATTGCTCGTAAATGGGGGTATGAAGAAAAAGGAATATCTGAAAATGATGCAGTAATTGTTGTTTGTGATGGTAATTTCCATGGAAGAACTACAACAATTGTTTCTTTCTCAAATGATCAAGATGCTCGTAAAAATTTCGGTCCTTTTACTCCTGGTTTTGTCTCTATTCCTTATGATGATGCTAATGCATTGGAATTTGCATTACAAGATAAAAATGTAATTGGATTTCTTGTTGAGCCAATTCAAGGTGAAGCTGGAGTTTACGTTCCTTCTGAAGAGTTTTTGTCTAAAGCAAAAGCTGTTTGCGAAAAAAACAATGTTTTATTTATTGCTGATGAAGTTCAAACAGGTATTGCTCGTACTGGAAGTTTATTGGCTGTTTGTGGAAACTGTAATTGTGAAAAATCTTGTGAAAGACAAGAAGCAACTTATACTAGACCAGATATCCTAATCTTAGGTAAAGCACTTTCTGGAGGTGCTTACCCTGTTTCTGCTGTTCTGGCGGATAATGCAGTGATGAATGTTATTAAACCAGGTCAACACGGTTCTACTTTTGGTGGTAATCCAGTTGCAGCTAAAGTAGCAGTTGCAGCATTAGAAGTGGTTAATGACGAAAGTTTAATTCAAAATGCTCGTAAATTAGGTGAGCTTTTTAGAAATGAAATGCAAAGAATCATTGATGCTTCAGATTTGGTTTCTAAAGTTAGAGGTAAAGGTTTATTAAACGCTATTATTATCAATGATACACCAGAAAGCGATACTGCTTGGAACTTATGTGTTGCATTAAAAGAGAATGGTTTATTAGCAAAACCTACTCATGGTAATATTATTCGTTTTGCTCCACCATTAGTAATGACTGAAGAGCAGTTAATGGAATGTGTTGCCATTATTGAAAAAACAATAAAAGAGTTCAAGAAATAAGAACAAAAACAATATAATGTAAAAGACTCACAGAAATGTGGGTCTTTTTTTTGCATTAATATTTCTTAGAATAGAACTTAATTCTTAACTTAATTAAACCAAACCAAACTAAATTGAGATGCGAGAAACCTATTTACATTATTTATGGAAGACACAAAGCTTAAACCTATCTAATACTTCTTTATCTAAAGGAGAACTGTTTAAAGTGATTCACCCTGGTAAATACAATACTGAAAGTGGACCTGATTTTTTTGATGGGATTATCATTATTGACGGTATAATGTGGAGGGGTAATATTGAGATTCATGTAAATGCTTCGGATTGGTACTTACATAAACATCAAATAGATGCATGTTATGATAATGTTATTTTACATGTTGTTTATAATAACAATAAGTCTGTTTTTGTTAAAGGGGAAAGGTTACCTACACTTGAATTAAAATCACATATTGATAATTTTCATAAGCTGAAATTTAACAAAGTAGATGTCTTAAAAAATGAGATAAGTTGTGCTAACTCTATTAAAGAAATGGACAGGATTTATTTAGAAGAAATGAAAGAGCGAGCAGTCTTAAACCGTTTAAATCGGAAAATACTCTTCTTATCTAAAGAACCATTTAATTATCAAGATGACCTTCAAATACTGTACACATTTCTACTTAAAGCTTTTGGTAAAAAAGTAAATGAAGGTCCTTTTATTCAGCTTGCAATTAACTTACCATATAATTTGTTGATGCAAAATGACCTTAAAACTCAAAAGCAACTGTTGATAGGAATGAGTAGTTTAAAAACACAAGATTTCCAATTTTCAGAATGGAATTTTCTTGTACATAAGTATCAATTAAAAGCAATAAATTCTTTTGAATGGAAGTGCAAAGGGCTAAGACCTTCAAGTTTCCCTGAAGTGATGATGGAAAAGTTGATTTGGTTTTTAGAAACGTTTAATCTTTTTGATGTGAACCAAAATGTTAAAAATCAAACGGTACTCTCTTTTTTACAAGCTGTATTAAAAGTTGAAAATAAAGAGAATTTTTTCTCAAATAGTCTTTTCAAACATATTCTCATAAATGCAATTGTTCCATATGTATGGTGGAAAGGAACTCGATATGACAATCACAAGCTTCAGAATTATGCAATTGATTTGTTACTTGATGTAAAAGGGGAAGAGAATAACATTCTATCGAAATGGCGTAAAATAGAGATTGATGCTAAAAAAGCCTATGATTCTCAAGCATTATTGGAAATTTATAACGAATTTTGTTCTGCAAACAAATGTTTGGAGTGTTCTGTTGGAGTTAAAATTTTAAATAATTGAGAACAATACAAAAAATACTTTTTTTCTTTGAGATGCGTTCTTACGGTGTCTGTACATGGTGGGCTAGAAAGCTTGGTATAAGTACATCTAAAGTAAGAATTGGGTTTATATATGCTTCATTTATAGCATTGGGTTCACCATTATTTATCTATTTGGGAATGGCTTGGATATTGGAACATAAGCATTACTTTAAGTTTCAACCAAGAAGAAAAAAATCCATTTGGGAATTGTAATTATGTTAAAATCAAAATTATTTAGACGAATATCTTTTTTCGTTTTTCTTTTATTAACAGTTATTTCTGCTGGTACTTTTGGTTTCATGTTGATTGAAGGTTGGAATTTTATCGATTCTTTTTTCATGACCATTATTACTATTTCAACAGTTGGATTTGGAGTTGTACATCCACTATCCAATTCAGGAATGATTTTTACATCTCTACTAATTATTTCAAGTTTTGGTACATTTGCTTTTGCAATTAATTCAATAACTAGTTTTTTGGCTGGAGGAGAATACAAACGTTTTTTAATGGAAAGAAAAGAGATGAAAGAGTTTGATAAACTAAAGAATCATGTAATTATTTGTGGTTTTGGTAGAGTTGGTATTCAAGTTGCTTATGATTTAAAGGCGCATGGAACTCCTTTTGTGATTATTGAAAGTGATAGAGATATTATTGAGGAATTTGAGAATGAACATGGTTTTTTGTTTTTAGTTGGTGATTCAACCCAAGATGAGAACCTTGTAAAAGCAGGTATTCATCATGCTAAAGCTTTAATAAGTTGTTTGCCAAAAGATGCGGATAATTTATACGTTGTGCTTTCTGCTAAAGAACTACAAAAAAGTTTATTGATAATTTCTCGAGCGTCTAATCAATCGACAGTGAATAAACTAAAGATAGCAGGTGCTGAAAACGTAATTATGCCAAATGCTATTGGAGGTTCTCACATGGCTTCATTGATTTCTACTCCTGATGTCGTTGAATTTATTGATGTGATCCGTTTACAAGGTAATTCTGGGGTCAATATAGAATCTATTTCTTTTAGTGAATTACCTGATAGATTTAGAAATAAAACTATTGGACAATTAGAGGCAAAAAAATTAACAGGTGTTACTATAATTGGTTTTAGAACTCCTTCTGGGGAACACATAATTAACCCAGACTTTGATATAGAAGTTGTTCAGAAGTCTAAATTATTTGTTTTAGGAACTCAAGAGCAAATAGAAAAATTAAATAAACTTTTTGGCATTTCACATTTATAAATTATGCGATTATTAATTACAGGTTCGAACGGACTATTAGGACAAAAAATTGTTAAACAATGTTTAGCAAAAGGTATTGATTTCTTAGCTACTTCTAAAGGAGATAATCGAAATCAAGATTGTCCAAATGGAAAGTTTTTAAGTTTAGATATTTCAAATCCACTTGAAATTAAAAAAGTGTTTGATTTTTATTATCCAACTCATGTGATTCATACTGCAGCTATAACGAACGTCGATTATTGTGAAGACCATCAAGATGAATGCCAGTCTGTAAATGTGGATGCTACTCGTTATTTAGTACAAGCTTCTAATACATATAAAGCACATTTTCAGCTCTTATCTACTGATTTTGTTTTTGATGGTAAAAAAGGAAATTATACTGAAACAGATGAGGTCAATCCATTAAGTGTTTATGCAGCCTCAAAAGTAGAAGGAGAAAAGATTGTTCAGGAAGAAGCTGAAAATTGGTCTATCGCTAGAACGATTATCGTTTATGGTGAAGGAAATAATTTATCTCGTTCAAATATTATTTTGTGGGCAAGGGAAGCATTAAAATCTGGAAACCCATTGACTATTGTTGACGATCAATTTAGAGCACCAACTTGGGCGGATGATTTAGCTTGGGGTTGTTTAGCAATTGTACTAAAAAATAAACAAGGTGTTTTCCATTTATCAGGACCAGAAACAATGTCAATTATTGATTTGGTATACAGAGTAGCAGACTTCTATGAATTGCCAAAAGACCAAGTTACTCCTTCTAAATCTACCGACTTAAACCAAGCAGCTCAACGTCCACCAAAAACAGGTTTCGATCTTTCTAAAGCAACAAAAGAATTAGGATATAACCCAATGAAATTAGAAGAAACATTAGGGTTGTTGTCAGATTTTTAGTTAGAATTTGATTTTTAGTCGTTACCATTATGATGCTATCTTTCCTCCGAGCATCCCCCGCACTGCGGTAGCTTTAACGAAGTGTGCTGCTGCGGAAAGCAATGAATTATTAGAATAATGATTATACTTTATTGCTATGAATCTAATTTACCATTATGATGCAACTCAATAAAAAGTCTTATTTTATCATAGCAAAACATCACAGATACATATCATTTGCCGAGAAATATTTAAGACTGGACATGGACGAACAACGAGAAGCTTTAAGTAGCTTACATTCAGAAATATTAGGGAAATAAGCTGTTGTTTTATTTCGCGTTTCGCGAAGTATTTTGTATGTTTGTTAAATAGGAATAAAATAAGTGAATGAAAGTTAGGGTAATCACTCAAGAAACAATTTGGAACTATTGTAAAAGGAATGCTAGATCATTACCAAGTTTTAATGTTTTTATAGAAAAGTTAAAGAATTGTGATTGGAATACTTTGAATGATATCAATGTAGATTTTCCTTCGATGAGTCTAGTTAGAGATTGTGAAGAAAATAGAATTGTTTTTGATATAGGTGGAAATAATTATCGGATGATATGTGATTACAACTTTTATAAGAATTGTTGTTTGTATGTAGCTTTCATTGGTACACATGCAGAATACGATAAAGTGGATGCTTGTACAGTTCAGATGTACTAATACAACAAGATTTTAAATAAAATATTAATTGTAAAAAATAGAGTTATGAAATACTCAGAGATAGAAAATAAGAATCAATACCAAGAATACTGTAAGAAACATCTTGAGTTAGGTAAGCTTCTTGCTGGTGGTAAAGGAAATGCAGACATGGAGAGTGAATACTATATCCTTGACCTTATCATTCAAGACTACCACAACAAACAAACTAACCCGTTGGATACCTTAACACCAGTAGATTTATTGAAAGCTTTAATGGAAGAAGCTGGGTACTCTGCATATAAATTATGTAAAGAATTAGAGATTTCTCAATCAGTAATTTCAGATATATTCCATTACAAAAGAGGCTTTAGTAAAGATGTGATTAGAAAACTGGCTAACAAGTTTAATGTTGGTGAAGCATCGTTCTTGAAAGAATATGAGTTATTCGGAAAAGAATCTAATGTTGCCTAAGTAATATAAAGATGGAAGTTAAGTCAATTAAAACAGATTCAGAATACAATACAGCACTTAAACGTGTTAATGAGTTGTTTGATGTAACACCAGATAGTCCTGACTTCAACGAAGCTGAATTAATGATTTCACTTGTTGAACAATACGAAAAGGAACATTATAAAATGGATGCTCCAAATATTACTAAAAATACCTAGTTATAATTGTTATGCTTAGTCAAGCCTCTTCCAGAAATGGGACGTAACTAAGTGACCGAATTTAAAGTCTAGTTCTAACTGGGCTTTTTTTACGCCTAATAATTTGTGACCCAAAACATACGGTATTTTACAAGGATTATATATATTTGATTTACAGATTGATTTAACAAATAACCAACATTTGAACGGATATCCTGATACTTTTTTAAATAACGCAAGTTCTTACCGTTATGGCTACAATGGCATGGAGAAAGATGACGAGGTATCTGGTACTGGAAACAGCTACACAACTGAGTTTAGACAGTATGACCCTAGGGTAGGTAGATGGAAATCATTAGACCCATTAATGACTAAGTTTCCTTGGATGTCTCCGTTTGTTGCATTTGATAATAACCCTATTTACTTTGTTGACCCTTATGGGTTGGCTAGTGAGGGTGGTGATGATGAAGGTGGAGGAAAAGATGGTGATGGTAACCCACTGAAGGGAGATGGGAATGATGGTTCGGGAGAGTCTAAAGGTATACCATCTGGCTTACCAGAAATTGCAGAAGATGGTAGTATTCATTCAGCAGATAATGGAAAGGATTACATAAATATTGAAGGAAGTTGGAGTCATGTTCATGAAGACGTTATCGTTAATCCAGGAAATGAATATAAGACAAGTGGAGATGTAGAGAATACGAATAGTGGAGGTGTAATACCTTCAACTGAAATAAATAAAGGAACCTACAAAAGTATGGTCTATCAATTTGACAATGCAAAAAATGTAGTTGATAAAATTGTAACGAATAGTATTAGTGGGATAGATGGAGTCAATGGTTTAATTATGACTTTAGCAAATATTGGAAGTTCTGGGGGAGATTTATATGATATCACACCGATGGATTTACTTATGGTTCCTGGGGCGAGTATGTTAGGGGAAGAGTTAAGTAAAAAGTGGGATAGTGACATGCTTCAATATGAAATGACCCGTGCTGGTACTAGTTGGAGTGAGATGAAGAGTTTTGCATCCAAAAGGAATACTGATGCTGGAACAATTGTTATTTTTGTATATGCAGCAAAAGATATTCATGGTTCTACTATAGAGATGTTAAATAAAAAAATACCAACAACAACAGTATATAAAACATTAGACGAAGCCCAAAACGCTCTTGGATTTGTTCCAAGTATTGTTTATTATAAGTTTTTAACACCTTCGACTACTGACCTTATAGTGCTTCCAATGAATAAATTAATTTTTAAATAGTTTAAAATGATAAAAGAAAGAATGTTATATATTTGTATTGTTCTATTATTTTCTTGCTCAAGTGATAATGGTTTTAAAACTAAAATCGAAAAAGAATTCTATGATGGAGGGCAATTAAAAACGTTACTTTATCTTTTTAAAAAGGATGATATTAAGAAAATAGGTTTTCTTTCTAACGGCTCATTAGATTACATTCAAAACATTTCGAATAACGGTAAAGATAACTTTATGGTAATTTTTAATGACGTCGGGAAGTTATGGTTGATAGGGTCAAACAAAAATCACAAGCGTAATGGAAAATTTATAGCATTTGATGAAGGGAATATTGTTACCGAAGATGAATATTTGGATGATAAATTAGTAGAATAATTATGGATATTGAAAAAAGTATTAAATATTTGGACTTTGTCGTAAATGAATGTGATAAAATACTTGAAGATAGAAGTGTTACTGGTAAAGAATTAATACACTTAATTACGGAGATTCAATTATTTAAAAATAGAGTTATTGAAAGCGAACTGGCTGAAGAATTAAAAAGAGAAATTTCATGCTTTAAGTTGAATTACTCAGTTGAAGGAGTTGAGAAAGTAGAAAAGTATCGAATGATAGGCTATATTTTGCTAAGAGGTTTTTCAAGATTAATCGAACGAAAAATGATGAAAGAACGTATGAAAGCTGTTTACAAGATTAGAGAAAATTGTACCAGACTTTCTTTTTACATTAAAAGTAATTATTAAACTTGGTAATCTCGGTAATATTCCAAACGGTGCTTTTAAACAACAGTAAACACTCCACATCACATCTTCATACACGCTCATAGAACAATCATAAGCTATGCTGTATAATTTATGAAACACGATGGAAACGTCTGTAAATGGGGTTAGAATACAAACCTCGACCTATTTAGAGTGGTGTTTTGGTGATGGATGCTACTGTAGGACGGACGAGGTAAACTGTTTATCGACCTTCAACATAATCGAGCATTTCAACAAGCTGGTCACAGAAAATACCTTTTAAGACCTTCACCACTTCACGCTTCTTATTTACAAAGCTGATGGTGTAGGTATCCGTCCATCTCAATTGAATCTTAACCCACCCTTTGTGATTTAATCCATTGCATTGGAATCCTAATCCTCCAGAGAATTCTTTTTCCTCAGACATTGAATGAAAGTTTTTCCCACCAACAGCTGGTAGAAACCATTTATCACCGTAGTTGATTTGGTCAAGTATCGTTCTAGCTATCTCTTGTGCTCTTGTAGTGTCCATTGTTTCCATGTTTATGATTAATTGAGTTCAGTCTTTAAGTCTTTTGTCTTTAAATCTTGAGTCTTAAATCGATAGCTGATAGATCTAGCTTCTAATAATGTTGAATTGTGAATGTTTGATGATTAATTGAGTTCATTCTTTAAGTCTTTTGTCTTTAAATCTTGAGTCTTAAATCAATAGCTGATAGATAAAGCCTTTCATAATGTTGAATTGTGAATGCTTTATGATTAATTGGATTCAGTCTTAAAGTCTTCCGTCAGTAGTAGGACACATGAATCTTTAAATCGTGAAACTGAAATTATTTTATAGTCTTTTTTGGTACACAAAAATCTAATATCTAGCATCTAGAATCGTACTTCTCAATCTTTGCTCTTTATTTTATATTATTATCTTTGTAAACCAAGCCTTTAATAAAATCAACATTTATATAAAAATTAAAAAACTTATTGCATGAAATTTATTTTAAGTACACTTTCATTAATGCTTCCATTTTTAAATTTTGCTCAAGAAAAAGGAGTAGATGTAATGATTGATGAGAAAGTTGGAGAATATACTGGATGGTTTGTAAAGTTAATTTTTAAGACAATCAATTTTACAGATACCTTTCAAGTTCCATGGGTGTTGATTGTACTTGTTGCAGGAGCTTTATTTTTCACCATTTACTTTAAGTTCATCAATTTCAGAGGTTTTTTTACGGCAATCAATATTGTTAGGGGAAAATACGATAAAATAGAGTCGGAGGATGGAGATCAAGTTGAGTCTACAAAGAATGTTCATGAAATAGATGGTGATGTTATTGACACAATAAGAGTAGAACATGACCATGATCATCATGGAGAGGTTTCTCATTTCCAAGCTTTAACTGCAGCTTTATCTGCAACCGTAGGCTTAGGGAATATAGCTGGAGTTGCGGTGGCATTATCTATTGGAGGTCCTGGAGCAACATTCTGGATGATTATTGCTGGTTTAATTGGTATGGCGTCAAAGTTTGTAGAATGTACTTTAGGGGTTAAATATCGTGAGATAGATGCTGAAGGTCGCGTGTTTGGTGGACCTATGTATTATTTATCAAAAGGTCTTGGAGATAGAGGTTTGAAAAAAATCGGTAAATTTTTGGCGATTATTTTTGCAATCATGTGTGTCGGAGGTTCTTTTGGTGGAGGGAATATGTTTCAGTCCAATCAAGCATTTGCAATGTTAGAATCTTATACAGGCGGTTCTGAAGGTCCATTAGCTGGAATGGGATGGTTGTTTGGAATAATCATGGCGATAATTGTTGGGATAGTTATTATTGGTGGGATTAAAAAAATCGCAAAAGTAACGGACAAAATTGTTCCTTTTATGGTTGTAACCTACGTTTTAGCAGCTTTAGTGATTTTAGGAATGCATTTTTCTGAAATACCAAGTGCTTTTGGTCAAATTTTATCAGGGGCTTTTTCACCAGAAGGAATTGCAGGTGGTGTTTTTGGAGTTTTAATTCAAGGTTTTAAAAGAGCTGCTTTTTCAAATGAAGCTGGAGTAGGTTCTGCATCTATAGCTCACTCAGCTGTTAAAACAAAATATGCTGCAAGTGAAGGTTTGGTTGCTTTATTAGAGCCATTTATTGATACCGTTTTAGTATGTACAATGACTGCTTTGGTGCTAGTAATCAGTAATGGAGATAGTTCAATAATGACTTATGGAAAAGAAGTTACAGAAGGTGTTGAAGTTACTTCAAGAGCTTTTGCTTCCAATATCTCTTGGTTCCCTGTTGTTCTTACTATTGCAGTGATTTTATTTGCATTTTCAACTATGATTTCTTGGTCTTACTATGGCTACCAAGCATGGTCTTACTTATTTGGTAGAACTAAAAAAGTAGAGTATGCATACAAGTTTATCTTCTGTGTATTTGTATTTGTAGGAGCTGCTGCAAAGTTAGGTTCTGTTATCGCTTTTTCAGATGCAATGATTTTTGCGATGCTAGTACCAAATATGATTGGTTTGTTTTTATTAGCGCCAAAAGCAAAAGCGGAATTAGTTCGTTTCAGAGCAGCAATTTCAAAGTAAGCATTATTCTTTGTGATTTCAAAAAGTAACAAAAGAGGAGTAATTCTTATTGCTTTATTAGCTTTAATTATTATCTATACTCCTCGTATTTTAATGTCTTTAAAGCAAGACGAGGATTTTGTTACTCGAACCTATAAAAAACCTGAAAAGAAGGATTCTCTTGAAGTATTAGATAAAAAAACGAATTATTCAAGTATTAATAAGTATACTAATTCCCCCTCTAAAAGGGAGTTAAAATATAAAGCTCCCCCTTCAAGATTTAACCCTAATCATTATAAATATCAAGATTGGTTATACCTTGGTTTATCAGAAAAACAGACAGATGTCATAATAAAGTTTTTAAAGTCGGGTATTAACTCTAATGAAGATTTAAAAAAGATATACGTTCTTCCCGATGAGGTTTATCAATTAATTAAAGATTCTACCTTTTACACTGGGTTAAAGAATTCGAATCAAAATAAAAAGGTAGATTCACCTATACTTGTAGAAAAAGTCTTTCTTGAAATTAACACATCTAGTCAAAATGATCTAAAAAAAATAAAAGGTATTGGCGACTTTTTCGCTTCACAAATAATAAAAAGAAGAGACCAACTTGGTGGGTTTGTAACGAAAGAGCAATTATTAGAAGTTTGGAAGTTAGATTCGGTTGTTTATCAAAAAATTCAAGGGTTTATTTTTATAGATACCTTAAGTATTAAAAAAATTGATCTAAATTCAGCCTCTAAAGATGATTTTCAAAAACACCCATATTTAAGATGGAATCAAGCGAACTCAATCGTTCAAATTCGAAAACAAAAAGGTAGATTTGACGCAATAAATGATATTTTGGAATCAAAATTAATAAGTGATTCTTTGTATCATAAGATTAAACCATATTTAAAATTAGATTAAATGACGATAGAAGATAAACTAAAGGCAGTTATAAGAGATGTACCTAACTTTCCAAAAGAGGGAATAATTTTTAAAGACATTGCTCCTATCATGCAAAACCCTCAGGTTTCTAATGATGTTTTAGATCATTTAGTGGAACTTTATAAAAATCAAGATATTGATGCGATTGCAGGGATAGAAAGTAGAGGTTTTTTATTTGGCTACCCTTTAGCTATGCGATTGAATGTTCCTTTTATTTTAATACGTAAAAAAGGCAAGTTACCTTATGAAAAAATTAGTGTTGAATATAGTTTAGAATATGGAGAAGCGACAATTGAAATGCACACTGATGCCGTTAAAGAAGGGATGAAAGTGCTTATTCATGACGATCTTTTAGCAACAGGAGGCTCAGCTTTTGCAGCTTCTGCTTTAATAGAAAAAAGTGGAGGTAAAGTTGCAGGGTTTAATTTTTTAGTTTCTTTGGATTTTTTAAAAGGTCAAGAAAAATTAGTTAAAATCTCGGACAATATTATTAATTTAGTGAACTATTAACAACTATAAGTACGAAGTAAATTAGAGGAATATGAATTTTGAAAAGAACGAAAATCAGCAAATGATTACTCAAATGGTGAGAGATTTTGCTGAAAAAGAGATAAAACCTAACATGATGAAATGGGATGCAGACGAAATCTTCCCAGTTGAAACAATGAAAAAAATGGGTGAACTTGGACTTTTAGGAATTTATATTCCTGAAGAGTATGGAGGTTCTGGTTTCTCTTATTTTGAGTATGCTACAGCTTTAATGGAACTAGGTAAAGTTTGTGGTGGTATTGGTTTAAGTGTTGCTGCTCACAATTCTCTTTGTACAGGACATATTTATTATCACGGTACAGAAGAACAAAAGAAAAAATATTTACCATTGTTAGCTTCCGGTGATTGGATTGGTGCATGGGGATTGACTGAGCCAAATACAGGTTCGGATGCTATGAGAATGAAGACTACTGCCAAAAAAGATGGAGAGTACTGGGTGATCAATGGAGCAAAGAATTGGATTACTCATGGTTTATCTGGTGATGTAGCTGTTGTTTTAGTAAGAACAGGAGAGTTGTTAGATAGTAATGGAATTACTGCATTTATTGTTGAAAAAGGAACTCCAGGTTTTTCAGCTGTAAAAATTAAAGACAAGTTTGGTGTAAGAGCTAGTGAAACTGCTGAATTGATTTTTGATAATGTTCGCGTTCACGAAAGCCAAGTTATTGGTGAAGTAGGAAAAGGCTTTAAACAAGCAATGCAAATCTTAGATGGTGGAAGAATTTCAATTGCAGCTTTAAGTTGTGGTGTTGCAAGAGGAGCTTATGAAGCTTCTGTGAAATATGCGCAAGAAAGAGAACAGTTTGGACAATCTATATCTAAATTTCAAGCGATTGGATTTAAATTAGCAGATATGGCTACAGAAGTTGAAGCTGCTGAATTATTAACTTTTCAAGCTGCTCACCTTAAAAATAGTAAGAAACCATTAACAAAAGAAGGTGCTTACGCAAAATATTTCGCAAGTGAAGTTGCTGTTAAATGTGGTAATGAAGCGATGCAAATAATGGGTGGTTATGGTTACACAAAAGAATACCCAGCAGAGAAGTTTTTAAGAGACGCTAGATTAATGACTATCGGTGAAGGGACTTCAGAAATACAAAAATTAGTAATTTCTAGAGAAATTTTGAAATAAGCATTGTTAATAAAAAAATATATATTAACTTCGCAGTCCAAAAATGATTTTAGATAATTTTAAAAAATAAATAATATGTTAATTATTCCGGTAAAAGAAGGAGAAAACATCGAAAGAGCTTTAAAAAAATTCAAAAAGAAATTTGATAAAACTAAAGCAATGAAAGAATTGAGAAAACGTAAAGAGTTTATCAAGCCTTCTGTGACTAAACGTCAACAAAATATTCGTGCTGCTTACCGTGAAAGAATGATTTCTGAAAGTATTTAGTAACATATTTTTAAAACATACGTAAAAGGAGTCTATGACTCCTTTTTTTTTGTCCGAATTTTTAACTTATCTAGAAGTAGAGAAGAGGTATTCTTCTCATACAATTACTGCTTACAAGAAAGATATAGAGCAGTTTTTCGATTTTTTGGATATTGAAAATGAAAAAGACTTAAAAGAAGTTAGCTATCAGTCTGTAAGGTCTTGGTTAGTTGATATTCTTGAAAAAGGTAATTCTAATAGAACTGCTGCAAGAAAAATTTCTTCTTTAAGGGTTTGTTTTAAATGGTTGCTGAAAGAAGGGGTGGTTTCGGATAATCCCGTGTCAAAAATAAAGGCTCCTAAACAATCAAAAAAAATCCCTTCTTTCTTTAGGGAGGGTCAATTAGATCCAACAAATTTTGACACTCTGTTTGATGATAGTTTTGATGGTGTTAGAAATCGCTTAATAATTGAAGTGTTATATCAGACAGGAATTCGACTTTCTGAACTTATTGCTTTAAAAGTTAAAGATGTTGATCAGTATAAGGTAAAAGTTCTTGGTAAACGGAATAAAGAAAGAGCTATCCCGATATCAGAAAAGCTTAGTGGTTTGATTAGTGAGTATCAAAAACTTTTATTGGAAAAAGGGCTTTTTAGTGAGTATTTGTTTGTGTTAAAAAATGGTAACACATTATACCCTAAGTTTGTTTACCGACTAATAAACTCATATTTTGGTAATGTGACGGACATCGACAAGAGTAGTCCTCACGTGTTGAGACATACTTTCGCTACTCATATGTTAAATAATGGAGCAGGTTTAGAAACTTTAAAAGAGTTACTTGGTCATGCGAATTTATCTGCTACGCAAGTTTATACTCACAATACATTTTCACAACTTACTAAAGTTTATTCGCAAACTCATCCTAGGGGAACAAAAAAAGATAGTTAAGAATACTAAACTTCATCTCTTTTATTATTAATTATATGGATAATAAAAGGGAGGGTTTGACGAAGTGTTTTTTTATTGATTTTTTGATCAGCCAAATTTACTCGGATCAGGATTAAAAATATTAAAATCAACAAAAAGACATCTGGTAAGAAGGATGTATCAGATTAAAGAATTCGTGGGTTTGTTAATGAAACAATTAAGAAAATATATCATTAAGCAAAATAAAGAATATTTTATTGATTTATTATCTTGTTAGTAATCAGTCTAATAGGTTATGGTTTATCTGTTGATTTTATTTTTTTGAAAAAAAAGTTTTGTAAAATGTTTGGAGATTAGAATTTAATACGTAAATTTGTGCCACCCAAATGGGAGACACTTTAAAAGTTCTTTAACATACTAAAAAGTTATCAATAATGCCGATGTAGCTCAGCTGGCTAGAGCAGCTGATTTGTAATCAGCAGGTCGGGGGTTCGAGTCCCTCCATCGGCTCTATATTGGGGAGATACTCAAGTGGCTAACGAGGGCAGACTGTAAATCTGTTGGGCAACCTTCGAAGGTTCGAATCCTTCTCTCCCCACTTGGTAACTTATAACAAAATAAGCGGGAGTAGCTCAGTTGGTAGAGCGTCAGCCTTCCAAGCTGAGGGTCGCGAGTTCGAGTCTCGTCTCCCGCTCTTATTTTTTTTAGTATTTTGAAGGCCGGTGTAGCTCAGGGGTAGAGTGCTTCCTTGGTAAGGAAGAGGTCACGAGTTCAATTCTCGTCATTGGCTCTACTTTGAATGAATGATTTCATCCATTTTTGGGTGAGATTTTGTACATTCTAAATGTTTGTTTTTTTATTAACTAAGTAACAATAATAACAATGGCTAAGGAAAATTATGATCGTTCGAAACCGCATTTAAACATCGGAACAATTGGTCACGTAGATCATGGTAAGACTACTTTAACTGCTGCAATCTGTACAGTACTTTCTAATAAAGGTCTTGCACAATTACGTGATTTCTCTTCAATTGACAATGCTCCAGAAGAAAAAGAGCGTGGTATTACAATTAATACAGCTCACGTAGAGTATGAAACTGCTAATCGTCACTATGCTCATATCGATTGTCCAGGTCACGCGGATTACGTTAAGAACATGGTAACTGGTGCTGCGCAAATGGATGGTGCTATCATCGTTGTTGCTGCAACTGATGGACCAATGCCACAAACTCGTGAGCACATCTTGTTAGGTCGTCAGGTAGGTATTCCACGTATAGTTGTTTTTATGAACAAGGTAGATTTAGTAGATGATGCTGAATTACTTGAATTAGTAGAAATGGAAATTCGTGAGTTATTATCTTTCTATGATTATGATGGTGATAATGCTCCAGTTGTTCAAGGTTCTGCATTAGGAGCTTTAAATGGTGAGCCGGAATGGGTAGCTAAAGTTGACGAATTAATGGATGCTGTAGATACTTATATCGAATTACCTCCACGTGATACTGATAAGCCTTTCTTAATGTCTATTGAGGATGTGTTTACTATTCAAGGTCGTGGTACTGTAGCTACTGGTCGTATTGAGGCTGGAGTTATTAACTCAGGTGATCCAGTTGATATCTTAGGTATGGGAGCTGATAACTTATCTTCTACTGTAACAGGTGTTGAGATGTTCCGTAAGATTTTAGATAGAGGTGAAGCAGGAGATAACGTAGGTTTATTATTACGTGGTATTGACAAAGCTGATATCAAAAGAGGTATGGTTATCTGTAAGCCAGGTTCAACTAAACCACACTCTGATTTCAAAGCTGAGATCTATGTATTGAAAAAAGAAGAAGGTGGACGTCACACTCCATTCCATAATAAATACCGTCCACAGTTCTACTTCCGTACAACTGATGTGACAGGTGAGATTTTCTTAACAGATGGACGTGAAATGGTTATGCCAGGAGATAACGTTTCTATTACTGTTAAGTTGATCGTTCCAGTAGCAATGGACAAAGGTTTACGTTTTGCAATCCGTGAGGGTGGTAGAACAGTAGGTGCTGGTCAAGTTACTGAATTGATTTAATTTTATTACATCAATATAAATTAATTAGGGGAGCTTGCTCCCCTTTTTACGCGGGTGTAGCTCAGCTGGTAGAGTAGTGGTCTCCAAAACCATTGGTCGTGAGTTCGAATCTTACCGCCCGCGCTAAGCAAAACTTATAAGTTGTGTCAAAAATAAAAGAATATTTCAACGAAACAGTGAATGAAATGGTGCACAATGTGACTTGGCCTACTTGGAAGGAGTTACAGAGTAATACTATCATT
>Ga0228631_1000833_pt1 | contig 16412 bp, 17 predicted proteins | sample 39DmetaG_FD_183049 | JGI IMG/M metagenome (GOLD analysis project Ga0228631, IMG submission 183049) | Seawater microbial communities from Monterey Bay, California, United States - 39D | ecosystem: Environmental > Aquatic > Marine > Coastal | place: USA: California | collected 2016-09-28
CACCACCACTTTCTAAGAATTTTTGCTCACTTGGCAAACCTAAATATTTTGCAGAAGCACCAGTAGAAATAATAACGGTATCAGCATGAATTTCTTTTCCTCCATCTGTCCAGCATTTATGAACAGGACCAGAGAAATCAACTTTATCGATAAAACCAAAACGGATATCTGCTTCAAACCTTTTAGCTTGTGCTTCTAATTCAAGCATCATTGCAGGACCAGTAATTCCATCTGGGTATCCAGGGAAATTTTCAACTTCGTTTGTAGTAGTTAATTGTCCACCTGGTTGCATACCTTGATACATAACAGGTTTCATGTCAGCTCTAGCAGCATAAATTGCGGCTGTATAACCAGCAGGACCTGAACCAATGATTAAGCAACTTACTTTTTCGATATCACTCATTTTATATGTTTTTAATTTGTTTCTAATTTCGTATTATAAAATTAATTAAAACAATTAATAAAGCCCTCAAAAATTAACATCAATTATGAATCATTTGGTTATTTTTAAAGTCGATATTTGATTTAATCAACTAAACAACCTCAAATTCTGATTAAAATAGTATAAAACAAAAACAAAGAGTACTTTTTTATAATTAAAAACATTATATTTGCACTTTAATTCATTTATTAACTAGAGTTTCGTACTCTAACTTATAAAACAAAAAGAAAATGGCAACACGTATTAGATTGCAAAGACATGGTAAAAAAGGAAAACCTTTTTTTCATTTAGTAACTGCTGATTCAAGATCAAAAAGAGATGGTAAATTCATCGAAAAATTAGGTGTTTATAACCCTAATACAAATCCAGCAACTATCGAAATTAATTTTGAGCGTACTTTAAACTGGGTTCAATCAGGAGCTGAAATGTCAGATACTGCTAGAGCAATTTTATCTTATAAAGGTGTTCTTTACAAAAATCACTTAATCAATGGTGTGAAGAAAGGTGCTTTAACGATGGAAGAAGTTGAAACTCGTTATGCAAAATGGGAAGCTGAAAAAGCATCTAAAGTTGAAGCTAAAAAAGCTGGTTTAGGTCAAACTGCTGATAAATTAAAAGCTGAAATTTTAAAAGCTGAAACTGCTGTTAAAGAAGCGAAAGCAAAAGCAATTGAAGCTAAAAATGCTCCAGAAGTAGTTGAAGAAGCTCCTGCTGCGGAAGAAACTGCATCAGAAGAAACTTCATCTGAAGAAGAGACTTCAGCTGAGTAAAAAAATAACATAAAATGAATAAAGCAGATTGCTTTCATTTAGGATATGTAGCGAAACTTCACGGATTTAAAGGTGAAGTTTCGTTGTTTTTAGACGTTACTAATCCTTCAGACTATGAAAATATTGATTGTATTTTCGTAGATATTAATGACCAATTAACCCCATTTTTCATAGAATCTTTTAAACTTAAGAATCATCCTTTTGCTGCGGTGAAATTTGAAGGAATTAACGATGAAAAAGATGTTAAAGTCATTGAAAGGAAAAATATCTATCTTCCTTTAAGACTTCTCCCTAAATTATCTGGACTTGATTTCTACGATCACGAAGTGGTTGGGTTTAAAGTTGTGGATGAAAAATATGGTGAAGTTGGTGTTTTAGAATCCATCATTGATTTATCAAAAAATCCTTTAATTCAAGTTAAAAATGGAGGGAAAGAGGTTTTGATTCCAATGATTAAAGAGATAATCACCAAAGTAGATAGAGAAAACAAAGAGTTACACCTTATTGCACCAGACGGTCTTATAGAACTCTATTTAGGAGAATAATTTTTAATGTCTCTCTTCCAATTCAAAGAATTTTCGATTAATCAAGAAGGAGCTTCCATGAAAGTTGGAACGGATTCTATGATTTTAGGCGCTTTTATAGACTCAGAGCAAAAAAAAATAGGACTAGATATTGGGACTGGTACAGGAGTATTATCCTTAATGGTCGCTCAAAAAAACAAACACTTAGTTCTTCATGCGATTGATATTGATGAAAACAATATTTCTTTAGCTAACGAGAATTTTAAAAAGTCTAAATTCGAAAACACTTTTGAAACAATTAATGGGGATTTCTTAAATTTTAAACCTAAAATTAAATACGATCTAATTTTTTCAAATCCACCATATTACGAAAACGGACTTTTAAATAAAGATAAAAGAAAGTCAGATTCAAGACACGAACAATCCTTACCTTTAAAACAACTATTTAATAAAACAGCTCAATTACTTTCTTCAGATGGTGATTTTTGGATTGTTTTACCATCTTCGAATTCTGATAAATGGATTACTTACGCTCAAAGTCTTCAGCTATTTATTAATGAATTATATTTAATTGAGGGAAAAGAAGGAGTATTAAGCCGTGTTGTTTGTCGATTTAGTTTAATGAAATGTGATCTTAGTCAGGAAACTTTAATTATTAGAGATTCAAAAAATAATTACACAGAAAAATATAAAGCATTAACTATAGATTTTCATGGTGTTAAGCTTTGAGTGCTGTTAAAAAAATGTTGATTTTCGTCACTTATGGTTTTTTGAATCATAAAAAGCACTAATTTTGTAAAAAAAAGAAATTGAGATTATTATTCTTTTTCATATTTACTTCCGTTACTCTTGTACAATCTTTACAAGGGTTTGTTACTTTGTTGAATTGGAAAATGAATCAAGACGAAATCACTGAAAAGTACTGTGAAAATAAATCTCAACCAATGCTAAATTGTAATGGTCAATGTTATTTGGCAAAACAATTGAAAAAGCAAGAAGAAATTCAAGCTTTCGAATTAAATCAAAACAATAAAAAAATTCCAGTATCGAAAAAAGTAAAAGAAGCTGATTTTTTTATTATGGATGCTAACCAACAAATAAATATAGCTTTATCAGCTTTTAACGAACGTTCAAAATGTCATTTTGAGAATAATTTATACTCGTTTGAGTATGATTCTAGTCTTTTTCATCCCCCGCAAGTTTAATTTATTTTATTGTTCACGAATTTTATAACGCAATTAAGTGTTATTAATAATCCATTCGTTCAGCTTGTGTTCTTCTTATAGTTGGACACACCTTTCTTACAATCATATAAGTAAGAAATTATATAATCAATAATAAAATAAAGATGGCATAAGCCAATAACAAAATAAAGATGAAAAATATTAAAATAACATTAGTTGCTTTTTTAAGTTTAACACTATTAACAATTACTTCATGTAAAAAAGATGAAATAGTGGAGGCTGGAACAGATATTGTTGAAACAGCTACTTCAGGTACTTTGAAAATCAACTTGGATCATAAATGGGGAATGTCTAACGCTTCAGATTTAGTTCTAAACTCTGAAATGATTCATCCAATGACAGAGGATACATTAACTTTTACAACTTTCAAATATTATGTATCTAACTTTAAATTAAAAAAGGAAGATGGTTCATACTGGGTTCATCCAGAGAGTTATTTTCTAGTTGATTTATCGAATACTTCTTCTTTAGAACTTGATTTTTCTGATATTCCAGCGGGACTATATACAGATTTAGAGTTTACTTTAGGGGTAGATAGTGCAAGAAATGTAGATGGTGCACAAACAGGTGCTTTGTCAGTATCGAATGATATGTTTTGGTCATGGAATTCTGGTTATATCATGCTAAAAGCAGAAGGTACTTCTCCAAATTCATCTAACAATACATTTGTATTTCATTTAGGAGGTTTTTCAGGTGAAAATAATATTGTTACTGAAAAATCTTTAAGCTTATTGACAACTCCTTTGACTATTGTATCTACTAAAACTGCTGCTATTCATTTAGAAGTTAACCCTGCCAAACTATGGCATTCTTCACCAAGTGTAAGTGTAACCAATAAAATACACATGCCTGGTACTGCTGCTAAAGATATGGCTACTAGTTTTTATACAAGTGGTTCTTCTTTTATGGTACATTCTGTAGAGTAATCTTATAAATCAATAAAAGGTGGAACATGCATTCCACCTTTTTATACCTTACGATATGAAAATATTTTTTTATGCGATATCGATATCTACTATTTTATTTTCTTGTAAAAAAGAGGATGTTGAAATTCAAGAATATGTGGATACTTGGGGCTTTGAAAAACCATCGCATTTTCCAGAACCAGATTATAAATTTGAAAACAATGAGCTTTCGAAACAAAAATTTGAATTAGGAAGGTTTTTATTTTATGATCCAATTTTATCTTTAGATAGTTCGGTTTCTTGCGCAAGTTGTCATGCACAAGAACATGCATTCGCAGATCATAACATACCTTTAAGTCAAGGTGTGGATGGTACTTTTGGAACTAGAAATTCTCCTGCTTTATCTAATTTAGCTTGGTACCCAAATTTTATGTGGGATGGAGGTATTAATCACATCGAAACACTTTCTGTAGGACCTATTACCAATATGTTAGAGATGAAAGAAACGGTTTCAAATGTGATGGTGAAATTAAATAATAGTCCTTTTTATCTAGAAAAATTTAAAGAAGCGTATGGAGTGGATAACATTACAGATGACTTGATGTTAAAATCGTTAGCTCAATTCATGGCAATGCTTGTTTCTTCCAATTCTAAGTACGATAATTATGTTAAAGGAGAGGTTGAATTTATATCTAGTGAATTAAATGGTTATCAACTGTTTAAACAAAATTGTGTTAGTTGTCATACAGAACCACTGACAACAGATTTTAGTTATCGAAATAATGGTTTAGATTCTGTTTTTAGTGATCAAGGTAGAGCTTTAATTACACTTCTAGAAGAAGATAAAGGTAAATTCAAAGTACCTTCATTAAGAAATATTGCTCAAACTTATCCTTACATGCATGATGGTAGGTTTTTTACCTTAGATGCTGTTATCGATTTTTATAGTACAGGTGTTATTGATAAGAATACTACGGACGATTTAGTAAGAGGAGGTTTTAATTTTTCTTCTTCCCAAAAATCAGATTTAAAAGCATTTTTAAAAACATTAACGGATTATTATCTAATAGGAGACCCTGCTTTTTCTCCACCATCAAGATGATAGTCTCTCTAAAAATCACAAAATGAAATTAATTATATGGATAGATATATTCCTTTTACTTTTTAGTATCAAATTGTTTTACGATATGTATAAGTCACTTCGTAAACTAAAAAGAAATAGGGTGAACAATAATCAAAAATAAATCCGATCAAATGTTAAGAATATGTACACTTTTAATAAGCTTTCTATTCATAGGTTTTTTGAAGGCTCAATCAGAAATTAAGTGTCTTTGTTCAATGGATCCTACTCCGTCAGGTGCTATGATTAGTCACATACATAAAAAAGGAGAGTGGATGTTCTCCTATCGATATATGAAAATGAAGATGGATGGTAATATTTCAGGTACCTCTTCGGTTAGTGATGATTTAATATTTAATAATTATCTAGGCTCGCCTAATCAAATGGACATGGATATGCACATGTTGATGGGAATGTACGGATTGAGTAATCGGTTTACAGGAATGGTGATGTTTAATTACCTTGATAATACCATGTCAATGGATATGTTACCAGTCGACCCAAATTTAGGACATGTTGGGCATTCACATTCTACAGAAGAAGGTCATCTAATGAAAACTAATGGATTTGGTGACATACAGTTAGGCTTGCTTTATGGATTATTAATGAAAGAAAATAACCAAATTATCCTAAGTACTGAAATAAACCTTCCAACAGGTTCAATAGAAAAAAAAGGTCCAGATGGAGATATGATGTATAATAACAAACGTTATCCTTATGCTATGCAGATTGGAACTGGTACGTTTGATTTTATGCCTAAAGTAACTTATTTATCAGAAAAGGGCGAAGGAACTTTATCAATACAAACAGGATTGTCTATTCCGCTATCCTATAACTCATTAGGTTATAAGAATAGTGCAACTTATCAATTTTCTTCGTGGTATGCTTATAAATTAGGAAGTAAGTTCACAACGAGTTTAAGAGCTGTCTTAGATGTTTCAGATAATATAATCGGTTTGGACGAATCCCTTTATCGTTATAACGAACCTTCAACAAATACTTTAAACTATGGGCAGACATCTTTGTACTCTTTTTTAGGAGGAACATTTCATTTTTGGTCTGGTAATAGAATTGCTTTTGAATTTGGTTTACCGTTATATCAAAAAGTTCTAGGAATTCAAATGAAAGATGAATATCAAATTAATTTGTCTTATAATATTAAAATATAATATCTATGAAAAAAATAATTAATTCAATTTTATCTCTTTTACTAATTGTTATGGTTTATTCCTGCGATAAAAAGAAGGAAGAAAATTTTGATGAAGCGATAATAGTTCCAACGGGAAAAGTTTGGATGCATTTGCATAATACAGTTGGAGCAAATGACGTTGAACTTTATAATACAACTTATTTAGATGCAAATGGAAGAGGAGTTAGGTTATCTAAAGCTCAATTTTATATTTCTAATATTGAGTTAGTTAAATTGAACGATGAAGTTGTTCCTGCAAAAAATATTCTTTTAAAAACATTAGAGGAAGAAAGTTATTTAATTGGTGATATTTCTGTTGGTAATTACAAAGCAGTTAGATTTTATTTAGGGTTATCAGATGATTTAAATGCTTTAGCACCAAATGGACTTGAGACTAATGAATTAAAAGATACAACAATGTGGTATAATTCAAGTGATTATTCAGATGGATATGTGTTTTTAAATGCTGTTGGTGAAGTGGATACAAGTGCTGACTTTAGTGGTCAATACGCAAGTTTCGATTATAAGATTGGATCGTCTTCTAACCTTGTTACGGTTAATTTACCTGAGAATACATTTCCGGTTTATGAAGGGATAATTTCCTATATTCACATGAATGCAGATTATTCTCAGTTATTTCAAAACCTAGATATTAAAGATTTGAATAATTTGAATTTAACAACCATACAAGAAAATAGTACTAAAACGGAATTAGTATCTACTTTAAAAACGAATATTGCGAATTTATTTTTTTCGTTTGAATAGATTTCTAAAATGGAAACCTCTCTATCAGTGAGAGGTTTCCATTCCTATTATAAATGCATATTCTTTAGCTTTTTCCATTCTTTCAATTGTCCTACCTGAACCGCCACCATGTCCAGCAGATAAGTTACAGTCAAAAAGAATCGGAGTGTTATTTGTTCTATAGTCACGAATTTTAGCTACCCATTTTAAAGGTTCCCAATATTGTACTTGGGAGTCATGATAACCAGTAGTGATATACATTGCAGGGTAATCCATTTTTTTAACGTTATCATAGGGTGAGTAGCTCAACATATACCAATAATACTCTTCTTCATTCGGATTTCCCCATTCCTCATATTCTCCAACAGTTAAAGGAATAGTTTCATCTAACATTGTTGTTACAACATCTACAAAAGGTACTTGTGCAATTATTCCTTTCCATAAATATGGAGCTAAATTAGTAACTGCTCCCATCAGTAAACCTCCAGCACTTCCACCTTGAGCGTAAATTTTACCTTTGTCGCAGTACCCTTTCATACCAAGGTATTCAGCTGCATTGATGAAATCGGTAAACGTATTTCGTTTGTGTAAAAATTTACCATTTTCATACCAATGTTCGCCTAAATATTTTTCACCTCTAATATGTGCTATTGCGTAAACAAAACCTCTATTTAATAGGCTTAGTCGGTAAGGATTAAAAGTATCTGGAATTGTAATTCCATAAGATCCATAACCATATAATAGGAGAGGAGCTTCTTCTAATTTTAAACCTTTTTTATAAACAAGAGAAACTGCTATTTGGGTTCCGTCATTTGCAGTAATCCAAATTCTTTCCGATGAATAATTAGATGGACTAAAATCTTCTGATAAAATTTTCTTTTGAAAGAATAATTCTTGAGTATTTCCTTTTAAGTCATATTTATAAACGGAAGATGGTGTTGTCAAAGAATTATAAGTAAAATACAAATCGTTGGTGTCATAAGTTTCATTGACTGAAAAATTAAGATAATACGTTTCCTCTTCCATTTTAATGAAGGTCTCCTCTAGAGTTTCCAGGTGGATGATTTTAATATTTTGTAATCCATTTGATCTTTCTGAAATAATTAGGTAGTGTTTCAAAACAATGGTACTTTCAATTAAAGTATTTTCGTTATGCTTTTGTATTTCAGAGCATTCATTAATGGAAGTAGGGATATTTTTAGTGAAAAGAATTTTATTGTTTTTCGCGTCTTTATTACTTGTTATATAGAATCCATTTTCATGATGATCAATACTATATAAATGTCCACTTTCTCTTTTCAAGAAAACAGTTGGTTTATCCTTCGGAATATCCGCGTTAATTATCAACGTTTCCGAAGTTGTAGAACTTTCACAGTGAATTTCAATAAACTTTTTTGTTAACGATTTTGATATTGCTACATAAAATCTTTCATCGTCTTCTTGAAAAATGAGTTCATCTGTTTCGTTGCTTTTTCCTAAAGTATGTTTATAAACTTGAAATTCTCTGAGAGTTTCAGGATCTTTTTTAACGTAGTAAACAGTTTGATTATCATTTGCCCACACAACTGAACCATCGGTATTTTCGATATAGTCAGTTAGAAATAAATTTGTGTTTAAATTTTTAAAATAAATCGTATATTTTCTACGTCCTATGATGTCTTCACTAAAAGCTAAAGTTGAATTGTCTATTGAAATATCCCAATCTGCTAAATCATAATACTCTTTGCTTTCTGCACGTTCATTTTCATCAAAAAAAACAGTAGATTTTCCATTTTCAATCTTATAAAGGGTTGGGTAATCTTTTCCTTTTGAATTTCTTAATTGAAATACCTGATTATTTAATATAAAAGGAGAACTTTCATCATTCGAAGGAATTGTATTTTCAAATTCTTCTAATATCTTTTCTTGTAAAGGTTCTAAAGCTTCGAAATATTTTTGTGTGTATGTATTCTCTTCTTCGATATATGAAAGTACATCTTTTGCATCACGCTGATTCATCCAAAAAAAATCATCATTTCTAGTATGGTTTAAATGTGTTAATGCTGTTGCTTTTTTGATAGCTTTCGGTTCTTTCATAATCTAAAATTTTGAAGAGTATTATAAGGCAAAAGTAAGTAAAATCATACTTAAAGAGCCTCAGCAACCGATTTTAATTTAAAACTGATACGATAAATAATCTACTATTAGATCGGATGTATTTTTAATTTTCCTCATTGGATAGTTTGAGAAATATTTTTTTTGTTTTACAATTAAGAGATTAAAGAAATATGATTTTGAATTAGTGCAGTTGTTTTGGCTTCCCCCTTTGGAGGGGGATCGAGGGGGAGGATAGTCAAATCTTTAACTAGTACAATCGATCCTAAATATATTTCTGAAAATTCTTTCCCTTAATCTCTACCCAAAAAGAGTAGTTTTATGCCAACTTTGCAATTAAAGTTGAAACTATAAAAACAGTAAATTGTTGAATATTTCACAATCCATATAAATCTCTTTCTTAACTTAAAAACTAGGATTATATTTGTATTATGAGAAAGAAAATTTTGCTTTTAGGGTCAGGTGAATTAGGGAAAGAATTCGTAATCGCTTGTCAACGTTTAGGTCAATATATAATTGCAGTAGATAGTTACGAAGGAGCTCCAGCAATGCAGGTGGCACATGAATTTGAAGTCGTTGACATGTTAGATGGAGATGCTTTAGATGCCATAGTCGAGAAACATAATCCAGATATAATAGTTCCAGAAATTGAAGCGATAAGAACGGAGCGTTTTTACGATTATGAAGCAAAAGGAATACAAGTTGTCCCAAGTGCAAAAGCGGCTAATTTTACAATGAATCGAAAAGCAATTCGAGATTTAGCAGCTAAAGAAGTAGGAGTAAAGACAGCTACCTATCGATATGCTACCTCATTTGAAGAATTAAAAGTTGGTGTTGAAGTTTGTGGAATGCCATGCGTTGTTAAACCGTTAATGTCTAGTTCTGGAAAAGGTCAATCTGTTATAAAAACAGAAGAAGATATTGAAAAAGCATGGAAGTATGCTTTAGAAGGATCTAGAGGAGATGTGAAAGAAGTTATTGTTGAAGGTTTTATAGATTTTGAATATGAAATAACTTTATTAACCTTAACTCAAAATGACGGCAATACTTTGTTTTGTGCTCCAATTGGACACCGACAAGAAAGAGGGGATTATCAAGAAAGTTGGCAACCAATGCACATGAAAGAAGCTGACTTGAAAGAGGCTCAAAAAATGGCAGCTGACGTTACTAAAGCTCTTGGTGGTTCAGGAATTTGGGGGGTAGAGTTTTTTGTAGCGAAAGATGGTGTTTATTTTTCAGAATTATCTCCAAGACCTCATGATACTGGTATGGTTACTTTAGGTAACACACAAAACTTCTCTGAATTTGAGTTACATGCAAGAGCAATCATGGGAATACCTGTGAATCAAATTACATTAGAAAAAAACGGAGCAAGCGCTGTTGTTTTAGCAACTGAAGAAGGGAATAATACACCAGTTTTTTCTGGGTTAGATAAAATCTCTTTGTTCCCTAATTCTGATTTTAAATTATTTGGAAAACCAACTACTCGTCCATACAGAAGAATGGCAGTAACCTTAGCTTTTGGTAAAGAAGACGTGGAAGATTTAGTAGATAAAGCAAAATGCTTAGCTGGGATGATTTCAGTGAAGTAGTTTTACAATTGAATATATTAATAAGTCTAGTACCGCATTAACTGAATTAAGATCAAGTTGATGCGGTTTTTATTTCTTAAACAATTATTTTAATCCGTTAAGGCAATTAAAATATCCTTATAATCTTGATAAAAAAGATCGAATTGAATCAAGGTGTTTTTAAAAAAGTCGTAAATTTTAGTCTGATCTTCTTTTTTGTAAATACTAACCCCTTCAAGTTCCCATTGTATTCTAGATATTTTATTATCTAGTAAATAAAAATCTTCAAACCAGTCTGTTTTAAAATCAATTGCTTCTTCTAAAACAACCTTTAATTCGGTCATTTGTTCGTAAACAATAGCTCTTATGTCATCGTGTTTATTCTGAATATCAAAACAGATCCTTGCACTTTTACTATCTACTTCAAGTCTCAGATAAATAAATTTAACATCCGTAGGGTATTTTAACCAATTCACACGTTTACCATTAGAAGACTTTATCTTCTTCATGTGAAGTTTATAACCTTCCCAAAAATTAGTATTTATTTCTTTTAACTCTTCTTTCGAAAACATGATTGAATATTTATCCTTAACAAATGTAGGTAACGTTTACAAGGTTTATTAATAATAACAAAGTTATATTTCAACTTTTAATAAACAACATACTTTCATAAAATACTTAAAATTATTTTTTTATAACGTCACCTCATTTTTAATTCAAAGTTTTTCAATTAATTCCTTTTACTCATTGAAAACCTTATTTTACTCATTCAACCTTTAATTAATTTAGATAAATATTGTTTTTCAATTTCAATAACTTATATTAGCAATATAATTCATTAAAAAAACGTGTGCCTATAGATATAGTTTACTTTAAAAAATTAAAATAATTTGATTGTTTTACTTAATTAGTAAGTTATGTTATATTCTAAAAAAGAAGATCACGTTTTAATCAACGAATATTTATCTGGAAATGAAAAAGCTTTTGAGGCCTTGTTAATGCGTCATAAAGATAGGGTACATCGTTTTATTTCGATAAAATTGAAAGATGCTGACTTGACAGAAGATATATTTCAAGAGACTTTTATAAAAATAATCAACACCCTTAAAAAAGGTAATTATAATGAAGAGGGTAAGTTTTTACCTTGGGCTTTGAGGATTGCCCATAACCTAATTATTGATCACTTTAGAAAGGCTAATAGAGTTCGTTTTGTTTCTGAAACAACTTATAAAGATTCTGATTTCAATATTTTTGATGTATTGAGTGACCAATCTTTAAATGTTGAGCAAATTATAATAAAAGATGAACTAGAAACTCAAATGGTTGATTTGGTAAACTTTCTTCCAAAAAGTCAAAGAGATGTTTTAGAAATGAGAATTTTTCAAGAATTATCTTTTCAAGATATTGCAGAGCAAGAAGGTATAAGTATTAATACAGCACTTGGAAGAATGAGGTATGCTTTAATGAACATGCGTAAACTAATAGATAAACATCAATTAATGGTTGAGGTTTAATTAAATTTTTATTGTTTTCAATACTCAATATACAATGAAGTTAAGATGTTATGTTTGATATGTGTCTTTCTTTTTTCTCTTTATAAATATCAGATATTGTAACTAATATACCTGTTTCCTCAACGCTTCCAAATTCTTTATTGACAGCGGTTCCAAATGTTTTCATTGTAGGAGATAGGTTCATGTATATATTTACCAAAGGAGGTACGAATTCACCTCTTTCCTTTGCGAATGTATTTAGAACTTTAAAACCATCTTTAAAATCAAGTCCTTTTAAAAGTTGATCGAATTTAATTTTATCATAAGATTGTTCTAAAGGATGGAATGGCTTCATTAGATTTTCATTATCAGGAAAAAAATGATGCATAAAATGAAGTAAAAAATCTCTTGTTTCTGTATTGTAAGTAGGGTACATGGTAACCTTTCCGAAAAAGTATTTTATTTCAGGATTTTGAATAACAATAGCACCTAATCCATCCCAAATATTATCCAGGGCATATAAGCCTTTTCTAGGATTTACTGAAGGTTGAAAGTTTGGTTGAACCCAACTTCTCCCTAACTCAATTGTATAAGGAAGGTATTTATCGGTAAAAACAGTTGTGAAATCAAAATAATGGCTTGTTGATAAAAGTATTTCTGAACTGCTAGAATTGAGTGTTTTTTCACATTTTATAAAACGATACCCCCCAATTATTTCCTCATCTTCAGGTGACCAAACAATTAATTGGTCGTAACAAATTTCATGTGTATCGTGTTCATCTAAATCTAGTTCTTCTCCAGTACCACCTCCAGAAGCTCTAAAAGTAACTTCCCTTAAACGACCTATTTCTCTAAGAGTGTTTGGCGAATTATGAATATTGACAATGTATATTTCATTATCTCCTTTTCTTGTTTTACGAATAAAACGGTCTTTTGTCAATTCACTTTTAAGGATAGACTTTTTTACTGCAGGGATAATATCTTTATCGGTACTCATGTTAAAAGCGTTTTTTCAATTCGTAAACTTTCTCTTTGATTATTTTGGCAATTTTCCTGTCGTTCTTCTCTTTATCTAATAAAGAGTTAGAAATTGGTTCTCCAACAATAATCCTAATCTTTTGTCCTTTCAATTTAAAAAATTCATTTGAAAGATACAACATTTCTATGTTAGCTTTAACACCTATTTTTTTTCTAAAGTTAGATAGTCGATAGAAAAAAGGGGATAGGTGTCCATCAATATAAACTGGTATGATTGTTCTTTCATGCTTTTTGGATAGACTCACAAATGATTTTTTCCAATCCAAATCCATCACTTCTCCATCAATCTTTCTACTGACTAAGCCAGCTGGAAAAATACAGATTGCAGCATCTTTTGAAAACAACTCATCTAATTGTTGTTTGATAGAAAGTCCATTACGCCCATGTTTATTAATGCCTAAAAAGATATCATTTAAATTCTTTAAGTGAAGTAAGATATCGTTTACTATAAACTTTAAATCTTCTCTATGTCCTTTTAAAGCAGATACAAGTGCCATTGCATCCATTCCTCCTAAAGGATGGTTCATTGCAAGAACTACTTTACCTTCTTTAGGAATATTTTCTTTCCCTATTATTTCAACGTTAGCGTTTAATAGCTTCAAGGTGGATAGACAAAAATCTTGATTGTAATTATGTTTATTATCTACTAAAAACTGATTTATTTCCTTTTGGTGAAGAATTCTTTTTAAATATTTAATAATAAAAGAAGGTAACCACTTCAGTAAACTTGGATTTTTACTTGAAATGATTTTTTCAATGTCTATAAATTTTTCGTCTCCCATCTAAAGCGCTAATTTAATTTATTTTAAAGAATTATTTGATGATTTATAGATTTTGCTTTTCACAAAGTTTAATAAAATTTTCAAATAGGATCCTCCCGTGATTACCAGAAACCTCTGGGTGAAATTGAACTCCAAATATTAGTTCTGAATGATGTTGCATTGCTTCATTTACACAAACATCAGAAGAAGCTATTAGTTTAAAACCATTAGGAATAGAGATAGATTCACAATGGTCTTCTATCATTTCAGTCTCATTAGGTAGTTTGTCCCATAATGGGTTTTCTTCAAAAGATTCGATAGTCTGCCAATCTCTATCTTCTTTCATTCTTGATGCAAAAGCACCATGAACCAACCCAATGATTTGATGGCCGAAAGATATCCCTAATACAGGTACTCCTTTTTTTAACAGAATTTTCGTTTTAGATAGGTAGATATCTATATCGTTTTCAGTAACCAAAAGGTTTGCTCCAGATAGAATAATACCTTTAATATTTTCAAGGTCTATTTCCGTCACCTCCTTTAAAGCAACTGTTTTATAATCCATAAATTCATCCACACACGTTTCTATATCCGGTACTTTAGAACTCCCGCAGTCAACAATAAGGATCATAATTGAAGTTTTCCTATTCCTTGACGTATAATTTCAGGAGAACCAGTTGTGCAATTTACAATGGTAGAAGCTTCTAAACGTCCAACTCCTCCATCAATTACTAATTCAACTTTATCGTCATACTTTTCAAAAATTGTATATGGTTCTGTGAAATAATCTAATATTTCATCTTCATCGTTGTGTAATGAAGTTGTTGCAATTGGGTTACCTAATTGTTCAACTATAGTTAAAATGATTTCGTTGTTGGGTATTCTAATACCTATTTCCTTTTTGTTAGAATCAAATATTTTAGTAACTTCAGTAGTTGCATTTAAAATAAAGGTAAAAGGTCCTGGTAAACTAGATTTCAACAATTTAAATGTTGGTCTATCAATTGGTTTTACATATTCAGATAAATTACTTAGGTCATTACAAATGATTGAGAAATTTGCCTTTTTTAGTTTTAAACCTTTTAATTTAGCTAATTTATCAAGTGCTTTTTTATTTCTAAGGTCACACCCCATGCTGTAAACAGTATCTGTTGGGAAAATAATTATCCCTCCATTTTTTAATGATTTTACTGCATCATTAATTAAACGGTTATCGATATTATTTGGATTAATCTCTATAATCATATTGAATAAATTATGTGTTCTAGTCATTGTAAAGTTAAGGTATATAAGATTAGTTAAGAAGAAAAGCTTAAAATATTCTTATATTTGATATATGAAAATGACATTTGTTTTTATTTTTTTTACATTTTGCCTTACTGCTCAAAAAGTAATCCCTTTTGAAGACTTCAACAATTACTTTAGAACTTTTCAAGACGGTGATTTCCGAGTTTTGGAATTTCAAAGAATTCAAGAATATAAAGCTGGAGATGAATTTACAGCTTATATTGATAATCGTGGAAATTTAAGGGTTTTTGATGGAAAAAAAATAACAGATGTTACCAATCTAAATGTAAAATACCAAGTTTCAGATCACTTATTAGCATGGAGTGTTGGACCTACCGTTAATTTATGGGATCATGGCATTCAAAAAACTTTAACTTTCAATGGAAGAAACTATCAAGTAAAAGATAGTATGGTTGTTTTTGAAGATTTAAGGTATAATTCTCTAAATGTCTATTCGAAAGGGGAAATCAAGTCTCTTTATACCGTAGTTGATGAGTTGTACATGCCAGAGTTTATAGGTGAAAACATTATTGCTTTTAAAGATAATGGAGATTTTTATAAAATTTATTGGGATGGGAACGTTTATGATTTGGGAGTATGGAATGGTAACATTCAATTTCAAGGAGGGACAGATATATTAACCTTTAACGATCCGACAACAAGGACTTTTGCTGTTTTTGACAAAGGAGAAATATTAGACGTAGAATCTTTTTACATGAATAAATATAAAGCAGGTAGAGGGTTTATTGTTTACGAAGATTTAAATGGGAATCTATTCCATTATCAAAACGGAATTAAAACACAGTTGAGTAATTTTACACCTGATGATTGGAAAGTGAAAGACGATTTAGTGATATGGGAAGAGAATAGTTTTACCTATGCATACACTAATGGAGAAAAGTTTACCGTTTGTAATTTTCAACCTGAAGAAATGTTGTTGAAAAACAATGTGTTTGTCTTTAGAAATGTTTTAGGTGGTGTAAGTGCATTCATTGATAACAAGGTAGTTGAAATTACCAGTCAAGCAGATTCTTCTTTTGAAATTTATGGAAATTCTATATTAGTGAAGTTATTTAACAGATCTTTTATAGTATACAGTAATGGGGTTAAATACAAGTCATAATCGAACTGAGGTTAAAATAAAAGAGTCTAAAAATTCATTAAGAAAGTTAGTCTAACTATCTTTGTAGAACTTAAGCGTTTAAAAATAAAAAAACATAAAATATTTAA
>Ga0228631_1000835_pt1 | contig 16350 bp, 12 predicted proteins | sample 39DmetaG_FD_183049 | JGI IMG/M metagenome (GOLD analysis project Ga0228631, IMG submission 183049) | Seawater microbial communities from Monterey Bay, California, United States - 39D | ecosystem: Environmental > Aquatic > Marine > Coastal | place: USA: California | collected 2016-09-28
CTTATTAACTAACTACGAGCGAAGCGAGAAAATTTTTTTGGATATGTGTGGTGTCTCTTTGTGGCTACCCAAGAGCGAGGAACGAGCGGAGAAAAATTTTTTAGAAGCATGGTGTGTCGCTGTGGTTACCCAAGAGCGAGGAACGAGCGGAAAAAATTTTTTTTTGAGGGTGCCTGTGTGATAGTAGCGAGCAACTAGCGGTGAACTCGTGGTGAACTGAAGGCGGAAAAAACCCATGCAAACAAAAACAGACGCGAACAAAGCATCGGGCGTGCTCAAACGTGTCACTTGGTTGAAAAGGCATGTGTTATGCGAATTGAACCCTTTGTTTTCAAGGGGCGGGACGTGATAGTTGTCAATTCGCTGACAATTTGAGCTTTCGAGGGGGGCTTGGGGGTAATTGTCAGCCGTTCACATAACGAAAGGGTCTCAGATTTTCTCAACAAAACCTAGGGGTTCACAAAGAAAAGACCCCCAGAGGCAAACTAAGGCTCTCTGAGGGTCACACACACACGTATAACACACATACACGTAACAAAACTTTATACTGGGTAGTCTGTGTCTTCTGCTGAACAGGTCAACAACAAAACACCTAAAAATTTATAAGCTTGACAGGTATACTACCCCGACTACAATTGAGCCATAGGCGTAACACCTTAAGTAAACTATTAGTGAACGATGTCTCTGACTATGGGTAAGATTACCATCAGACATAACCCATAGGAATAAGATTCTTAGTAGTTTAAGAGTTCACTCATTTCATTGTTCACTCTTAGTTACACTAAGAAGGGGCTCCCTCTCTATTCCCCCATATTAGTCCCACTCCTGTTCGTCTTCATCCTCATCTTCCCAAACCCACTCTTCTTCAAGGTCTTCTAAACCTGCATTAAGATATTGTTCGTGGTAGGTGTTTGCTGATGAAAGTAGACCGTGAGCAGCAAAGGGGTCACTAAATAACACATCAAAGGATGTTGGGTTATCATAGTCCTGAACAACGACTACATAGTTCCTGTAGTGTTCGCCCAGAATGGCTCTTGCTTGTTCTATTGGGGTCATGGGTCTCATATCCAGCTATCGGCACTATTTGACCCCCTAGAACGCTTGTAATAGGCATCTGTGAAGGCTTGTAGTTCCTTGTTGAGTAGTTCTGCTTTTCTGTTGGCTATATTGTCCTCTGCATCTTGCGCCATCTGTTCGGTCCAGTAGTTCACAGCGATACTAAGGGCATCTAGGCGGTCATCATGTGTTATTGCACCTCTGTCTCTGGTTATACGGGACATCTGGTACATCAGTTGGTATCTTAGCTGTAGCTCTGGGGGATACCCTTGGGCTGTCTCAAAGTCCTTTTTGATGACCTCTGGGGATATAATGAGCCTGTGTTGGTTCATTATGGGCTCTAAGGTGTCAATGATACGTCGTTCCTTCTGGATGTTGTGTCTGACCTCCTCCATAGTACACGGGTGTACCTTGGTGAGCACTGGCTTGAAGATTTCGTTGAACATACCGTCACCAAAGTTACTTTCTACAACAATGGCGTTGACCTGATGGTTCTTAGCAATCATTGCGAGTGTCTTCAGGGTTTCCTCACTGTATCCCCCTTGTAGACCCCCAGCGTCAGGGACGAACAACATTCCGTTAAGCATTTTGACCACAGCGTAGCCCGTTTCGTCCTTACCGCGACCACTGGGGTCAATCGCAAGAACACTCCCTGTGAACGGTATGTGCTCTCCAACAGCCTTAAAGGGGCGGTAGTATCTGTCTCCACTGAATCCTACGTTCGGTACACTCCCGTCCCACACTAGGTCAGGAGCTTGAGCCCACACGAGTTTCTCTGGGGCTATATCGTTGTCGATGTCTGCTACAATCAGGTCGTTGAGCTTTAATGGGTGTCTGTCGGTGTCACTCAGGCGTGTATCCAGCATGAACTGCATGGCGAACCCAGAGCGACCATAGGACAGCTCTCGTTCTAACAGGTCAATATCTGAGAACCGAGTAGGCTCTGTAGCCTTACCTACCTTCTCAGAATCCACACAGACGCCCTTAACAGCCCCGTTATAGCCCTTTTCGTTCGTCTGAGGGGTAACATACTTAGCAGGCCATATACGGGCTTTATAGCCCCGTTCTTGTAGCTTGTTGTAGATACTGTCCTCAGTCTGGGGTGTTCCAAGAAATATAATCTTAGAGGACTCCTCGGGCTTCAGGATAGCATCAAACTCTTTTACTTGTTCGCTAAGCTTCTCACGCATAGCCTGCGTAGCAGAGTTGTTCGCTACCTCGATGTCATCGGCAATGATGATGTCCGCACGGGACCCTGTTAATTGTGAAGTTACACCTAAAGATTTCACAGACGGGGCGTGCGACGCAGGAGCAGGACCTACATCAAAAGATATCTTACTGAACCGTTGCTTATCGTTGGGCTTCAGGTGAGCCAGAAAGGGTACTTCGTGGATAAGACGCAAGGTGAACGTACTGAAGTCATCAGAACGAGTCTTGGACGCTGAGACCACTAGGAAATTTAACGAGGGATTCAGGAACAACTGGTGAACTACATAAGCCGAACAAATCCACGACTTGCCAACACCACGGAACGCCTCAATAATGACACGTTTATCCTCACCTTGCATGAAGTCTGCAATGTTATACTGGATGGGTGTTGGCTCTGGAAGGTTTAGGTGCTTCCAAATCAGGAACAAAAAGTTCCTAAAGTCTTTGAGTTCTTCCATGTTTACTTGTTGCGAGCTCGGTTCTGCGATTTACTCTGGATACGCAAGTTACCACGGGAGTTATTGTGGGGATTACGGTCCCTGTGGTCAACATCTTTACCCGCTAGAGCAGCTTTGCCGTGTTTCTTGACGGCTAACCGTCGAGCTTTGTTCCTAGAAGAGCGTCTCGCTCGTTGCTCAGGTTTGGAGTGGTAGTTTGCGTATTCTTTTTTATAATTTCTGGCCATTTGCTGCTATTACTATATGTTCTGAGTCGTCTTGGAAGGGAAGCATGTCTACTAGGTTACCCAACGGGTTTTCGTTGGTCACCTGAGCGTGGATGCCATTGTCTTTAAGGAGTTGTCGGGCGGCATTTAGGTCACTAGGTGACGCTTCGCCACTCTGGATACGCTGGATGAACTCACTGATTAAAAGGTCTTGAAGGCTGTAGAGCTTTTCTGTTTTATCACTCATTATTTGGTAATCTCCTTGTAGATTTTAATACCTAAATAGAACATCGTTAAGACACCTACGCCTATAGCTACGGCTGTGTTAATGTGGTCAAGAGTAAGGGTTCCGAGGATTCCACTGGTGGCTATAAAGGGGGTCACGTAAGGGTTTTCAGGTATCATTTTGGGTTAAGGGATTGAGGGGGTTAATTATTATTATGCGAAAGCTCGGAAGACTAGCTTCCAGTTAGCTGGAGTAGGATTAAAGCCCGCGTTGGTTGACTTGTTTGGGAAGACTAACGCTCCAAATGTTACAAGACCTATGTTAGTGCTGTTACTATATGTAGGGGAGTCGTGAAAATCTAGTTCATCACCTACTGCCCAACCGCCCTCTGACGTTTTACATCTAGCAACAACTTTAAAGACCTTGGGAACACTACCAAGACCGTGAGCTACTTCTATGCTCATAGCGCCGTCCGTCAAAGCCTGCTCAGAGCTCTCAAAGGACTCCGTAAGAGCCACTGTAGATGTAACGCCATCAACACCGTCAGCTCCAGCAACGCCTTGGATACCTTGAGGGCCTTGTGGGCCGATACCTTCGATGTTCGTAGAGGCATTCTCAGAAACCTCTTGAGCCACGAACAGACCTTGTTGGTAAGCTGTGTCTAGGTCACTCTCAGACAACCGTGAGCCGTTCTGGAAGTCCACTAGCTGTGTAGTTCCAGTGTTACGCCATACACGTATCTTTTGGTAAGCACTAGGTGCTCCGTCGAGTGTTACGGTCTTTGCTGAGGCATCACGAGAAGAGACTGTAAGGTCGCTCCAAGTTGTTCCGTTGTATCCCTTCACGTTGACGTCCGTAATAGACAGAACGTTAAAGGGAACGTCGTAGGTAGTTGCTGTGAGTCCTGATGTATATTCAATGTAGCTGTTAGCCATAATTAGAGGGGGTTATTGGATTAAACGGTATTGTTGTTTTTCTTGAGTTAGTTGAGTGAGCGACTGTTGTAACTCTGGGAAATCCTCAAGCATCTCTTGACGAGCTTGCTTACGGAAACGTCTGAGCCAGTTATTAACTGCACGGATACGAGGAGACTTCTCTCCAATCGAACGGTCACTGTCAGCCGATAGAGCTTGATACTCCTTGCTCTTGATTAGGCGTGCCAGCGTTTGACGAAGGGTCTTTCCACCAATCTTTGTGGTTGAAGTCTTTTCAAGCCACACGTCATACGCTTGGCGTCCATCGTCGTTGTAAATATCCTTAGTTTGAAGAGTTCCACCAATCTTACTGTTCTGCTTGTTAAACCCATGAGCAAGACTTCCTAACTCTTGGTCTACCATATTGTCACTCTCAGTGCTGAAGTAGATGGGGTTAAGGATGCCAGCACCCATTGGAAGATTCTCATACTTGACGGCTTCACCAAGGAAGTTTCGTTTCTTAGGTAGAATACCAGACGCAGGAGACTTCTTGAGCATATAGTCAAAGACTGTGCGTGTCTCACGGAGTACCCGTTCGTCGCTGTAGTTTTGTCCTTGAGAGAACAATGTTGGAACAAATCCACCAGCAATGTTCCCTGCTAGTGCCTTTGAGTTAGCCGCAGGGTCACGAAGCATATTCAGCATCGAGTCCAAACCTTTAACGTAAGACTTGTTAGTAACATTATTACTGAAGGATAGAGCTACCGCTGAGAACATATTGCCCATCGCAGTGTCATCTAGGTCATAGTATTCCTCTGCTTCCACTAGGTCAGCAAAGAGACCAATCACAGTAGCCATAGGGTCTACACGTTGGTAGCTAACATACTTATTACCAATCTTGAACGAGTAAGGTTGCCACCCTGTTAATTGTAGGGCTTCCTTTTCCTCTTGTGTTCGTGGACCACCGCCTGTGATGAACTCCTTGTTTGAAAGAGTGTACCACATACCAACGGCAACCGCAGATGCACCTGTAGCAAGACGTCCCGCTGTTTGTGCGCGTACCATTGGGTCTTCATTCTTTAGACCTTCAGTAAGCTTCTTACGGCGATAGATTAAGTCTGCTCCCATACCTAAAGGTGTACGGTCGAGTGCGAACTTCAAGATGTTTGTTGGGGTGTTAATGAACGGAACAACAAAGTTTAGCATTGGTATCTTTGTCTTCAGCTTACCAAGACTTTCACCAAGAATACCAACAACAGAGTCTTGAGCTAGGTCGTTGGTAAAGGTATTTACTTTAGCATACTCTAACGCCGCATCCGCAATACCACCTCGTGAGGGGTCATAAGGTTGACGAGCCAGCTCAGCTTGAATAACCGCTCTTTGCTCCCCACCATACTCAAGTCCGTTCAGGGTCTTAGATGTTTCTACAGCATCCAAGTAGACGTTAGCTTCATTGTAAGCACGGCCACCCTTGGTAACGTAGTTGTTAAACCTCTCATGGACGAACTCAGCGAGCTCCTTGCCATCAGTTTTACCTGATTGAAGTCCTTCTAAGGCGAGGTTAGTGCGAACATACATACGGTAGTTGAGTTGCTTAAAGAACTCATCCACAGTCATAAGACCGCGGCTTGGTAGACGCACGCCTGTTCCGAGTGCATCCACAGCTTTTTCAATGGAGTCACGCTGTCCTTCGGGAAGGCTCTTACCCTTTTGGTTGAACATCTTAGAGACGTTCTGTCCTGTGATGGCATCAGACGGTTTATTAGCATCGTTGAAAGCTACGGAACCTTTAGTCAGCACGGCGTCTTGAGTGTCCCAAGCTTTACGGGCAAAGGTAGCGGCTTCTCTAAAGTTCTCCATCTTAAAGGCAAACCCAAGGAGTGCTCTTGCAATGTCTGGGTCTCCTTGAAGAAGCCCTCCAAAAGCCAGCTCTCCCATCCGTAGCGCAGTGGTTAATCCACTACCAAGGGTATTAACGACCTGAGTTGCAGGACCAGAGAGCAAGGAGTTCATCCAATACTCAGTGACCATGTTCATCATTCGGCCACCTTTCATCTCACTGGTGAGACCTCCAACAGCTTTCATTCTAGCGTTAGCGGCGTCATCTGCCCCTGTCGCATTGATAGCTCGTGCTACGTCCTCGTCACTACCAGCCATAATAAGCTTGTTGATGACGTCTTGGACATCCATCGTTCCTGTGGTTTCCGTAGTGTACTTAGCGTAGTCTGAGGGGTCACGAGCAATAAAGTCAAAGCCCACGTCTTTGTTCAGACGGTATCCACCTTTAGAACCATCAAGGAACTTACGTTGAACCAAGGACAGACCTGCTTCTTTACCCATTAACGACCAGATGCGTTGAACTTCGGTAAGTTGGTCAACACCTGAGATAACCCTTGCCTCTAGTTCCGCTAGGTTCTTTGTTGGGTCTTTGCGAGCGGCACTTGCTTCCTTTGCTAGGTCAACAAGGTCACGGCTCATAATGTCAATTAGGGTTTTAGCGGCACGCTGTTGTGTCCTGAAGTCAGCTAGGCTTGTTCCACCAGCGGCTTTAAGACGCTCTACTGCGCCTAACCAAGTGTTTTCGTTGCCTCCTAGAAGGTCAACCATCTCTTTGGTTTCAGCGGCGAGTGACTCAGCGGTTACCTTCTCTCCCTTAACGCCTGTAGTATTGAGGTGCTCAGCAATAGCCGAGATAACACCAACAGCACCACGGCTGGAATTGATGTTTCGAGCGGCACTCAGTATAGCCTTTTCGCCACCTGTAGTGAGTTGTTTTGCAAGACGGGTGATTGCCGCGGCTACTTCTTGGTCAACGGATGCGTCGGCTTGTCCCATTTCCATCTGATAAGGATTTGTATCACCCTCATCACGGAACTGGTCAGGAACCTTCTTTCTCTTGGACATCGGCGACGTCTTGTCTAAGAAACGGTTACCAACATACTCCTTAAAGCTCTCTACACGTTGATTAGCTAAACCTCCCTCCTTGTTACGGCGGTATCTACGATAGGCTTCCTGAAGGGTAGGATTGAGGATAGGACTACGGCGTTCTTCTTTAAGTCCTAAGAGCTCCCTTTGAGCTTTTGTTTTGCTTGACTCTTCTTTCTTTAACTCCGCTAATTCACGCTCAATCTCCTTAAATTCAGCTCGTTCTTCTGCCGAGCGTAATCCCTCTGGAGCTCCAAACACGTCTCTGCGATAACCTATACTACCATCTTGTAACGGCTCAGCTCCACGCTCAAGCTCAGCCTTTCGAGCTTCTAACTCTTCAATACGCTCGGATACTGGAACGTCCGTGCTTCCTCCAGAACTTGCTGTCTCTTCTTTGGTACTCTTACCTGAAGCAAGGATGAACTCATTCTCAGCTTTAATTTCCTTGGGGGTCTTTCCACCCATAGCCTTCTCGATGTTAGCCAGACGCTTTTCACCTGTTGCTATATTCTTCTCAACCTCTTTAATCTTCGCCTCTAGCTTCTGACGTTTGTCAGGGCTGATGTCCTTTGGATTCTTAGGGTCAGCAAGGTCAGACGAAGGTGTGTTCTCTAGTTGCTTTTTGTAAGTCTCTAGGATTGCCTTCAGTCCCTTTTTAGGTTGGTTAATAGAGCGTTCTAGCTGTTCGTATTCGGTAATACGCTTGAGCTTATCAGCAGCGACCTGTCTTTGCTTGTTGGTATATTTGGTCTCACGCTCCTTGTTAAATTCATATAGTTCCTCTCCGTTCTCTTTGCGGTCTAGGAGCTCACGGTCTATCTTCTCCTTCATGTAAGGTTTAACGCTGTCCCACTCTAAGGCTTTCTTGAGATACTCGGAGGGAACTTCGGATACTCTCTTGCCTCTCCATTGCTTACCACCGAAGTCGAGCTTCCAGTCTTTACGGACATATGTTTCCTTCAGAAGGTCATCCGACTGCATCTCGCTTATTCTTTCGATGACTTCGCCATCTTCATTAAGAGCTTCACCCTTTTCATTACGAATTTCTAATCCGTCTTCATCAAGAGCTGTAGTGAAGTCCGACCCACGGTCATCTAGTGTACGGTGGTTTTGTCCGTGTAGCTGGTCAACGTCTTTAAGGAAGGCAAATTTCTCGTCGAACATACGGTTCTGCTGAGATACAATGTCGCCTGTGTATTTGAATACGTCATCCAACAGGGAACCATCCGTAGCTTGTAGTCCTAACAGACCTTTAACAGCCATTAGAAGTTCATCAAAGACAGACTTCTTAGGCATGTCACCTTCCATCGCACTAAGAACCAAACGGAACTCTTCATTAGAGAAGGCTTCTGAGACAAACTCAGCAAGGTTAGTGAAAGCGTAAGGCGTATCTGAAGCACGTGTGGCTGACCCGTGTACTTGGTCAACTCCTGCAACACCATTGGAACCAAAGACCTTCTCGTCCATGCCTAGTTTTTCAATAGCCTTTAGGTATGTGCGAGCTAATCCAGACGTAGCCGTGTTACCCTGAGAAGCCTTCAACATCATTTCTTTGAACGCGGCGGGGCTCTCTGCTACGTGCTGAATGTCTACGTTGAGTTTATGAAGCGTTGTTGCGTGCATCAGCTCGTGAGCCAATGTACGAACGCCTCCTTCTCCCATTGTAATCAGTCCAGACGCTTGTCCTGTTGCGTTGTCTACAGAGGACTTGAAGGTGGATAAACGGTCACCACTAAAGTTCACCATAGTGGTCTTTAGGCTTTCTGGTGCATTAGAAAGTAAAGCTTTAAACAGAGGAGCAAGCTCCCCATCGTAGCCCTGCGAGAAGCCCTGTAGGAGTTCAAAGGCATTTGTGGGCTCACCTGTTACATCACGACCCATAGCCTTCGATAAGGTAGCTCGGAAGGTCTGTGTGCTGTCAAAGTCTTCTTGGAGAAGCTTAGCATCCCTCTGACCAGAGAAAACTGCACTTTGATACTCTTCAAGGACTGCCCTTGGGTCATCTCCATTACGTGCCTTCTTGATTGCTCTTACGCCAGCAATAAGTCCGTCTACAACACCACCAAGAGCCAAGCCCTCAAGGGTGTTCTTTAGTCGTCCTTCAATCTCTCCGTCGTCTGCATCTGCGGCAAGGTATTCGGATATAGGGTTGTTGAGTGACGGAAAGGTTTCGATAAGGTTACTGAGGCGTTCTTCTTGTGCTTGGAACATTGAGAAGTCAGCAATGGCCCCTGCCGCCATGTTACCCTTTACGTTCAGCCTGCGAACTCCACGGGCTCCTTTAAGACCCTTGGCTGCTGTGCTGAGCTTACCTACTTTACTGAGCTGTCCTGCGACAGGAATGAAGCCTGTCATAAATTGACTAACACCTTCAACCATACCACCCGCAAAGGTCTTAGAGCGACCAAGGAAACGAGTGTCATAATCAGGCAGGAGGTCGTCGCCTGTAGCGAAGTCAGCAAGGTCATAGAGACTTTGAACTGCTCCTTCTACACCACGGAAGGGAGCCGCCAATATGTCCGTAAACATATTAGCCTCTTCTTGTGGATTAGGGGTGTTTTGGGTGCTACGAGGAGTAGCGTTAAGGAAGTCGTCTATTGCCATAATTATAATTTAATGTAGCCGTTTGTTGTTAGGTAAAGGTTTTGGAACGTCATAAGCTGTTGGACGCTCATTTCGTATTTTTCTGCAATTTTATTAAGGGTTCCACGGTGCTGAGGGTTAACATTTTCAAGGGTCATTCCTCCATCTTTCCAAGCTTGGACAGCCGTCACAGTGTTTTTGATGTTACCACCAATTGTTATAGGAATTTGTGTGAAGTCTATAAAATTGAACTTCATCATAAAATCCATAGAGACCCTGCCTGTTTGACTATATCCACCCCCTATACTGAATCCCCCTTCAATTATTTTTTCCGCAGGAACTCCTCCAATTTTCATTAGGTTAGCGAGTTGCTGTGCTTTAACTAACTGGACCTCTAAAGAGGGTTTAAGGGTCTTGGTCACACCACGGTAGGTACGTGTCACAGGAACCATACCTATAAGTAGTTTATCTGCTTCTGAGGGCATCACGGACGATACGCTTGCTCCTCCCAATCGACGGGTTTTATTCGTCCAGAGGTCTTCATGAATAACCTCAAAGGAGGCAAAGGCATCCTCCTCACTCAGTGTCCCCATCTTTACGAGCCGCGCAAAGTTTTCTACCCGTTTCTCTGGCGTATGCCCAGCAGGAACTAGCCGCCCTTCGACGGTTTCAGAGGTTGCCCTGTCGGTTGCATCTGCCGCCACCGCCTCAGCCTCAGCCTTAATAACCGCAGGAGCATTCTCTCCTACCAAGGCTTTTATTTCAGCAACACGCTCAGGACCGACCGCAGCTTCATTCTGTTTTGCCTCTAACGCTTGGGCGTCTATAGCAACAGCAGAAGAAGAATTAAGAGTTTTATCCAGCCAAGCCTCTATGCGGGGAACAGTTACATCCTTTTCACCTTCTTTAAAGGCAAGCCGACGTTCCTCTGGGTCCGTAATGTCTGTAACGGACGCTAACAAATCAGCATACGCCCTGTCCTTCTCTAGCATGTATTCTCTTTGAAACTCTTGCCCAGCCTCATTAAGTTCCTTCACATTTCCGTTTACTCCAGTTCTAATGGTAAACATCGACTCTGGTATTCGGGCTTCTGCACGGGTATCCAACAAGTCCGCTGAGTTGTTATGGACACTTATATAGCTCGCCCCTTGTTCCTGATTGAATAACTGGGGGTTAGCTTTTGCTTGGTTGATACCAATGATTAGTAAATCTCGTGTGTAAGAGTTCTCAACTAGGTTTCCCTCATACATTTTATTTTCATTCAGCTCTTTCTCGGTAGCCTCCAGAAAGGCTAGGGTATCGGATTCCGTAGTTTGTCCATAGGCGTCAGCTAGAATAGAGGCCGACAGCGTGGTCGCTTCTTTTTTACCTGCCTCAATGTTTCTTAAACGGCTTCTTTCTAATTGAGCGTCTAACTCCACAAGTTTAGCCTGACGTGCTGGCGTAGCAAACAGCTCTTGGCCTGCAACCAAACTGTCCTCGCCTTTGCCGTCGTTGATGGTATCAAGAAAAGCTTCAGCAAGGTCATGGTCGTCGGAGTTTTTGCTGTTGATGAGCCCTCCGATATGAGTAACCGTTGAAGCGTAGACTGCCTCTGCTGTCGCCCGTGAACCTAGCGTGCCTTCTTGATTGTTGAAGACGTCGGTAGCAGTAGTAAAGAATGACTCCATGTTCTCTTCGCTTATAGCCGCAAAGTTACGAGCCATCGACTCCATAGCCATCGTCTTATTACGCTCTGGGAGCTCACGACTAAACTTGGCAACCTCATTGCTTATGAAGTTAGCACGGGTAGCAGACTTTAGAGCGTTGTTGGCTTGCTCACCAAATACATTACCGCCGAGGAGTTGGTCAGCTTCTTCATAAACAGAACCTATTCGTTCCTCCAGAGCTGTCTCAAAGGAGGCGACGTCTTTGTAGTCGTAGTAGCTCTTAAACATCTCGTTAGACAACGCTTGGAGCTTTGTGGGTATCTCTGTGGCGTAATACTTCTCAGATAACTTACGGTTGTAAGCCTTGGTGTATCCGAACAAACTCTTGGCTTCTGGGTCGAGCCCTTCCTGTATAAACTTATCATACTCAGCGTCCGACATGTTATCGGCGTCAATTTCCCCTTGTTTTGTAGCGATGCCTACGGCTTGACCGTATAAACCAACACCCTGCTTTAAAGCTTGGCTCAACTGCATCGCTGAGTTGGTCTTAGGGGTCTGTTGCACGGCTACACGGTAGTTGCCTCCAGCGCGTACTGTGGGTCTTAGGGCTACTGGGTTCAGGTTAAGTTCTACCTGCTTGCGTCCGTCGTTTTGAGTTTGTCTAGATGCCATTTGTTATGAGAATTTTGTGTTTATAGCGTCGTTAAGTCCAGAGTCCGAACCGAACGAGTAAGCACTCATACCTGTTTGGGCTCCATCAAGAACAGCACCAAGGTAGTTTGGTTGTGCTATTGGTTTGTTAATTGAAAGAAGGTTCATACGTGACTGCATCGCTCCATCTTGGAACGCTAGGTCACGGTTGATTGCTTGGAACTGCTGTTGCTGTTGAACAGAGAAACTATATTCAGCTTCCTTACGTGTCATATCATTAAGAAGAGCATCAACACTCAATCCCGCTACTCCAGCCTCCCCAGCACTCACACGTCCTGTTGCACGTGCTTCACGGGCTTTCTTGGTGGACTCTTGGATAGCTTGGGCTGCTGAGGTCATCTCTTGGCGTTCCCGTAGGCGTGACGCTGACATCTCTTGTAGGTGTCTCTGTCTCTCAGCTAGAGAGGCATTCTTTTGCATCTTCTCTTGGGTCTTGGCTTGTTGCCTCTGCCCGTGGATAGACATACCTGCTTGGGCTGCGCCAAGGGCTACTGCTGCGATTACTGCTGGAGGACACATATTATTTAGAAGGGATTATAAATTCAAAGAAGGGTTGATTGCTGAAGGTAAGTTTACGAATGAAGGAAGCTCCACAGAATTTCAGCCACTTAATGGCATCATGGTTATCCTCATGGACGAAGTTGAAGGTCGCTCCATAAGGCTTGGTTAATCGTTGAGTCCACTCACGGGACGCTTTTAGAAAGTCGTAGGCGTTGTCAGAAACACCATCAGTGCCGAGACACCAGATGTAGGCCACCGCACCTACCTGCCCGACACCGAACATTGCAAAGGGAACGTCATCAGCATCTAGGGCCGTTAGGGTAACGTCATCCATTTCAAGTGCTCTTAGTAACGTCTGACAGGGCTCATGTCCCATACAGGCTACCTCTATCTTGTCTGCTTTACGCATGAATGGATAGATACGTGCTACGTGGGCGGTGGTAGCTTCTACTACCTTACAAGACCCGTGGGTACTTATGAGTTTATCCATATCGGTTAGAGCGGGAGTGAACAAAGGATTCAAACTCGGCACTCTGGAATGTACTCGGAAGAGCACTCTCGTTTTCAATGGTGATAGTCGTGTCCTGTGGTTTGGTGAACACAGGGAAGCGATAGAAGCCACTGTCTAGGCTTAGAGCTCCTATGGTAGAAGAACCAACAACGTCAGGAGTAAAGACATTCTCGTAGGTATCTCGGAACTTAGGAGTAACCTTAACTTTGAAGTAACTGGTATTATCGTAGTAGAGGGAACCATTCCGTATCATCATCTTGGCTGCGTTTGATGGACTGCTTCCTTGACCAGCCTTTGCTTTAAAGAGCTGCTCAGAGAACGTATACTTCATTGTGTAGGGGATACCTACCCATACGTCCGTATCAGCCGACACAGGGTTGCTTAGGGTGACCGTAGAACCGCTATTGGTGCAGTTAAGAGCTAACCCATCAGTCGTATAGACCTGTACTGAGTTGTCCTCTGGGGTGTACGGCAGGGTGATTGTAGAGGAGCCAATGTCTACTGTGGTAGACACTCGACTGTCTAAGTGTGTAACATAACCAGCATTATCCGTTAGACCAGACTCTAGAGGCATCTCTACGAGGTTAGTCTCTCCGTTGTTGGTGATGACTGCGTATAGAGTAGACTCGATAAACTCGACGCCTCGTATCTCACCCGTGAAGGTAAACTTCGACCAAGCACTTAATACTTTTTGATTGTTATTCCAAAAGTAATTGTAGATGTATAGAGAGCCTTTCTCGTCAGCACTGAGCAGAGCAATCATGTCCTCCGAGGTAGTCCCAGCCATTGCGATAATGTTACTAGGAATGTAAGCGGGAACGTGCTCGGTGACTTCTACAGAGTCGTAGACATCCGTAGACGCATTGACCGTGAACTCTCGCAGACCTGTGAAGGCTCCCCTTGTGAATGGGTAGTAGATATATGAACCTAAAGGCAGAGGGTCAGTCTTAGTTGTGAAATCAAAATTAGTTATTGGATTAACACTAACCGTCTTTGAAGTGAGCAAGTTTCCACCCTTGAGAGCGAACTGGGCAGATTCAGAAAACAGAATAAGGTTTTCTTGGAATCCAACCGCACTCTTGAGGTTAGTGACTAATTTAGAATTAACAGACACATCAATCGGAGCAGAGTCCAATAGAGTGGTTGTTGTTGTTCTAAAGAAGTTGAAGAAATGACCAGCCTCGGAGAAGATGATATTATCACCAGACAACAGCACCAATCTGTTCTTAAATAGACCCATGTTGTTAATTTTTCTACCCACAAAGGAAGGCAGTGGATTGGTGTCGTTATCTCCTACTGTCCTTGAGTCCCAAGATACTTGCTTTAGTTCAAATGAATCCAAACCATTATTTACTAACGTAAGTGGCATTGTAGCTGCATCAAAACTTTGGATTGTATTAAACCCAACAGCTTCTTGCCAAGCCCCCTCGCTCCAATCTCCGCCATTTGCCGTGCGGAACTGAACGTAGTAGTCATCTTGGTCAATCTCCGCATCCCCAATAATTTTAATCTTAAAGTTATTTGGACAATTCAGTGGTAGGGATGTGAGGGCAGATACCTCCTTGTAAAGTAGTCCCAACCCTTCACCAGCTAAGTCGTCTTCAGTTCTAATGAAAAAGTCCGTAGTTGTAGCGTCGGGTTTTAATGTAAACCTCAACCCATTTCCCTTACTATTTACGTCAAAATAACCCGAAAGGTTACTATTATTAATTGCATCGACTGCGAGGTTAGTAATAATATTAGTAGAACGTGCGCCTACACCATTTGAGTTATTAGCACTCGCTATCGCAGTTGTGTGGTCAACTGTACCAATCGAGCTACTAGACGCACCTGTTGGGGAGGGAACGGGAGGGACGTAGCCCCCATAATTACCAAAGGGACTACCCATAGAAGTAAATACATAAGAAGCACTTGTAACAGTAGTTGCTCCTAACGTAAAACCAGAGACTACACCTGATGAATTTGTGTTAATGTACAGGATAGTGTTATCGAGGGAGTTTGCAAACCAAAGTATGCTAGTGTTTGGCGTATAACCAGTTCCGCCATTTGCGATGGTAAAAGTATTACTAAATAAGGGTTGATTATAGAGATAACCCGTAAGCTGATATGTATGAGTAATCTCGGCAGTTTGGTTCTCATTAAAAATAATTGCATACTTCTTTGAGTAATCCCCTTGCTTCACAAATACGAATGCATCTTTATTTACAGGGTCAGATATATCCGTATTATCTTCGAGAACTACTCTCTTGGTATTCAATAAGAACGTGTTGTCTGCAACCGTAAGTGCTTTCACATCCTCGCGAGCACTTGAAACGTCTAAATAACTCCCAGTTTGAGGTGTATAACCACCAGTCGAGCCGTCAATACTAGCTTCGTTACCTGTAAGAATATTCCACGCTTGGAGTTTTGTCCCGTCATGAATAACCACATACTTCTCAGAGTCACTTCGATTGATAAAGTGAACAAAACTGTCCTCAGCGATTGCCGTCTGTAGTAACCTAGCAACGTGCCGAGTGTTAGGGCGTTTCTTCAGTCCCTCTGCAACAGAGCTAAGAGCGTTTTCCTGCTCCTCACATTGGCCATCAAAACGAGTGGCATCAGGTTGTTGAGAGACACCTTGAATAAGGTTAGGAACCGAAGTGTTAATTAAAGCCATTATGTAAGGTCGTAGTTACGGTTGATACCAATTCTTGTCGCTACATCATAGCTGTCAAATATAGTTCTGTCAGAGCTACCTGCATCAAACTCCAATAGCTGAGCACGGGAGATGTATTCATCACGAGCAATCAACGCTTCAAGCTCTCTGGAACCCACCACACGTCCTTGGAATATCCGAGAGGCACGTAGGGTAATGTAGCGTCTTGCTGGCTCAGGTAGCGAGTCCCAGTCAAGTAGGCGTGTCTGGTTGACCTTGAGGTCACTGGTGAACACGGTGGTGTTATTAGAACGGTCAAAGAGACTTAGACCACGCTGAACAACGTCGATGGACGTGTCGATAGGGTCCATCTCTATGATGTCATCTGAAAGAGTTATAGTGCCATCCCCAGCAGGGCTCAGGGAGACATTTACTTCTGTGTTAAATTGCCATCCTTCTGTCTGAACCGAGCGACTTACCTCATCAAGAGCAGAGATAGCAGTAGCGGCAGAGATAGGAAGTGCGTTGGTGTTACTGATGCTGTTCACAGGGCTTTCGCCTATGTGTCCTAGCATAGAGTTTACTGCTTCAAGTTTAGATGTCAGAGTAGGCATATTATTTCAATAAAGTTAAAGATAAAAAAGAGCCCCCAAAGGGATTACCAATGGGGGCTCAGAATTAAGGGTTTACTGTACTTCTACAGCACACTCAGGACGCAAGACACCGTGTCCCATTGCATACTTTGCAACGAACAATGTACCTT
>Ga0228631_1000866_pt1 | contig 15995 bp, 16 predicted proteins | sample 39DmetaG_FD_183049 | JGI IMG/M metagenome (GOLD analysis project Ga0228631, IMG submission 183049) | Seawater microbial communities from Monterey Bay, California, United States - 39D | ecosystem: Environmental > Aquatic > Marine > Coastal | place: USA: California | collected 2016-09-28
AGTTAGATAGTATAGATATTTTATCAATCTTTCAAAAATTACTTTATAAATATGAAAATGCATTTGTTTATGTTTGGTTTCATCCAAAAGTTGGTTTATGGATGGGTGCTACTCCTGAAAGGTTGGTTACTTTAAATAAAAGAGAGTTTCATACTACTGCCTTAGCAAGCACCCAAGTTTTTGAGAGAAATATGAATCCTTTATGGGGAGCAAAAGAAAAGGAAGAACATCAATATGTGTTAGATTATATTGTCTCTCAAATAAAAGATCAGGAAAACGGAATAATTTTAAAAAACTTTTCAGTTTCAGATACCTACACTATTAAAGCTGGTAATTTACTTCATTTAAAAGCTGATATTAAAGGGACTATTGGTGATTTTGAACTTAAGAGTTTATTAGAGACATTACATCCAACACCCGCTGTGTGTGGATTACCAAAAGCAACAGCAAAAAATTTTATTTTACAAAATGAAAATTATGACAGGTCTTATTATACTGGTTTTTTAGGTGAAATTAACACCAATCTGAAAACCGATTTATATGTAAATCTTCGATGTGTAGAAATTATAGATACGTATGCAGCTGTTTTTGTTGGAGGAGGCATAACTTTAGATAGTAATCCTTTAGATGAATGGTTAGAGACTTGTAATAAAACAAATACTATAAAAAGTGTTTTAAAATAAAAAAAAAGCAATCAAAATTAATCGAAAGCTTTTTTATAATTGAATTTGAATAGTTATTTTATATGTCATCAAAACTAACATCAGTAAAACTTTCAGTAGTTTTTTCTTCAGTTATTTCTTGATCTTCTTCTTTTTTATAATCTTTTTGGTGACGTTCACTAATTACCTCTGATCCTTTTTCATTTAAAATATAATCTGTTGCTTTCGCTAACATTTCTTTAAAATCACTAAAATCTTCTTTGTACAAGTATATTTTATGTTTTTGGTAATGAAATGAGCCGTCATCATGAGTAAATTTTTTACTTTCTGTTATTGTTAGGTAGTAATCATCTGCTTTTGTAGACCTAACGTCAAAAAAGTATGTTCTTCTTCCTGCTCTTAATACTTGTGAAAATATTTCTTCTTGCTGAACTCTATCCCCCATAACTTTTGAATATCTATTTTATAATATTAAGCAACAAATCTAGTAAAATATTTTACTTGGCAAAATATACTTCTAGTTTTCTTTTTCTAAAAGTTGTTGCTCATAAAGCTCTTTATAGTATCCTTTTTCATTGATTAGTTGATTATGAGAGCCTTGCTGAATAATTTCACCTTTATCTAGTATGATGATTTGATCGGCGTTTTTTGCTGAAGAAACCCGGTGACTGATAATGAAAGTGGTTTTATTTTTAGAAACTCCTTCCAAATTTGTTAGTATTTTCTCCTCAGTTTCCGTATCAACTGCAGACAAACAATCATCAAAGATTAATATCTGAGGATATTTAATGATAGCTCTAGCAATTGAAACTCGTTGTTTTTGACCTCCCGATAAAGTAACGCCTCTTTCTCCAAGAATGGTATTATACCCGTCTTTAAAGTTTAAAATATTTTGATGAACTACTGCTTTTTTAGCTGCATCTATAATTTCTTGCTTTGTAGCTTTTTCATTACCAAATTTGATATTATTAGAAATTGTGTCAGAAAATAAAAAAGGATCTTGAGGTACAAAGCCTATATCTTTTCTTAAATCAATTAAATTAATTTCTTTGATAGGTGTGTTATCGATTAATACCGATCCTTTATCTACATCATAAAGTCTAGAAATTAGGTTTGTGATGCTAGATTTTCCTGATCCAGTTTTTCCAAGTATTGCCACTTTTTGTCCTTTTTTTACAGAGAAACTTACATCTTTTAGAGCTGTAATGTTTGTGTCATCATAGGTGATGGAAACATTTTTAAATTCAATATCTCCTTCAATTTTAAATGAATTTGTAGTGGTGTTTTGTATTTCTGGAACTTCTTCAAGAAATTCATTAATTCTTTTTTGAGAGGCTTCAGCTTGCTGAACCATAGAGGTAACCCATCCAACGATAGCTACTGGCCATGTTAACATATTTACATACAACATGAATTCTGCGATGACTCCAATCTGAATTTCTCCATTTATGTATTGATTTCCTCCTACGTAAATAACCGTTAAATTGCTAATACCAATTAATAATATCATCAATGGGAAAAATAAAGCTTGAACTTTATATAGATCAATATTTTTCTCTTTGCTTTCATCGGCTAGTTTATCAAATCCTGAAATTACCATTGGTTCTATGCCATATGATTTAACAACGTTTATACCAGAGAAAAACTCTTGATTGTAGGTAGTTAATTTAGATAAATACTCTTGAACAATAGTACTTCTTTGATTGATAACTTTACTTATATAAAATATTGATATAGACAGTATGGGGAAGGGTATGAGTGTGTACATGGTTAGTGTAGGATCTATCTTAGTCATCTGAGTGAAACCAACTACAAATAAAAAAATCATATTCATCGAATACATTAAAGCTGGTCCAAAATACATTCTAACCTTTGAAACATCCTCACTTATTCTGTTCATAAGGTCTCCAGTTCTGTTTTTTTTGTAAAAATTTATAGGAAGTTTTTGATACTGCTCATAAATTTCATTCTTTAAATCAAATTCAATTAATCTAGATGTAACTATGATCATTTGTCTCATGACAAATGTTAACAGCCCAGCTAAAATAGCTACCCCTACAATAGTTAATAAATTCCAAAACAATTGATTTTCAATAATAGATTTATCTGCGACATCATTATTAATAAAATCTTCAACTGAGTTTAACGATTTTCTGATAATTATAGGTATTTGAAGTGCTAAAATCTTAGATAGAATAGTAATAAAAATCCCTACTAATAATCTCCATTTATATTTTATAAAATACTTGTTTAGATATTTTAATGATTTCATTAATAATTATTGTTTATTATTTTCATTAATATATTAATAATTTGAAGTCTATTAATTTGCTGTTATTTGAAGATATCGTATTTTTGTGCTTTATATTTTAAGGATTGCGTAAAATATTAAATTAAATCAAAAATTACTTATGACATCAAATATTATTACTAATGACTTGATAAAGAAAGATCCTGTATTTGGACAACTATCTTTTGATGGTCATGAACAAATTGTTTTTTGCAACGACGAAGATACAGGTTTAAAAGCAATAATTGGTATACACAATACTGTTTTGGGTCCTGCCTTAGGAGGCACAAGAATGTGGACTTATCAGAGCGAATGGCATGCTTTGAATGATGTTTTGCGTCTTTCTAGAGGGATGACTTATAAATCGGCTATTACGGGGTTAAATTTAGGAGGAGGTAAGGCAGTTATCATTGGAGATGCTAAAACTCAAAAAAATGATGCTTTAATGAGAAAATTCGGAGAATTTGTAAATTCTTTGAGCGGTAAGTACATAACCGCAGAAGATGTTGGAATGGAAACCAGAGATATGGATATTATTAGAGAAGTAACTCCACATGTTACTGGAATATCTGAGTCTAGTGGTGGTTCTGGAAATCCCTCTCCGGTAACAGCTTTTGGTGTTTATATGGGGATGAAAGCTGCTGTAAATCATAAATTTGGTTCAGATAGTTTAGAGGGTAAAAAGATATTAGTTCAAGGTGTTGGTCATGTAGGTGAAACGTTAGTGAAATTAATTTCGGATGAAGGCGCAAAGGTCATCATTAATGATATTAATGAAAATAGACTGGAAGAGTTATCTAAAAAATACAATACCAATGTTATATTAGGGAATGATATTTATAACCTAGACTTAGATATTTATGCTCCATGTGCATTAGGCGCTACTATTAATGATGATACTATTCATCAATTAAATACTAAGGTAATAGCTGGTGCTGCTAACAATCAATTGGCAGATGAGGTAAAACATGGTAAAATATTAAAAGAAAAAGGGATTGCTTATGCTCCCGATTTCTTAATTAATGCTGGAGGGATCATAAATGTTTACGGAGAATTAGAGGGGTATTCTAAGGAGGAAAGTCTGAAAAAAACAGAAAACATCTATAATACAACACTAGAAATTTTTAAACTGTCAGAGAAAGAAGATATTACTACTCACAGAGCTGCATTTAATATTGCACAAAAAAGAATAGATAATCGTAAAAAAGAGAAAAACTCTTAACACACCTAAAGAAATAGTTATATTTTTGCAAAGCGATTGATTTTACTATCTTTCGCTTTTTTTTATACAAATTAAGGTTCTTTAAATGATCAATAGAAGACACATTCGAGTGAAAGTAATGCAATCAGTATATGCAATGATAAAGTCATATGATGATGATGTTTTAAAAGAAGAGAAATTTATTAAGCACAGTATTAAAAGAATGTTTGATCTGTATGTCTTGCTTTTAGATTTACTTGTTGAAGTTCAAAAACTAGCATTAGAGAAGCAGGAAATTTCAAAGAAAAAGTATTTAGCCACAAAAGAAGATCTTTCACCAAACAGAAAATTTGTTGAAAATAAACTAATAAAAAAAATAGCAGAAAGCACTTCATTAACTCTTTACAAAGAAGCTCAAAATCTAGATAATTGGTCAAAAGATGATGAGTACATTAAAATCATTTGGGATCTTCTTCAAAATTCTGATTTATTTTCTGACTATTTAGATAGTTCAGAAGATTCTTTCAATTCAGATAAAGACTTTGTGGTTGCTTTTTTTAAGGAGATTGTAGCCCCTAATTTAAAATTAGCGGAGTATTTTGAGGGAGAAAACATAACTTGGGTAGATGATATTCCATTTGTGAATACATGGGTGGTTAGGTCGCTTAGTAAGCAAAAATCATCAAATGCATTTAAATTAGGTAGTTTATATAAAAATCAAGATGATCAAGATTTTGTTTCAGATTTATTTAAAAAGGTCATACTAAATCATCATTCATTTGAAAATGATATTAAAATTCACACACCTAATTGGGAGACTGATAGGATTGCAGATATGGACATGATTTTAATAAAAATGGGAGTTTGTGAGTTTTTAAATTTCCCATTTATTCCAACTAAAGTATCTATAAATGAATACATTGAGATAGCAAAAGACTATTCTTCAGAAAAAAGTGGCTACTTTGTCAATGGTGTTTTGGATAAACTTTCAAGAGAGTTTTTAAAAGACAAAAAAATTGTTAAAGTAGGTAGAGGGTTGCTTTAATTTCTTATTTTTACACAAATTAATAACAACATCATGAATAAATTAATAACAACATCATTATTAGCATTATCGGTAGTTTTTTTTATTTCTTGTAATGAAGGAAACGCTTCGTCTAAAGTAAAGAAGAAAAATGTAGATACTGCCAAAAAAAGAGATATAGAAATAAGTAAAGGAGCTGCTGAAATTCAGTTTGACATTACAGAATACGATTTTGGAACTGTAAACGAGGGTGAAATTGTTGAGGCAAAATTTATGGTAACTAACTCTGGTAAAACAGATTTAGTAATTTCTAATGTTCAGCCTTCATGTGGTTGTACGGTTCCTGTGTGGCCAAGAACTCCAATAAAGCCAGGAGATTCAGCAGAAGTTTTAGCAAATTTTAATACTGCAGGTAAGCCTAACAGGCAGGCTAAAACATTAACACTCTTTACTAATACTGCACGTGGTAGAGAAATATTAAAATTAAAGGGTTCTGTAACTCCTAAGGCTTCATCAACAGCAAAAAAATAATAAATGATCAAATTAATACTATTACAAGCGACACCACCTTCTGAAGGTTTTGGTAGTATGATGTTACCAATGATAGCTCTTTTAGCTGTTTTTTATTTGTTTATGATATTGCCTCAAAACAGAAAAAGGAAAAAAGAAAAAAAGTTTATATCGGAATTAAAGAAGGGTTCAAAAGTAGTAACTTCGAGCGGTATTCACGGAAAGTTGGTTGAATTAAATGATAAGGATAACACTGTAACTATAGAAACTGGAGCAGGAAAAATTAAATTTGAAAAAGCTGCAATCTCTGTGGATTTAAGTAAAAAATACTTACCAACTCCGAAAAAAAAGTAATGTTTAATTAAAAACAAAAAAAGCGAACTAACTTTAGTTCGCTTTTTTTTTACGGTTAATTTTGACGTTGCTCTCATATTAATTAGCTTGCAATAAATACTTCATACAATGAACAAAAAAAATAATAAATCAAATAAATTGTACTATACATTTATTTTATTTTCTTTTATTTCAGTTATTTTTTGGTTCATGACAAAGTTATCTAAGGAGTATGATAGTTCTATAAAATACCCAGTTAGCTATATAAATTTACCTAGCAACAAATTACTTCAAGAAAAACCTTTAGAATACATAGATATTCGCGTAAAAGCCACTGGTTTTAAATTAATATCTTCAAAAGTATCACCTCGAAAATTAACAATTGATGCTTCTAATATTTATGGAAAATCATTAACAGATTATTATTTATTATTACCACAACAAAAATTATCAGTTCAAAAGCAAATGAACACTGGTGTTAAAGTAGCGTATTTTATTAAAGATTCTGTACACTTTAACCTAGGAGTGTTAAATCAAAAAAAAGTAGTTGTTAAATTAACATCTGAACTGATATTTGCAGATGGTTTTGAATTAAATAATTCTATTTCAATACAACCTGATTCCATACTTTTAACAGGCCCAAAATCAATTTTAGACACTATTTCCTATGTGTCAACTGGCTTGTTACAAAAGAAAGAGCTAAATATTTCAATTAATGAGTTTGTAGATATTAAAGAGTTTAATCCTGATTCTAATGTAAGAGCAGAAAAAGATAAAGTTTTAATAACTGCATCAGTTGAGAGATTTACAGAGGGGTCTGTTGAGGTTCCTTTGAAGGTTCTAAACATTCCTAATGGAAAACAAATCAACACCTTTCCGAAATTTGTTAAAGTTACCTACAGGATAGCTCTTTCAAATTTTAATAAAATAGATAGCTCAACTTTTTTAATTGAATGTGACTATGGTATTTCTGAGAATAATAATTTACCCTATTTAATACCTAAGTTAGTAGGGAGTTCATCCATGATAAAGAATGCTAGAATATCTCCACAAAAGATAGACTTTTTAATAAATGAACAGCTATGATTGTTGGTGTAACCGGGGGTATAGGTAGTGGAAAGTCTTTAGTAGCTGAAGCTATTTGTTCTTTTGAGAATACAATTTATTTCCATGCAGATAAAGAGGCTAAATTACTCATGAATAATTCAGCAGAAATAAAAGATAAAATTATAGCTGCTTTTGGTCAGAAAAGTTATGATAATGGTGTCTTAAATAAAAAATATATTTCTTCTTTGGTTTTTAAGAACCCCCATCAATTAAAGGTTTTAAATACTATCGTTCATCCTCAAGTAAAAGAACACTTTAAGAAATTTGTTGAAAGTCAAAATAAAAACACTCTTATCATTTATGAAAATGCCATTATTTTTGAAACAAATAGTTCATCTATTTGTGACATAATTATATCTGTAAATTCACCTAGAAATATTCGGATTAAACGAGTTATGAAAAGGGATAATTCAACAAAAAATATGGTTGAGAATATCATGAATAACCAATGGTCAGATGCTAAAAGAAACCTACTTTCCAATTACATAATTAATAATATTGAAAAAGAGGAAACTTTGTTAAAAATTAAAAAAATATACAATTTTTTAACAAAAAAAATACCTTTTGCTTAGGATAATTCATAAATTATGTTAAAATTTACCTGAAAACTCATGTTCTAGTGTTAATCTACGTTAAAATAGAAAAATACTTACTGTATAAGGTTATTTTTGGTTTATGGGAAAAAAGATTTTTGTTCTAATTGTATTACTGATGAGTATTTCGCTCATAGGAATTATATCAGTTCAGTTATATTGGAGTAAAAATGCCATAGACAGTAAAGATGTTCAATTTGACGGAGATGTAAAAAAAGCCTTAGCAAGAGTCTCTGAAAAACTTCAAATTAAAGAGCAAGATTTATATTACAATAAAATACAAAACTTCATAGAAACAAAGAGATTTTTAAATAAAGCACAAATTAAAAATTTCCTTATTCAACAGATAGACACTACTACAAAAAGTAGATTTTCTTATGGAACAACCATTATAGAAGAAGATTTTAAAATTCCTGTTTTAGATATTTTAGACAAAAATGGATTTTATGATAATGATTCTATAGTTGTTAAAAGATTTACAAAAAAAAGTGATTTTTTTAAAGGAACCTTGATCGTGAGTAACAATGATTTTAAAGGTACTTTCAAAGACAATACATTTTCAACTATAGATAGGGTTGAAGATTTAGACAAAAAATTATTATCAGATGTGTTTAAAGATTTTTATAAGAAAACTTTTCCCATTGAAAACAGAATCAATAATAGAGAATTAAATAATATTCTAAAAGAAGAGCTCAATAGAAATAATATTAATATTGATTTTAAATATGGTGTATACAACAATGGTTTGGCTACAAAATTAAAATCAGGGTATTACACAATAGATACCCAAAACAGTATTAGTTACCCTTTATTTATTAATAATGAAGGAATTAGTGATTTCACCCTTTATATAGATTTCCCCGAAAAAACCAAGCATATTTTATCTGATATTTCATACATCTTATTGTTGTCTTTATTTTTCATATTTATTATCATAGTGGCCTTTTCAGGTTCTTTATATCAATTGGTGAAACAGAAGAAAATTTCTGAAATAAAAACTGATTTTATAAACAATATGACCCATGAATTTAAAACCCCTATAGCTACTATAAATCTAGCTTTGGATTCAATTAAAAATCCAAAAATAATAAATGACCAAGAGAAGATTTTGAGATATGTGAAAATGATTAGAGACGAGAACAAAAGAATGCATGGTCAAGTAGAAAATGTTTTAAGAATTTCTAGATTAAAGAAAAAGCAAATTGAGATTAATAAGGAAGCGTTAGATATGCATGATGTAATAAGTGATGCCATATCTCACGTAAGTCTATTATCAAATGATAAAAAAGGTACCATAACAATTCATTTTGAAGCTATTCAATCAGAAATTTTAGTTAACCAATTTCATATGACTAATGTATTGGTTAATATGTTAGAGAATGCTCTAAAATACTCAGAGAATAGTCCAAAAATTGATGTTTTTACACAAAACACCAATAAAAATTTAATTATAAAAATAAAGGATGAGGGTATTGGTATTAGTAAAAATGCACAAAAACAAATTTTTAATAAATTTTACAGAGAACAAAAAGGAAATATTCATGATGTAAAAGGTCATGGTTTAGGATTGGCATATGTTAAAGAAATTCTAGACTCTCATCATGGAACAGTTTTTGTTGAAAGTGAAAAGGGAAAAGGAAGTACGTTCACAATTAAGTTACCATTAATATAAAATCAATAACATGGGAAGTAAAAAAATTTTATTAGTAGAAGATGATCCAAATTTTGGAACAGTTTTAAAAGATTATTTAGCATTAAATGATTATAACGTTACGCATGCAAAAGACGGTATTGAAGGGTTAATCATGTTTAAAAACAATGATTTTGATTTATGCATTTTAGATGTAATGATGCCTCGTAAAGATGGTTTTTCTTTAGCTCAAGATATTCGCTCTAGTAATAAAGAAATTCCAATCATATTTTTAACAGCTAAAACTCTTAAGGAGGATGTTTTGAGAGGTTATCAAGTTGGTGCGGATGACTATTTAAATAAACCATTTGATTCCGAAGTTTTATTATTTAAAATTAAAGCAATTTTACAAAGAAAAGAATCTGATACTTCAGCTGAAAACGAGCAATTTGAATTTGAAATTGGTGGTTTTTTCTTTAACTCTAAGTTACGTCACTTATCAGTAGGCGAAAATGAACCACAGAAACTCTCACCTAAAGAAAGTAAACTGCTTAAAATGTTAGCATTGCACAAAAATGATTTAATGCCTCGAGAATTGGCACTAACAAAAATATGGAGAGATGATAATTACTTCACCTCAAGAAGTATGGACGTATATATAGCAAAGCTTCGAAAATATTTAAAAATAGATGAAAGCGTAGAAATTTTAAATATTCATGGAGAAGGTTTTAGATTAGTTGATAAAAAGTAGTTTTTTTCTGATAATTTTCCCTATGTTATTATTTTATGGCATTTTTCATCAAAATATATAAAGACAATCCTAATCGTACAGAAATTAAAAAAGCTGTTGATGTTCTTAAAAAAGGTGGGCTCATTATCTACCCAACAGACACTGTTTATGGGTTAGGATGTGATTTTACTAATACCAAAGCAATAGAAAAAATTGCAAGAATAAAAGGAGTTAAATTAGAGAAAGCTAACTTTTCGTTTATATGTAATGATTTAAGCCATCTTTCTGATTATGTAAAGCAAATAGATACGCCGACTTATAAACTTCTCAAAAGAGCTTTACCTGGACCTTATACCTTTATATTACCGGGTAGTAAATCATTACCTAAAGTATTTAAAAAGAAAAAAACAGTTGGAATTAGAATCCCCAATAATTCTATAGCAAGAGCCATAGTTGAGGAATTAGGTAACCCAATTATATCAACCTCTATTCATGATGAAGATGATGTACTAGAATATACTACAGATCCAGAATTAATTTTTGAAAAATGGCATCATTTAGTTGATGGTGTAATAGATGGTGGTTTTGGAGACAATCATGCTTCTACAATTATAGATTTAACAGAGAATGAGCCAATTGTAATAAGAGAGGGAAAGGGAAGTACAGATATCCTGTAGTCATTTAGCGAAGATCTTTAAATTTTTTTCTTCTCAATATAAAATATTGCCAAACAACACTCGTATGAAGATTGTAGTTGTATTTTTTTTGTAATTTTTTTCTTTTCTGTAAAAATTTATAAAAATTTTTATACACACTCAAATGTGCTCTTACTATAGCCCAAGTATGAACAGGCCTGAGTTCTATTAAAAATTTGATACCTGCAACACCATCCAGTACTAAACGTGAAAAAACGACAAATAGAAACCATTGTTTGGGCACATTCTTTATGACATTAAGTAAACTATTTCTAAAGTTTAGGAATGTTTTTTGAGGACTGGTTTCTTGGAGTGTAGCTCCTCCTACATGATATACAGTGGAGTTACCTACATATTTCACATCAAAACCTTCGTTTTGAGCTCTCCAACATAAATCTACCTCTTCTTGATGAGCAAAATAGTTTTCATCAAATCCATTTAAAAGTTGATATACCTCAGATCTTATGAAAAAACAAGCTCCTGACGCCCAAAAGATATCAGCTACATCATTAAATTGTTTGGTATCTTTTTCTACATCATTAAATACGCGTCCTCTACAATATGGATATCCATATAAATCTATGAACCCACCTCCAGCACCAGCATATTCAAAAGTGTCCTTCTGTTTATAATCGAGTATTTTTGGTTGAATTATAGCAGTATTTTTTTCTTTCTTAAAAATTTCTAAAATTGGAGAGATCCAATTTTGTGATACTTCAATGTCAGAGTTTATCAAACAATAGACATCTGCATCAATACTTTTTAAAGCGTCATTGTATCCTTTAGCATAACCACCATTAGTAGTGTTTTCAACAATATGCACTAAAGGAAAAAATTCTTTAACATACCCTATAGAGTTGTCTGTACTTGCATTATCTGCCACATAGATATCAGCTAATTCTGAACTAAAATTAACGATAGATGGTAAAAATTGTTCTAACAATTTTTTACCATTCCAATTTAATATGACTATGGCTGTTTTCAAGTTTACAAATCTAGTACATCTAAATCGTTCTTGTTGCTAAATAGATGCTAAAATTAGTAGCTTGGAATATCTTCTAAAAATATATAAGTTTCTTTGGTAGTATCTATTTGACAGAAATAATGAGCTAAGCCATTGGTTACCATTAAATAATTAGAATTTGCAGTGAGATTGTATCGTGCAATTTGATCAAAAGTAGTCTGTGTTATTTTTACACTTGGAGCTTTGCATTCAATTAACAATTCTGGAGTTCCTTGTTTATTATACACTAAAATATCAGTTCTTTTAATTCTTGTATTTATTTTGAGTTGTTTTTCTACGGCAATTAAAGAAATAGGGTAGTTCTTTTCTTTTAGTAAGAAATGAATTACATGTTGTCGTACCCATTCTTCAGGTGTTAAAATCACATATTTTTTTCTAATAATATCAAAAATAAGTGTCTTATTTTCGCTAGATTTGAGTTTGAATGCATAAGATGGAAAATTCAGTTCTTGCATGGGGTTAAATGTAGTAAAAACTAGATTAACGGTTTTGTATATTACATAAGTGAGTATCGTATGAATGAAATAAATCAAATAGTTTCTGATATTAAAAATGGAGTAGTTAAGCCTATCTATTTTTTAATGGGTGAGGAATCATACTACATTGATAAAATCTCAGATTTTATTGAAGATACTATTCTAGAGGAAGAAGAAAAAGGTTTTAATCAAACAGTGATGTATGGGAGAGATGTTACTGTTGAAGATATTATAGGAGCTGCTAAGCGTTTTCCAATGATGGCTGAAAAGCAAGTGATTATTGTAAAAGAAGCTCAAGATTTAAGTAGAACTATAGAAAAATTAGCTTCTTATGCTAGCAATCCTCAACCATCTACTGTGTTGGTACTTAATTATAAGTATAAGAAACTGGACAGAAGAAAATCTTTATTTAAAGCTATTCATAAGGTAGGGTTGGTATTTGAAAGTAAACGCTTGTATGAAAATCAAGTTGCAGATTGGATACGAAGAGTGCTAGGCGGTAAAAACTATCAAGTAGAACCCAAAGCAGCTCAAATGTTGGTAGATTTTTTAGGAACAGATTTAAGTAAAATTAATAATGAGTTAGAAAAACTCATCACTATCCTACCTCAAAATACTATTATTACTTCTGATCATATAGAGGATAATATTGGAATCTCTAAAGACTTTAATAATTTTGAATTACGTAAAGCCGCAGGAGAAAAAAATATTTTGAAAGCCAATCAGATTATACAGTATTTTGCCCAAAATCCCAAGAGTAACCCACTAGTAATGACTATTTCTTTATTAAATAGTTTTTTTACTCAACTCTTAATTTATCACGGATTAAAGAATAAGTCTAGAGATCAGGTAGCCAAATCTCTGGGTATTAGACCTTTTTTTGTTACAGATTATGTAACTGCTGCAAGGAATTACCCGATGCGAAAGGTAGCTCAAGTTATCTCCATGTTAAGAGATGCTGATGTAAAAAGTAAAGGAGTAGGGGCTAGCCAATCACATAAAGATATTTTAAAGGAGCTTCTTTTTAAAATATTACATTAATAAAATTACAAAAAATTTTTACTCTGTCTTTTTAACCTTGTCAGCTACAATAGTAGCTTCTCTGTTAGCTACTTCCCATGCGGTATGAAAAACAAGTCGAGTCCTTGTTTCTAATTGCTCATAATTAATTTTATCTGGTGTATCCGTTTCTTTATGATAATCTGCATGTGTTCCATTGAAATAAAAGATGATGGGTACATTTAATTTTGCAAAATTATAATGATCAGATCTGTAGTAAAATCTATTAGGGTCATTTTCATCATTGTATTTGTAGTCTAGTTCTAAAGAAGTGTATTTAGTATTCATAGCTTCGGAAACCTCATGTAAAGAGGTGCTTAATTTATCAGAACCAATTAAATACACATAGTTTGGATTCCCCTTGTGCCTTTCATCTACTCGTCCAATCATATCTATATTTAGATTAGCAATGGTGTTAGCTATAGGAAAAATTGGATTTTCTGTGTAGTAACGAGAGCCTAATAAACCTTTTTCTTCTCCAGTAACATGCAAGAATAAAATAGATCTTTTTGGGCCATGTCCATCATTTACAGCTTTTTTAAAGGCCTCTGCTATTTCCAATACAGCTATGGTTCCAGATCCATCATCATCGGCTCCGTTAAAAACTTCCCCATCTTTATTCATACCTACATGGTCTAAATGCGCTGAAATAACAATAATTTCATCTGGTTTTTCAGTTCCTTTGATAAAGGCAACTACATTTTCAGAATCTTTCAATTCTCCTCTTCTACTTAATTTATTCATATAGCTAGCAGGAACTTCTTGATAATAATCTTCTCCACCTATAGGTGATATAATTTTATGTTTTACATAAAAATCCTTCAAATATTCAACGGCCATCTTTTGCCCTGGTTCTCCTGTATTTCTACCTTCAAATTCGTCTGAAGCATATGTAAATAGATGATTTCCTATTTCTTTAGCTGTTATTGAGGCTGCATACTTTTCTGATAAATCTATTTCATTCTGAGAAGAAACGGAATAAGTAAACACAAAAAAACAAATTAATAAGAGTGTTTTTTTCATAAGGCTATTTTTAAATTGAATTATTTTAATTTATTGATTTGTAAATGTATAAATCATAAGTCTTTTGTAACGATAAACTGTTCTAAACTTGCGTTAAAGTTAACAATTTCAGATGAAAATAAATGATCAAAAGAATTTCTTTCAATGAGTACTTTTTTACTGCCAGCTAACACTTCTTTATCTGTTAATAAAATTAGTTGATCAGCAGAATTGATTGCTAAATTTACTTCGTGAGTAGTTATGATAATCGTTTTACCAGTTTCTTTTGAAAGTTTTTTTAGTAGTTTAAAGATTTTGATAGTATGATGCATGTCTAAATGAGCTGTGGGTTCATCTAGTAGGATAATTTGGGTATCTTGAGCTAATGCTCTGGCTATTAAAACACGTTGCAATTGTCCGTCACTTAATTCATTAAAATGTCTATTAGCTAGAGGTAGCGTTTCTGTTTGTTCTAAAGCCCAGTTTATTTTTTCTACATCTTTTTCTCCTAATCTTCCAATCCAATTTGTGTAAGGTTGTCTGCCTAGAGCTACTAGTTCGTAAACAGTTAATTGGCTCTCGGGTAAACGCTCTGTGAGTACAAGGCTTATTAGAACAGACAGTTCTTTATTGCTGTAGGATTGGATAGTTTTTCCCTGAATGAATACATCTCCTGAAATAGCATCTTGTACTCCTGTAAGTGTTCTTAATAGTGTAGATTTACCAATTCCATTTTTACCCAAAATACCAACAAATTCACCCTTATATAATTGAAGACTGATATGTTTTTGAATCGTTAATACAGATTTTTTTTGCTGGTATCCAATGTGTAAATTCTTTGTTTCGATACTATTTTTAACTGAAGAACTCATACGTATATTTTCTTTTTTCTTACCAATAACCAAATCACTACTGGAGCTCCAATTAGTGAAGTTACAGCATTTATAGGTAAAGTAAATTCACTTGTTGGTAATTGAGCAACAACATCACAAATCAACAAAATAATAGCTCCTAGAATGGCAACAGCAGGAAGTAATATTTTATGGTCAGATGTTTTAAAAACTAATTTTGTAATATGAGGAACTGCCAATCCAATAAATGCTATAGGACCTGCAAAAGCTGTTGTAACCCCAGTTAATAAGCTAGTAATGATTAAAATGATATTTCTATTTTTTTTAATATTAATTCCTAGGCTTTTGGCATAGTTTTCACCAAGCAGAAAAGTATTTAAAGGTTTTATCACATTCAACAAGGTTAGAATCGATATCAGGTAAATTATAAAAAAAACAAGTATTTCATTCCAAGACAGATTCCCCAAACTTCCAAATCCCCAAAATACAAATTGTTGAATTTTTTCTGCATCACTAAAAAAAGTGAATACACTAATAATTGCAGAGGTAACTGTACCAAACATAAGACCAATAATTAAAATACTCATCGTATTTCTTACCTTATGAGCGGTTATTAATACAGCCAGTAAAACAATAGCTGCTCCCAAACTTGAAGCAATTGCTAAGCCCCAACTAGAAAATGATATTGCAGTTAGAACTCCACCAAAGATACCAGCACCTAAAATTAAAATAGCCACCCCAAGACTAGCCCCTGAGGAAATCCCTAATACAAATGGACCAGCTAAGGGGTTTTTAAAAAGAGTTTGCA
>Ga0228631_1000869_pt1 | contig 15951 bp, 15 predicted proteins | sample 39DmetaG_FD_183049 | JGI IMG/M metagenome (GOLD analysis project Ga0228631, IMG submission 183049) | Seawater microbial communities from Monterey Bay, California, United States - 39D | ecosystem: Environmental > Aquatic > Marine > Coastal | place: USA: California | collected 2016-09-28
TTTTTTATGTAAATATAATATTAATATTTTATAAAATTTATCTAAACTTTTATACATTATATTTTTTTTAAATCTTTTAATAATGCAATTCCATTTATTATGCATCATACAATTATACATAATATATAATTTAATTATATATTAATGTTATTATAAGAAAAAGAATATTAAATATATTATGCTTACCTATTGTGCAAAAAAAATTAATATATATTACAGAGATATTGATAAAATAAATAATATTGATATTATATTTACTTATTTATTTATACTTGGTAGTATATTTACTTTTTGTATTTATACATATCAATATTATAATATTGTAAAACATGATTTGTCCATATGTGAAAATAATAATACTCACCGTTCATGTTTAAAATCTGAATTATCAATTATAATTATTCCATATGTTGGAACTACATATGGTTTTTTTACTACTTTTTATAAAGTAACTGATATTATAGCGTGTATTATAGGTTGTTTATGTTGTTGTAAACCTATTGAAAAAGAAAATAATAATATTACTATTGAAATGAACCCAGTATAAATTAAATAATTTGATTAAATTTTATAAATTCTATACTTATTTTTAGTATATTCTATTACTTCTTTATCTATAATACTACACTCTTATGATACACTTGTTTTAATATTATATTTTTTGCTATATCAATATTATATTTAAATGCCATAAAAGAATCATAAATAAGTATTACTATAATATATTTATATTTATTTAAATTATTTATTAAAATTTTCTAGATTACTAAATTTAGGAGGTTTAAAATTTTTATTTTTTAAAATTTTACCAGTACTTATATTATAAACTATCCATAATCCATTTTTTTTACTATAACGATATGCAGGTGAATCATATGGGGACATTTTATCATCTAAATACTTTTGAACACTTTCTTGGGCTTCAAATTCTGTTAAACAAAATTTACTCATATTTGCTGTTTGGACATTTTCAAAACATTTATCCGCATCTAAATTAAGAGTATCAAGATATCCATAAGTTACATAAAGAATATCTATAAGAGCATCAACTATCTCAGACTTATCATTTTGGTCCATAGCATCTCTAAGTTCCCCAAATTCCTCCTTGATTAAATCATAACGAAATTCAAGTAATTTTTTATTATCAAAATTTGTTTTATCATAAGATTTATATACGTCAGCACCACTAACTTCATTAAATTTACATACACCTTGAAAATTTGTTTCTTTACTAGACATTTCTAATATATATATTGTAATTAGTAAAACAATTTTAAAACGATTATATTATATATTTAAATTTATATTAAATTTATAAAAATAAATTATAATTATGATAAGTATATTTAATGATAATTAATCGGAATTTACTAAATTACCATTTTTAACTGATAGTAAATTTTTAGTATAATTGAAATTTTTTTTCATGTTTAAGATATGATATTAATAAAGCTAAACTAAGTTGTGAATTATTAGGAACATTAAAAATATTAATTTATAACTAATATTATGCTTATAAATAATGATATTAATTTAATAATGATATTAATTTAATAATATTATATATATATTAATACTTAAAATTGTTTTATTATATATTTTATATAATGGAAAATGTTAAAATTGTTGCTGGTTCATCTTCCTACGAAATTTCATATAAAATTTGTTCATATTTAGATATAGAACTTACAAATATTGAAATTTCTAAATTTTTAAATCAGGAAATAAAAATACAATTACTTGAACAGGTTAGAAATAAAGATGTTTTTATTATTAATACTGGTGTGGGAACTGAAAATTCAACAATAAATGACATAATTATAGAAACTCTTTTAATTATAGATTGTTGTAAAAGAAGTAATGCAAAAAATATAACACTTATTATCCCTTATTTTCCATATTCTCGTCAAGAAAGAAAAGATAATAGAAGTCCTATAAGTTGTTCTTCTATATGTAGAATGTTTGAAAATGCTGGTGTTGATAGAATGATTTCATTAGATTTACATAATGGTGCTACTCAAGCTATGTTCTATGGTCCATTTGATAATTTATATACTACAAATATTATTAAAAATTATTTATTAGAAAATTATTTTGAAGATAATTATACAGACAAATTTACACTATGTAGTCCAGATGTAGGAGCAGCTTCTCGCCTACGAGATTTATCTAAAAAATTAAAAAATATGCCAATGATTATATGTAATAAAACAAGAGATTATACACAAAAAAATAAAGTTGAAAGTGTACAAGTTATTTGTGATAAAGAAAAATATGTTAAAGATAAAATAATAATTTTGAATGATGATCTATTAGATTCAGGAGGAACTGCTTTAAAATGTTGTGATGCTCTTATCCAACGCGGAGCAAAAAAAGTAATAATTTTTATTACTCATGGATTATTAAATGGAAATGCAATTAAAAATATTAATGAAAATCCAAATGTAGAAAAAATTATTACAACAAACTCGGTTCCACAAGGAAAGCACTTAAAATTATGTGATAAATTAGAAGTATTAGATCTTTCACCATTATTATCAGAAGTTATTAAACGATTAATAAATGGTGATAGTATTAGTAAGCTTTTTGAATAAAATAAAAAATTAATATTTTACATATATAATTAAACGATAAATTATTATAATAATTTTAAGTAATTGTAAAAAAAATATTATATAATAATATAAATATGGATATTAAAACTGAAAATGTTATTGCGTTAACTGCTGCCGCAGGATTAGCATATGTTTGTTTGAACGAAAAAGATGAAACTCCTTTATCAAATTTATTAGGTGGAACAAAAGGAAAATCTGCAAGAAAATCTGCAAGAAAATCTGCAAGAAAATCTGCAAGAAAATCAAAAAGAAAATCTGCAAGAAAATCTGCAAGAAAATCTGCAAGAAAATCTGCAAGAAAATCTGCAAGAAAATCTGCAAGAAAATCAAAAAGAAAATCTGCAAGAAAATCTGCAAGAAAATCTGCAAGAAAATCTGCAAGAAAATCTGCAAGAAAATCTGCAAGAAAATCAAAAAGAAAATCTGCAAGAAAATCTGCAAGAAAATCAAAAAGAAAATCTGCAAGAAAATCTGCAAGAAAATCTGCAAGAAAATCTGCAAGAAAATCTGCAAGAAAATCTGCAAGAAAATCTGCAAGAAAATCAAAAAGAAAATCTGCAAGAAAATCAAAAAGAAAATCAAAAAGATTATCAAGTAGTAAAACTAAATTACAACTTCGTAAAGAATTAAAAGCAAAAGGTTTATCCCCTTTTGGTTCAAAGACAGAACTTATCAAACGTATAAAATAATGATAAATTAAAAATAAGTTAAAATATTTTTTTATAAATTATTTGAAATATTGTTATTAATTCTATAATGTGTTTACGTTTATTAAATGAAATATTAATGTATGAAATTGATAAATATTTAGAAGATATTATTAAGTCTGATAATAAGTTTTTATGTAAACCAATATATTTTTATAATGGTTTAAATCTCTATAAATTATATCTTTATTATGTAAGTATTCTAATTATAAAATAATAATCTTATATGTATTTAAAAGTATATAAATTATATAATATAATTAAATGATAGTCCAAAAATATGGTGGTTCATCTATTACAAAAGTTGGATTTGCAGTTATTAAAAAACAAATTGAAAAAAATAATAAATTAATTATTGTTCTTTCTGCTTTATCTGGAACTACAAGCGAATTGATTAAATTTACAGAAACTTACAAAATCGAAATTATAGATAAAATTATTGAAAATCATAAAAAATTTATTTTTGAATTAGGATTAAAAGATGATTGTCTTAGTACTTTATTTAATGATTTAGTAAGTATATCAAATTTATTAATTCTTGATTATAATAATAAAAAATTAAAATCATCTGTAATTGGATTTGGTGAATATTTATCAACTGAAATTTTAGATAATTATTTAGATGGAAAATACTTTTTAGCTGATGCAAGAGAATTTATTAAAACAAATGAAGTTCATAATGCTATTTTTATGACGTCAATTTTTTATTGTGATTGTGAAATTATAAAAAAAAAAGTTTATGATAATAATATTATAATCGTCCAAGGGTTTAATGGTAGTACCATTGATAATAAACACTGTGTTCTATCTAGAGGAGGTTCCGACACTACAGCTTCACTAATAGCAAATGCTGTAAATGCTGAAAAATTAGAAATTTGGACTGATGTTACAGGAATTTACAATGCTGACCCAAGATTTATAACTGATGCTAAACTAATTGAAAATCTAGATTATACAATAACAAAGGAGATTACTGCAATAGGAGCTAAAGTATTACATCCTTACTCTATATCGCCTTGCCAAGAAAAAAATATACCTATTATAATAAAAAATACATATAGTGACAATTTAGTTAATACAATTATCAATAATAAAAAAAATGATAATTATAAATTACTAATTAAAAAAGATTCAAATACATTTTTTAACATTTGTTCCATAAATATTTGGAATCAAAGTGGATTTGTAGCAGATATTTTTCAAATTTTTTCAAAATATAAAATAAATATAGATCTTATATCGACATCTGAATTCAATATAACTTGCACAACTAATGATTATTTGCTAGATAAAACTATTAAAAGTATAGAAAACGACTTATCAAAAAAATATAATATTACAATTTTTAAAAATTGTTCTATTATCAGTTTATTATGTAATTATATTTTAAAATCTAATTGTTTTAATCAAACATTTAGTAATTTTATAAAAAAAATAGATGAGGAATTATATAATTCTATTTTAATGACTCACATATCAAGTAATAATTTAACGATAAGTTTTGTAATTACAGAAGATAAATCTATTGAATTTTATACTAATTTTTATCTAAAAATTTTTAATTAACTACTAAATTCATGATAAAAAAAATATATATTTTTTTTTTAATTTTGATGAATAATCAATTATAAAGTATCCTGATGCATAGGTTCTAACTCTGGCATTTCCGGATCTGTATCAGAATCATTATAAATTATGTTATTATTAACATTATTATTATAATGACTAGTTATAATATTAAAATCCTCTTGTACAAGATTAACACCATCAATATTAGAATAAATAAAATTATTATTAATTATGTTATTATTAACATTATTATTATAATGACTAGTTATAATATTAAAATCTTCTTGTATAAGATTAACACCATCAATATTCGGAGAAATAAAATTATTAATATTTATATTGTAATTATTTAGAAATATTAATCGATCTTGTAATTTTGTAGCAAAAATAGCATCTTGTTTAATTTGGCAATTTGTTTTAACTTTATTAGAAAATTCTTTATAGATATTTTTAGAAACGTATTCAATTATATCTTCTGGTAGAGTATTATAAAATGTACTACCTTGAAGTGATATCATTTTGATTATATATTTATAATCAAAAATCAATTTTATATAGTTTAAAAATATAAGTATATATTTTTTTAAGACTATTTAATAAAATTTAAAAGAAATATTATATTATATTAATAATAATGGAACCGTCTAATCCAGTTTCTGATATTTATTATCCATCTATAGAAGATCCAGATTTTAATACAAAAATAGTAAATAATAGTGAATTTAGTCAATATAAAACATTAATGAAAGATATACCTGATAGAGTAATTTTAGAAGAAGAAACCAGAAATATTTGTGCTGCAAATAATTTTATACATAAAAATGTAACAAAGGTTGTTAAAACATATATATCCCCCAATACACCATATAATGGAATATTACTATATCATGGTGTAGGAGTAGGAAAAACTTGTAATTCTATTACTATTGCAGAACAATTTCAGGATTATTCAAAGAAAATGAATAAGAAGATATATATTATAGCACCTCCAAGTATTGTATCTGGATTTAAAACGGAAATTCATAATAAAAAAAAAAGTAGATTTGATAATAGAAATTTACAATGTACTTTTGATAAATATGAAAAATTATACCATGAATACTTAAATACATTAGAAGGAGAAGAAAAAAATGGAGATTTTCTAAGCAAATATACTGAATATGTAATAGAAACACCTATAACATTTGTAAATAAATATTTTATAAAAGGAGATTTTAATAAAGAAAATTATAGAAATAATATAAAAAAATTATTTCATAATAGTACTATTATTATAGATGAAGTACATAATTTAACAGATAGAAAAATAAAAGAAAAAGTAGATATTAGTGATGGTGGTATAACTTATGAAGATATATACAAAGAAAATGTAGGAGAAGATCTTTATAAAAATAAAATGATTGAATTTTTAAAAAAAAATTTTAAAGCAACTGATATAGATTGGAATAAAACGTATACAGATTTAATAGAATACCAGTTAGACATTTTGAATGATGAAATAAAAGAATCATTAGAAGATAAAAAAAAAGAAATTATAAGTTTTTTTAAAAGTAAATATAATGATTTTATAGGCGAAGGTGGAAAGGAATTACAACATTTTTTACAAGCAATTTTATCTAAAGATGAACGAATATATAAAAAAAATAGATCCGGTACCGGTGGAGAAATTGAAAATTATAAACCAATTGATATTCAATGTAAATTACTTTTATTAAGTGCTACACCAATGTTTGATACATATAAAGAAATTAAATATTTGATAAATTTATTAAAATTAAATGATAAATGTGAAATAAATGATTTAATTGATGATCAAGATATAGATAATATTGTGAAATTAAATTTTGATGAAATTAAAGAAAGTGTTAATTCAAAAGATAATATTAATATTAATAATTTTTTAAGAAAAACACAAGGTTATATATCTTATTTTAAAGGTGATAGTCCATTAAGTTTTCCCAAAAAATTATATTTAAATCAAAACAAACAATATGTAAATAGTAATAATACTCAAGTTATAGATAAATGGAATTACAGTGAAAATTTTGAAGACATCGAAATAGAAAATAATGATAAAAAAATTATAAACTCAGAGATAGGATTAACTATTAGTATTATGAATGATAAACAAGAAAAATATTATTTATCACCTTCTATACAGAAAAAGACTTTCACACATAAAGGAAAATATACTAATTTTGATGAAAAAAGTGGAGATAGTTGTAAGATGAATACTATAAAAAATTTGATGTTTAATAAAGATGAAAATAAAGTAGTTAGAGGTAAAGTATTTATATTTTTAACTGCACAGAGTAACAATAAACTTAATAAAACTGCTATAAAAAATAATATACTAAACTGGTTTTCCAAAGATGATGAAAATAAATTTGTAGAATTTGATATTAAAAATGAAAATACTTTACCTAATGAAAAAAAAAATCGTGTTATATTAATAGATTCTAAAAAAAATGATATTAAAAAAGATTATATAGATATATTTAATGATGAAAAAAATATTAATGGAGATTATATTAAAATAATTATTGGTGGTGAAACAATGGTTGAAGGTATTAATTTATTTGGTATAAGACAAATTCATATTTTAGATCCTTGGTGGAATATATCTAAAAATATACAATTAGTAGGTAGAGCATTTAGAAATTGTTCGCATATTTTATTACCTTTTGAAGAAAGAAATGTTACTATTTTTAATCATATAGCTATATTAGAAAATGAAAAAGAAGAAAAAGATGGAAAAATAAGATTAAAAATTAATCCTAATGATGATAGAGAAAAATTTCCTGGTGGTTCAAATCCTAATATTCGTGCTATTTTTTTATTATCTCAAAAAACAGAAGATAGAAATAAAATAGATTATTTAATAAAAATTAATGCTTTTGATTGTGATTTAAACAAATCTAATAATTTTATAAAAAATTTTACTGATCCATTTTTAATGAAAGTTCCTTTTAGTAATAATGATATTAAAGTATCTTTCAATAATAAAGAAGATGAATATGATTGCTTAGGAGTAGATAGTGTATATAAAAATAATGAAACTAAAAAAATTTTTGGTCTTGATAATAATATACAATTTATTAAATATTATATTAAAAATTTTTTTGTAGAGAAAAACAAATTATTTTTTAAATTTAATGAATTATTAAAATACTTAAATGGTAATAAAAATATGCAATTAACAAACAATGAATTAATTCATCATATTATTAGTATAATTAATAATAAAGAAATTATATATGATATTTTTAATAGAAAATGTTATTTATATAAAAATAATGATTATTATTTATTAAATCCTATTGGTATGATAAAAATAAATAAAGAAATTAAAAATATTGAAAATGAAATAAATGAATTAAGAACTAAATTAAATGATGAACTAACAATTGTAAATATGGATATTTTAATAGATAAATATAAAGAATTATTGAATTCTAAAATAAAATTAAATAGTCCAAGTATAAATTTACCATATAAAAATACATTTAAATTTATAAATAATTATATGTATTTTGATAAAGTAATAGAAAATCCAATAGAAAATCCAATAGAAAATCCAATAGAAAATCCAATAGAAAATCCAATAGAAAATCCAATAGAAAATCCAATAGAAAATCCAATAGATGAAACTAAAAAAATTTTCACATTAAATAAAATAAACCCAGAACATAAAAAAAATTATATATTTGAAAGATGTGCTTATTTAGAGAATGAATACATATTATGTATTCCAAAACAATCCTTTAAGATAGATAGTGATATTATTACAATCCCAGGTGTAGAAACTCCAATTAATCCAGATGGTGGCTATTTCCTTGCAAATAAAGTATTTAAAAAAGTACAAGATAAAAATATATACGAAGTGAAAGAAACATTTATACGGCATTCACAAAAACCGTTATATTTTTATCTTCAAAATGAAAATTTTGTTATTCAAAAAAAATTGAATAATTTAAATGAAAATTTTAATAAAGAAAATATTTTAAAATTAGTTGAAGATTTATGTTCTAAATACAAAAGAGTAGATCAACCATTATTAATGTTTGATATTGAATTTCTTAAAATAAATAAAATAAGAATAATCCCTATAAAAGTAAATTATGATACTTTACAAATATTATTTAAATTTTTAATAAAAAAAATAGCAAAATTATATGACAATTTTAAAAAGTATGATACATTAAATAAATATTTTGAATTACTACTTGATAAAGGTTTTGATTTAAAATATAAAGAATTTAATAATATTAATGAAGAATGGAATAATATTATAGATGATGAAACACTAAGTATATATGGTTGGTCAAAAGAAGAATTACTATTTATTTATAATAATAAACATTGTTTTATTCTTAATGGAAATTATGAAATAGGTTTTATTTTATTTAAAGAACCTGGTACAATAGTAAATACAGTAAACGGAGCTAAATCGCATGGAGATAAGAATTTAAAAGGAACTACAAATAAAGTCGTTGAACCTATACCAGTAACATTAAAACAACAATTACCATTACAAGTAAGTTTAAATTACAGTATAGGTCATACAAAACCAACATTAACTGATCAATTTATATCAAAGTATGACAAGGAGCCTAAAACAGTAGTTAAAAAGGTTAAAAATTTCTATAATTTATATAAAAAAACTAATTCTCAACATGGTAATAAGGATGATATAAAAGGTTTATCACATCTAATTAATTTATATAGTTTTAATATTAATAGTAAAAAATGGAAAATATTTACAAATGCAAATAATAATAATTTTATTCGTTCAATTTCTGAACAATTAAAAAAAAAATATTATATACCCTATGAGGTAGAAGAACATTTTGAACAAGAACAAGTTTTAAAGAGTAATAATTATATTGTAGAAATTCATAAAAATTATAAAGAATTATTATTTATAGATAGATATATTAAACTTAAAAATATAAATACTTCTATTGAGTCATTCACTAATATTAGAAATGATTTTATAAAATTATATAATAATAAAAGTATAACAGATATATATTCACAATTTTTATGGACAGAAATTGAAAATATTGCGGAACAAAGAATATATGATAAAGAAAATATGGTTATAGATATTTGGTCATGGCATGATTCTGTAAATGAAGTGGAAACCAATAAAGAACCTAATTCATACTATACTAATATTATTAATATAGAAACACAGCATAATGAAACTAATAACTGGAACAATATAAACGATACAGGACTAGAACAAGACAATACAAATCAGTATATAAATATTAGTCATCCTCATTTATTAACTACTACAAATTTATATTTTAATAGCTATATTAGTAATACAACGAATACTGGGATTATTAGTACTAGTAAAGACAGAATCAAATCGACTAATAAAGTAAATATGAATAATGTAAATGGTTTTAATATTTTTAAAAATATAACTAATTATAATATATTAATATTATTTAAATATATACATAATTTTAATTTAAAAAATGATGAGTTTATAGATATTTGGGAGGCACAACATAAATTAGTAGAGTTAAATAATATTATAAATTTCAAAATAAAATCCCAGGAAGTAAATTTTATTAAAATTCTTAAAGATGTAATAATGGAAATAAAAAAAAAAATAAAATTTAATGATAAAACAAAGGAACTATTTATACAAATTGATAACTCTCAAATTATAAAAAATATAGAAGAATATTATCAAAATATACAAAAGCGAACTATAGATCCAGATGAATTAAAAACATATTTAAGTTTTAATTTTAATAACAATCATATTATTAATAATTTAATTGATATTGATATATATTTAGTTGAAAATAATAAATTAGAAAATAATGAAGAAAAAGATAATTTAAAAATTATAATTTCTAGGGATGAGTTAGATTATTTGGATAGTATTAGTGATTTAGAAAATAAAATAAAACTAAACAATAATTCTAAGGATAAACAAAAACTTAAAGAATTATATAATACACAAATACAAATTAAAAATCTTAAAACATATTACTTATTAGATAAATATAATTTTGGTGATAGGATATGGTTTTTAAATTCTTATGAAATGACTGTAATGGACGGCATAAAGTACTGGTCTGTATGGAAAGGGGTCGATGAAGCACAAATTCTCAGAGGTATTATATATGAAGATTATAAAAAAAGTACAAATAAAAATTTTATAAATGAAAAAAAAAGATTGATCGCACTTGCTGTTGACAAAAATAATCCTAATAATACAACAATAGAAAATTTTGAAGCTCAGGGGGGATTTACTATATTTGATAATCCTAATGTTATATACACAGATGCTAAATATCATCCCCCACATGTTGAATATCAAATATTTAGTACTGATGAGTTAGAAGATGTAAAAAACTTTGAAAAAAATGAAGAATGGAATGATATGGATGAACTATGGTGGAAATTAGAAATTTTATTTAAAGGAGAATCGACTCAATTATAAAAGAGAATATACTTCATTAAGTATCTAATATGTCTTTAATATCATCAATTTTTTTTTGTAAATTATCTTTTGTTTCATTTATTAAATTTAAATTTATATTTAATTTACTATTTTCATTTGTTAATTGTTTTATTTTTTTATCCTTACGTTCTCTTTCTATTCCTTCTTCGTTTTTATTTCCTATAAGTATATTTCTTACTTTATTTACAGTTGTAAAGTTTTCTGCTTGATATATAATAAAATTTGATAAAACATATGGTAATATATTAATATATTTTAAGTTATTAAAATAATTAATAATAGTTTGTTCTAAATTATGAAAATTATTATTACTCAAACATCCATATTTATTTATTATATTTTTATGTACTAATAAAAAATTATAAGATGTTTTTATTATATTTTTATTATCATTAATATTATCATATTGAAATAAATATTGTTTTGTATTATATTCATTTATAAATTTTTCTAATTTATTCTTATTATCAATTAAACCAATATTAGATATATAATCTATATTATTAATAAATTCATTAAAATTATTATCATATAAATTATTTGTATCGTAATTATTATCAATTTTTATAAAATTATTTAAATAATAACTTTCTTTATTTTCAATAATTATTTGATTTAACCAATTAATAATATTACAATTAAATACAACATTTGTATTAGTAAATAAAACAAAATTTGTATCAGTACGGTTTTTAATAATATAATTTATATTTTCATTATTCATATTTTTATAAATTTTTATATTATTTATATCAATATTTATATCAATATTTAAATTATTAACTAAAATAATATGTTTTTTCTCTACATTTGTAAAATTTTTTATAAAATTTTTTATATTTGTAATATTAGTAATATACGAAATAATTAATAATTGTTCCATTTACATAAATAATATAAAAAAAAATTTTAATTTTTTCGCATCTACTATTGAAATGCATATATAACTCTATCTATAAAATTAATATTTAAACATAATGTTGGATTAAATATAATTTTTGGATTTAATATTTTGTACAAACAATATAATGGTGCTGAAATTAATGTAAAAATTATAGAGTAAAATTTACTATTAAAACTTTTATTACAAGATAAACTAATCAAAACACTAATAATTAAAAAAATTGTATTTATTATTAATCTAATTAGTTTTATTTTAATACTATAATCTATATATTTTTTTTTATTAATTTTTATAAAATCATTATAAATTTGTCCTAATGTTGTTATATTATATAATTTTTGTAATTTATACATTTATATTATATAATAATATATTAATATAATAATATAATAATGGAATATATTCTTATTAATAGTAAGTATGATAATCATAAAATAGATAAAAATGAATTTATTTTCATTAATACAAATAATATTATTTTACATGAAAATAACAATACACAAGTATTAATATTAGAATATACAAATTTTATAAAACAAATATTAAATTCTTATAAAGATGAAATAGACCTTATTAATCAATTTAAGTTAGACTTTTATAGAACGTGTGTATTTATAAATGGTTTTCAATTAACTTCACATGAATATTTTATAAATTTTTTTAATAAATTACTACCAAATAATAAATTAAATGAATTATTATCAATCTGTTCCCAAACTGGATTATCAGAAGCTTACATTATAGTTCAAAAAACATTATTTAATAAAAATAATAATCTAATATTTTCGGAACTTATTGATAAAAAAAAAACAAGACATAAAATTAAAATTAAAACTTATAATAACCAAATAAGTATTAATATTTTAAAAAAATTAAGAATAGTTGATCCAACAAATGAAATTTCTCAAAATTTATATAATGTTGATATAAATTTAAACTTAATATTTAATATTGATGAATACGTAACAATAACATATAATATGGAACATATAAAAATTTAAATTAACTTATACTACATTCCTGTCCATCATTCTCTTTAACTATTTTTTTTTTTGTAGGTTTTTTTACTTGTTTTTTTGCTATAATAGCTGTTGAACTTATTAGTGTAGCAGATCTTTCTTTTTTGTTTTTTTCTGTTGGTTTTTTTTCTGTTGGTTTTTTTTCTGTTGGTTTTTTTTCTGTTGGTTTTTTTTCTGTTGGTTTTTTTTCTGTTGGTTTTTTTTCTGTTTCATAACTACTATAACTTTCATAACTTCCATCACTTTCATAACTTCCATCACTTTCATAACTTCTATCACTTCTATCACTTCTATCATCACTTCCATCACTTCCACCAGTAATACTTAAAGTAAAATCTTCATTATTTTCTACTTTATTATTTTCTACTTTATTATTTTCTACTTTATTACTTTCTACTTCATTATTTTCAATTAAATTTTTAAGTTTATTCATATATACCATAATAATTATTTAAATTATTTTAAAATTTAAATTTAAACTTATATAAAAATACTTATTCATTTATAGATAAATACTTATTCATTTATAGATAAATACTTATCAAAAGGATTAACTAATTTATTACTTAATTCTAATTGTGGATTTAATTCTAGTATTTCATTAATTAAACTTAATCTTTCACATTCATTCCAAGTTATTAGTACTTTTGTTTCATATCTAATTATATTAGGAGATGATATTGTAACCCCTACTGTAATTTCACCATTTGTTCTTAGTAATTTTATAGGTAATTCTTTATTATTATTAGTAATTACATTATTACAATATAATCTAGCTTTTCCCGTTTTATAAGCAATCCAAGTTTGACTTTTTTTTACATTAAAATAACATTCTGCATTATTACAACAGTTTAGAAAACTAACGTAAAATGTATTTTTATCTAATGGGTTATATATTTGATTATATTTATAATTTACTTCACCACATACTATACAACCTTTAGGTATACAATTAAAACAGTAATGTACTATTGTATTATTTAAATTTAAAAATAATTTATCTACAATACATTTAAAATATAAATTTGTATGTCTTAAATTTAATATATGTTTATAATTAAATTTTTTTAATTCAATTTTATTTAAAATAATTTGTTTAGTATCTTCATCTATCAATTTAAAGTCTATCATTAATTTAATTTAATGATAGACTTTAAATCAATTTTATACTTAGATATAGTAGGTTATGGAGGTATTGATTATTATATAGGTGAAGCATAAATGTATTACTGATGGAAAAAGTAACTTTTTTATGAAAAAAAGAGTAATTTAGAAACTACTGCTTTATTTAATAAGTGAAACTAATTTATACAAAAATGAATATAATAGATTATAATATCATATGATTTAATATAGTTTTATTATATATTAAACATAATTAGTAAATTGAATAGTATTATCACATAAAGAATTTATATAACAATTATTAATTACTATATAGATATTATATAGATATTATATAGATATTATAATAAATGAAATATAAATATATTAAAATATGTGCTTTTTGTAGTAAAATATTAAAATTAAATAATAATTGGTACTGTGTTAATGATAAAATTTATTGCTGTAATGAAGGTATGCTAATTGCTTTGGAAAAATTAAAAATCAAATTTTATTATGAAAATAAAATATCTTATACATAAGTATAATTTTAGTAATTACCAAATAATTCCTTATATTTTTTTTTACATTCATCCTGATATAAAACATTATTTAACTCTATTAATGTAGGTTCATCTAATTTTAATTTATTAAAAGATTTTAATTTATACCAAGGTCCAAATGAGCCTAAATTATTTTCTACTGTATCTAAATATATTTCCAAATCAAAATTATTAATTATTTTATCATGTAAATCCTTTAAACCATTTTTAGAAGATGAACATGAACCTAGTAATCTTAATTCTCCATATGGTGTTATTAAACTACTAATAGAACCATAAGAATATTTTAAAATTAAACCTTTATCTGTATAAGACCATGTCATAAAACCATCACGTGTATAACCTTTATAATTAAAAGCTTTAAAATTTTTTGTATTTTCAATAAAATGATGAATTTGTTTAGTTATTTCTAAAGTAATTTTATCTAAATTCATTTACTATTTTAACAATAATAAATCAATTTTATATTATATATATATTTATTTATTCTTTTCTTTTTTATTTTTAATACACCATAATATAAATAATGTAATATTAATAGTATCTGATTACTTCTATAGTTTTATATAATGTTTGTATTATACTTTATTATCATTAACAATTATAAATGGATTTTATTTATTTGTTTAGATAATAATTTTTTACACCTTTTAACATTTAAAACGTCTACTTATTTATAATTTTTTAAAGTCTTTTTTCTACTTTTTTTTGGAATATATATTTTTGATTTATTATAACTACCTTTGAATAAATTTTCATAAGTTTCTTTTAGAATAGAATTTATTATTTTTCTTATATTTTTTTTAAATTTTACCAAACCTATATCTTTTTCTTTTCTTAATTTACTTTTAAGAACACTAAAAAAAATTTGCTATTAAATTAGTAAAATGTTGATAAGGAACTGAATATAATAGTTTATTATCTTTATTAATTAAATCTTTTACATTTTTATTTCTATGACTACTCGCATTATCTAA
>Ga0228631_1000874_pt1 | contig 15870 bp, 12 predicted proteins | sample 39DmetaG_FD_183049 | JGI IMG/M metagenome (GOLD analysis project Ga0228631, IMG submission 183049) | Seawater microbial communities from Monterey Bay, California, United States - 39D | ecosystem: Environmental > Aquatic > Marine > Coastal | place: USA: California | collected 2016-09-28
CACATATGACGTTGGACGAATTTCAGAGTAAATTTTTAGAGTTTACAGAAAAGCAAGTTGAACCCCTTAAAGATGATGGATATCCTGTATGTCCATATGCTAAGAGTGCCAGAATTAAACGGGCATTACAGTTCATTGATGGTCGTAATGATTTAACAATTATGGATACCTTTGATCCTAAAACATATCAAATGGGTATTGTTTGGTTGGGTGATTTAGATGATATTACTCCTGTAGAGAAAATTTGCGAGGAGTACTCAAATAAAAATCCACATCTCTTATACTTTACTAGTACAAGACAAAGCGGACATTTTGTTAAGAACTTTACTGATTGTGTGTTTATTCAACGTGCTAACGACTTGTTAGAAAAACGCAAACACTTACATGATAATACAAACTATTACGATAGTTGGCCCGACGAATACTATAAACTAATTATGGGTCATTAACCTTTTCTAGCTTTATTAATTTCTTCTACTCTATTATTCATTCGTTCTATCAACAGCTTAATACTGTCAATGGGCATTTGCATAATGTCTTGATAACTGATCGCACCTTCGCTGCGAATAACTATATCTAAATAGTTACCTTCGGTATCTCTGAGATCCTTATTAAACTTTTCAACAATACTTAATACTTCTTCGGGTTGACGAGAAGATATCAACCCCCGAAAAAATTTGCAATATCCAAATCTACAGCAGTTTTCCAAGTATGTCCACAGTCCTGACAGTTAGCAGTAAATTTTGTTTCTAATCCACTTTCACTAAGTTCTTCAACTTTAGATCTAATAGATTCGTAATCATTTTTAGTAATGCTTTGTAACCATTCTCTAATAGTTTCTTTGTCATTGATAACGTCTGTATCTTTTCCTTGTACACTAATAATACAGTTAGTAATTAAATCAACTGTAAGTTCTGCAATTTCAACAAAAGTTTTTCCAAACAATTCTTGTCTAGTAACATCGTCATGTACATCACTTGCCAAGCCTTGAATCATCTTGTTTTGTTTAATTTGCTGAACTTGTAGCATCGTTCTGTCTTTTAAAGTATATGGGTTACATATAATTTTAAAATCACTTGGCAATGTTACACTTTTATCTATTGGTGTATTGCTTATTTTTGATAACATTACATTTGCATCTAGTTGTAATTGATTATCATATTCACACTTTGGACATTTAACATCTAAGTCAATTTCCTTACCATAGCTAGCTTGTCTAATTCCTACTAAAATTACAAGTAAGTCGCTCACTGGCATTGATTCTGGATCTTCAATATCAGGGCAACAACTTTTAATTAAACTTATAGTAGCTTCTCCGTTAAACAATGCATCGGGTGTTTTAGTTATAAGTTCGTCCCTTGCGGTCATGGCATATACAGCTAGCTCGTTATCTATACTAAGTTTTGGTTTTGTTGTATAATATTCACCTCGACTTGGTAATGGAATAAACAAAGCAGGCTTTCTATATGCTTGAATTAATGGGTTCGTCATAATTTGTATTTCTCCAATTATCTACTAAGTTTATGATTTCCATAAATAGTAGTATATATACAATAGTATTTATCTGAATTAAAATACCACTTAATTGGAATAGCATGGATCAAGATTTAATAGACGCAATATACCAACGTTATCCTTGGGCAACTGAGGCTACAATGGAAAAAGTCGCTCAGAATATGAGTGGACAGAACGTTAGTATGGCCGCTATTGCAGCCGTACTGGGCAAAAAAGATGCAGCTGCAATTAGAGATTTAGAATCCAAAGCCAAAAAAAGTAAAGAAGAAGCACATATAGCCGGTGAAGCTGCCGTTACAGCTACAAAAGTAGCCGGCGGTGCAATGCAAAAGATTATATCAAATTCAGATCCAGTTAATGCTACAGCTGAAATATCACATGAAGCTGCTAAAATTTTAGCAAATGCTGGGATAGGATTATCAAACTTGGGAGCAGGTGCAGGTAAAGTAGGTACCGCTCTTAAATTGGGAGCAAGACATGCCGGTACTCCAATTGTTGTTGGAACAGGTTTAGGTGTTATATTTGCAAAACTATTAGGAGAGCAAGAAAAACAAGCCAGACAACTTATTGATTTTGGAGCAGTAGTTTCTGATACAGAGCGTTGGACTAATCTAAGACATGCTACTAGAGATTTGGGCATGGGTTTAAAAGATTTCAATGATGTAATGATGGAAGCAAAAGCCTTTACAGTTCAAGCCCAAGGTGATGCATTTACAGGATCGTTAAGATTAGCAGAATTTTTAAAAACAGTTGACCAGGATAAAACTTTTAGAGATTTTGGTATGGGAATACAAGATCAGTCTAGATTTATTGCTCAAGAAGTACAGACACTATACGAGATGGGAGAAATTGCAAATATGGATGCTGCTGGTAAGCGACGAGTAATTGATTCGTATACTTCAGCAAATAATTTAGCAATGTTTGCCGCTGACTCATTTGGTATGCAACGTGAAGAGGCATTACGACTTAGAGACGAAGCAAGAACTAATGTAGTTTTAAGAACAGCATTATTACAAAATAAGACAGAGATTGAAGAGATTTACGGAAAAGCAGCAAGCAAAAATATTGCAGATTCGGCTGCAGCCTTTAAAGTTTTAAATACACAATTCTTTGGCGAAGATTTTGCAAAAACTGTAGATGGAATTATGGGAAGTTTTGTTGGTGATATTCCGTTTGATCAAGTTGCATCTAATAATATAAGTTCGGAAATGTTAGCAACATTATCTTCTGTACCAGGAGCCAATGAAGCTCTTATATCAATGATTGAAAAAATACCAACATTGGATACTAATAAAGAAAGAGTTGATGAGTTCAAAAAGTTCTTTAAGTTAATGTTTAATGCATCCACAAAAATGACAACAGGGTCACCACAACTTGAGGCATTGAATACCTTAATTGAAAATGTTAAAACTGCCGCTGGTGCTGAAAGATTTTTATTAACAGATACGGATACATTATCATCAGAATTTTATGCAAAATTAACTGATGGAGCAGACACTAGCATTGAAGTAATGAATAGTCTTATGGTTGCATTTCAAAATGCACAAGAATTATTAACACCGGGATATGATACAATGGCTTATGGTTTTGAAACATTGTCTTCTAATTTGTTAAAATTTGGAAAAGGTGTTGCTGGTGCATTTGATAAAATGAATCCTGACACTGACAATACAGATGGTGAACGAACGTCTAGGTTTGATGAATTTTACGCTGAACACTTAGAAAAATCAATGAACAAGCGCCTGGCACGAATAAATGAAACAAATATAACTTCAAACGTTAATATGGTTGCAATGCAACTGGATTCACTTAAAGCTGAGGAGGCTTTTGTTGCTGAATTATTAAAAACCAAACTTACGCCAACATACACTGATCCAGAATCAGGCGAAGAAATGGGCGGAGAAGCAATGACCGAGGATCAGATATTTGCATTAGAACAAAGAGAATTACAATTAGCAGATGATTTGATAGAACTTAAACAGTATGCAAACTTACTTAACAAGAAAAAAATAGAATTAATAGGACAAGAGGAAAAAATAGATGGCTGATAAAACAAATAATATACTAATAGGTGACGTAGCAATTGATGTTCCTGCTTGGGCTAGTGAGATTACATTAGAAAACTTGTCAATACAAACTGGTAATGCAGTTAAACTAACAGATGAAATGCTACAAGCAGTTAGAGAAAATACTAAACTTGATGATGATTTAATTGATGCAGTTAAGATTAATACAGAAGTTGGTACAACAAATGCAAAAAACAACGAAGCAAATGCAAAAGGAAAAACTAGTATATTATTAAAAGGTGCTCAAGCGATCAAAGACACTGCATCATTCTTTGGAGATTCTGAAAAACCACTGAGTAGTATGGTATCAGCTACAGAAAACTTAGTAGGAAAAATGAAAGGATCAAGTGGTAAACTTGATAAGGCATCAGCAGAGGGATTGCCGTTTGTAAAGGCATTAAAAAAATATGGTAAACAGGTAGGCGGCGTAGCAGTTGACATTGGGTTTGCTTGGGCAGGTTGGAATGCAGCTAAATTTGAACAGTTTGCAGAAGTACAAAAAATGATGATAGACTCGGGTGCTGTTGTTTACGATACTGCAGATGTATTTGATGAACTATATAATGACAGTTTTCAAATGGGCATAACGTATAAAAGTTTTGCTAGTGTTATACAGAACTTTGGTGGAACAATGGTAGGCATTGGAGGAGATACTTCTAAAGGTTCTAGATCATTTTTAAAAATGTTTAAAACATTGTCAGACAATACAGATGTATTAGGAGACTTGGGTATGTCAAATGTTGACTTGATGAATTCTTATGCAGGATTTATAGAAGCTCAGCGTTTAACAGGACGACTAGATAAACAATTAGTAAACGAAGGGCAACCATTAGAAGAAGCTTATAAACAATTAGTACTAGAAGCAGGCGCACTTGCAAATTTAACATCAATTACTAGAAGTGAAGCAATGTCAAAACAACTAGCCGCGTTAAGCGATACAAGTTTAGCAGCAGGTCTATCACAGATGGAAGATAATAATTTTGATAAATCAGCAGAAGCAGTAAGAACTTTTATGAAACAGATTTCATTATTTAATGATGTTGGAACCGGCGACTTATTGGGACTTGTTACAACTGCTGTTAATAAAACAACATCTATATTTGCAAATAATCCAGAAAACTTTGATTTACGACCTGTATTAACTCAATTGGATGCGACTGCAGCTGGAAGGCTGGAAATTCTAATGCCAGGATTTATAGATAAATTTAATGACTCTATTCGAAATGCTGAAACTTCAACTACTGGAATGGCTGAAAATTTCTTAATTAACGAAATTGCTAATTTCAATCGAGATAAATTGATGAGCACCGAACTTGGTTCAATTTCAGATGAACAAGAATCTTTTTACCTAATATTAAAAAACTTTGGTAACCTAACTAAACTTAGTGTAAAAGATCAAGCAAAAATTCTCGAAGGCAGTATGGAAGAATCAGGCAAATCAACTAAATCAATGAATGATATGTCTAAGATGTTTTTAACAGCACAAGAATTTATTACAATGGATATGCAAAACTTCGGCGAAAATTTAGACTTCGTTTCTGGATTACTAGAAGATTCAGCTCAATGGTTAAGTGGAAAATTTAATGATTATAAAGGCGATACAAGTGTTGTAGGTCCTGACTATGTTGGAGATAAACTAAATTCCGACAATTCTTCAACAAGCACCTCAACTTCTAAAGTATCATTGCAAAGTTTTGTAGAAACATCACCTTTGCCAGTAAATGCAAAAGCAGTTGATTTACCAAGATTAAAAGATAGGTTGACATACCTGCAATCAAATAGTATAATAACAGCTGCTCCAGGTGATAGAACTGGAAGACTTGCGGCTCGAAAAGAACAGCAACTTAATGATGAGATTGCGGCTACTAAACTTATGATTGAACAAATTTATACTGAAATTAGGCATAAAGAGAACATTAAGTTCCAAAATGACGCCAGAGAAGCAATGGGATATATAAATTGATAAATATATATAATAAAAGGCAAATAATATGAGTTGGAAAAAACACTTCACAAAATACAATCCACAAGGTGGAACATCTGGAACTACAAGTAATAATCGCTGGCAAAGTTGGCTACCAGAGGTATATTCGGGTCAACCAAATCGTGTTGAGCGATATACACAGTATGATCAGATGGATCAAGATAGTGAAATTAATGCTGCACTAGACACTATTGCAGAATTTAGTACACAATTAAACCCAGAATCAAATTTGCCGTTTGAAATTAATTATAAAACAAGTCCAACTGATTCAGAAGTAAGTGCATTAGAAACTACATTAAAGCAGTGGGTTGCTATTAACAACTTTGAACGTAGAATATTTACTATGTTTAGGTCTTGTATTAAATATGGTGATCAATTCTTTATTAGAGATCCAGAAACATATAAACTTATCTTTGTACAACCGGGTGACATTGCTAAAGCAATTGTTAATGAAAGCGAAGGCAGAGAAATTGATCAGTATGTTATTAAAAATATAGCACTTAACTTACATGACCTAGTAGCAACTGACACTAAAAAGCATTCAGATGCAACCGCAGTAAATCCAACAACTGGTTATAGTGTTGGTAAAGGAAACTCAGGTATTGTTACGCCAAACTCATCAGGCGGACAAAATTCAGAATTTGCCGTTGATGCAAAGCATGTAGTACATGTTAGTTTAAGTGACGGAATGAATGGTAACTGGCCATTTGGTGACAGTATACTAGAACCAGTATTTAAAGTATACAAACAAAAAGAATTATTAGAAGATAGTATTATTATCTATCGTGTGCAACGTGCACCAGAACGTAGAGTATTTTATGTTGATGTTGGTAATATGCCAGCACACAAGGCAATGAGTTTTGTTGAAAGAGTTAAAAACGAAGTACACCAAACACGTATCCCAAACAGTAGCGGCGGTGGAACTAAAGTAGTTGACGCAGCATATAACCCATTATCAATAATGGAAGACTACTTCTTTGCTCAAACAGCAGAAGGACGTGGATCTAAAGTTGAAGTATTACCAGGTGGTGAGAACCTTGGTGAGATTGATGATTTAAAGTACTTTAATAACAAGTTAATGCGTGGACTTCGTGTACCAACATCGTACCTTCCTACTGGAAGTGAAGACGGTATTGCGGCGTTTAATGACGGACGAATTGGTACTGCAATGATCCAGGAATTCCGTTTTGCAAAATATTGCGAAAGATTACAATTAACATTACAACAGTCTTTAGACCATGAGTTTAAATTATTCTGTAAGCATAGAGGTGTTGATGTTAGTGCTAGCTTGTTCAATGTAACATTTAGTGAACCACAAAGTTTCTCACAATATAGAACAATTGAAATTGATGCTCAAAAGGCAAACCTATTCAGTTCTATTGAAGGAGTACCATACTTATCTAAGAGATTTATACTTCAAAGATACTTGGGTCTTAACGAAGAAGAAATGGTTGAGAACGAAAGAATGTGGAAAGAAGAAAACCAAGCAGGTAATCAACCAGCCGGGTCAGCAACAGGCGACTTAGGTGGTATGGGTCTAAGAGGCTCAGACGTTGATAGTTTTGAACCTACAGATGTAGGAGCAGAAGAAGCCGATGGCGAAGGATTAGATGATCTACCAGCAGACGGTGGCGATGCCGATCTAGGTGGGGACACAGGAGTACCAGACGATGCGATTTAATGAATTAGCACAAAACGAAAAAGATGATAACTTCAATAAATGGGACGAGGATGATACTCGTAGACCTAAATTGACGTTAAAACATCTAAATAAAATGCGTAATAGACGCGAAATGACTCGTAGTGAGCATGCAGATAAGATAGAAGATGTGCAACTACAGTACGGCGCTAGCCCCGAAGCATAGTAAGTAATATACACTTATAATGCACAAAACCCTAGCCGTGGCATCAAAACCACGGTTTTTTTTGTATTTAAGACATCTTGCTCTATGCCAAGACTAAATACACATGTTATAACCTTTAAAGGAGAATGTCAAATGAGTACTCGCGAACGTTATATTAAAGTAATTGAAAGCCTAGTTAATGGTGAAGAAGCACAAGCATCGGATCTACTACACGAAGCATTCGTAGAAAAAGCACGTGAAATCTGGAATGACCTAGTCGAAGCTGACGAAGTTGTTGAAGATGAAGTAGCGGAAGAAGAAATAGATGAAGCGATCGGCGGAGAAAAAGCTGACGACTTTATTGACGACATCGAAGAAGATGATGAAGAAATTGAAGCAGAAGAAATGTACGGTGAAGACGAAGAGGGCGAAGACGCTCCTGAATCAGATCTAAGCGACCCAGAAGCTGAAATGGAATTATCAGACGAAGATGGCGACATGGACTTTGACGGTGATGGTGAAGAATCAGCACACGAAGAAGAGCATGAAGAAATTGAAGATAAGTTAGTAAACGTTGAAGACGCACTAGCAGATCTTAAAGCAGAATTTGCCAAAGTTATGGGCGATTCAGAAGAAGAAGCTATGCCAGAAATGGAACCAGAAATGGAACCAGAAATGGAAGAGTCAGTATATGAAGAAACTGATTCAGATTCTGACGATGAAGCAGAAGAACTTGAAGAAGCGGCATCTTTAGATAAAGTAGGCAAAGACGGTGCAATACACCCAGTTGATATGCCAGCAGGCGATGATGGTAAAGCATCACCAGTTGCAGGTAAAAACGACATGGGCGGTAAAGCAGTTGATATGTCTAAAAAATCTGGAGACGGTGCAAGCAAAGGTCTAACAGACGCTGCAAAAGATATGAATGTAACTCACCCAGGTGATGGTGCAAAATTATCAGCAGAGACTAAAGGACACGGCGCTGAGAAAAAAGGCAAGGCTAACTAATTATGCTTACACTAAAAGAGAACCTAAGTTACGATCAAGCAAAAATCATTACTGAGTCAGATCAGGAAGGTAAAAACTTGTTTATGCAAGGTATCTTTGTACAAGGTGATAAGCGTAACCAAAATAGTAGAGTTTATCCAGTTACAGAAATTTCGAAAGCCGTTAAGGCAATACAAGAAAAAATTGAAACTGGGTATTCAGTATTAGGCGAAGCAGATCATCCAGATGACCTGCAAGTTAATTTGGACCGTGTATCTCACATGATTGAAAAAATGTGGATGGACGGACAAGACGGTTATGGTCGTTTAAAACTGTTACCAACTCCAATGGGAAATATTTGTAAAACCCTATTAGAAAACGGAGTAAAACTTGGCGTTTCGTCAAGAGGTAGTGGTAATGTAGCAGAAAGCGGTAATGTCAGTGATTTTGAAATACAAACTGTTGATATTGTTGCTAATCCAAGTGCCCCAGACGCATACCCGGATCCTTTATATGAACAAATTATGAATGGACACCGTGGTAATATTTTATTGGATGTTGCAACCGCAGTAAAAGACGATACAATAGCAAATCAATACCTCCAGAAGGAAGTATTAAAGTTCATTGAAAAACTAAACATTAGGAGAAGCTAAATGGCTAATAATGCAATAGAACAACTCCTAAGTTCCGAAGTCCTTTCTGAGGAAGTGCGTTCAACACTTTCAGAAGCATGGGAAGAACGTTTAACAGAAGCTCGAGAAGAGATCACTGCTGAATTACGCGAAGAATTCGCTAACAGGTACGAAACTGATAAGACATCAATGGTGGAAGCACTAGATGCCATGGTATCAGAGACGATTAATACCGAATTGAAAGAATTTGCAGCGGACAAAAAAGCGGCAGTTGAAGCTCAAGTTGAGTATAAACGTCAAATTTCTCAACATGCAGAAATACTTGATAAGTTTGTTATGGAAACGCTTAACAAGGAAATTACAGAACTACGCAAAGACAGAAAGCTACAAGAAGGCAACTTTGAGAAGCTAGAAGACTTTGTGATGGAACAACTTACTTCAGAACTTAATGAATTCCATAGTGACAAGAAAGACCTTATTGAACAAAAGGTAAAACTTGTTGCAGAAGGTAAAGAAATGATCAATCAAGCTAAAACTGATTTCATTGACAAAGCTTCAACTAAATTGGCTAGTATTGTAGATACAACGTTATCAACAGAACTAGGTACTTTAAAAGAAGATATAAAGCAAGCAAAAGAAAATATGTTTGGACGTAAACTGTTCGAAACTTTTGCAGCTGAGTTTATGAGTTCACACATAGCTGAAGGAACACATATTTCTAAACTTTCAAAAGAACTTTCAGATGCGAAGACTCAAATTGAAGAATCGCAAAAAGAAATTGCAGATAGAGAGGCAAAAATTACTGAAGCAACAAATAAAGTTGCAGCAATTAATGAAAGCCGTGAGCGTGAATCAGTTATGACTGAACTTATGTCTCCACTATCTAAAGATAAGCGTGAATTAATGAACAACTTACTTGAAAGCGTAAGCACAAGTAAACTTAAAGCTCAGTTCAACAAATACTTACCAACAGTATTAAACGAATCAAGCCCAGTTAAATCACAAAAACTAACAGAATCACAGAAGACTGTGATTACCGGTAACAAGGCAGCAACTGCAAATGAAACTGCAAATGAAGCCGAAATTATTAACCTTAAAAAGTTAGCAGGAATCAACTAAGGAGAATTCCAAATGACACAGAATCTATTTGAAAATTGGGCTGTAACAAAAGACGCCCTTACAGATGGTTTGAATGGTAACAAAAAGGTTGTTATGGAGTCAGTTCTTGAAAATACTAAGAGCTATCTTTCAGAATCAGCCGCAGCTGGTAGCACAATGGCAGGTAACGTAGCATCACTAAACAAAGTGATTCTTCCAGTTATTCGTCGTGTTATGCCAACAGTTATCGCGAACGAATTAGTAGGCGTACAGCCTATGACAGGTCCAGTAGGACAAATCCACACACTTAGAGTAAGATATGGCCAATCAGCAGCTGGCGTAACAGCTGGTGACGAAGCACTATCTCCTTTCGCAATTGCAAAAGGTTACTCAGGTGACGCAGCAACAGGTGGACCGACTTCAACTTCAGCACTAGAGGCAGAAGCAGGTCGTAAACTTTCAATCCAAGTATTGAAACAAACTGTTGAAGCTAAAACACGTAAATTATCAGCACGTTGGACTTTTGAAGCGGCACAAGATGCTAATTCAATGCACGGTCTAGACGTAGAAGCAGAAATCATGCAAGCACTTGCACAAGAAATTACTGCTGAGATTGACCAAGAAGTAATTGGTTCATTACGTTCATTAGCAGGTACGGCTACAGATACTTTTGATCAAACAGCAATTGCAGCGAAGCACACAACAACATTTGTTGGTGACACACACGCAGCATTGGCAGTTCAAATCAACAGAGCAGCTAACCTAATTGCAGCACGTACAAGACGTGGCGCAGGTAACTACGTGGTGATTTCACCAACTATGTTAACTGTACTACAATCAGCTACAACTTCAGCATTCGCAAGAACAACTGAAGGACCATTTGAAGCTCCAACTAACACTAAATTTGTTGGTACTTTAAATAATACTATGCGTGTTTTTGTTGACCAGTACGCGGCAGACGATGCTCCAGTACTAGTTGGCTACAAAGGCGACGGTGAAATTGATGCGGCAGCTTTTTATTGCCCATACATTCCATTAATGTCTTCAGGCACAGTACTAGATCCATCAACTTTCGAACCAACAGTGTCATTCATGACACGTTATGGTTATGTTGAGCTAAACAACCAGGCTTCATCACTTGGTAACGCAGCTGACTACTTAGCGAAAATTGATGTTGTAGGTGCAAACCTGGCATTTGCATAATATTTGCAAATAACAATATACTAAAATAGGCCCTTTATTGGGCCTATTTTTTTGACTCACGTTCATCCACTATAGGACGGAAGTAGCACTAAGCGAAGGAACGCACTAACCTTTAAAAGGAAAGTGTGATGGATATATTCACTTATTGGTGCTATAAACAACTAATCAAACAGCACCGTATAAAAAAGATTAATTTCTTGTTAAATAAAGGTTGACCTTTATACAAATATGTTGTATATTAAGTACATAGCAACAAAAGAATAATTAGCTTTTGTTTATAGTGCAAGGAAGAGGCCTTTACCAGAGGGTCGAACTTGGCAAGTTAGGGGTGGTACCCAGGCTTGGTAGTAGAAATACGCTGAGTCACATCGCAATACTAAGCGGAACTTGGCTCCCTTATTTCAGATGGTATCTGTGTTATGGGGTTGTAGGTATAACCGAATCCTACCTATTTTGCTTATAATTTAAAAAGATTCGTGATCCGTTACGAGTCTTTTTTTTTGAGCAGCCAAAACGTTGTGACTTTGATAAATACATATATAATAAAAGGAAGTAGTAGGAATAAAGCATTATGTCATCACACATTAACCCAGATTCTGGAACACTAGTTATAGAAAGCACTAACGTATTAGACGTTACCGCATCACCTGTTGATCCTGTAGGCGCAGCACTACATGTCAAAGGTGGAACATATACAGAAGATAATCTGTATGTAGGCGGAACGTTACTTGTAAACGGAGATGTTATCTCCTTAGGAAACGGAAATGCTTCAATAACAATAAATGCAAACGTCAGTAGTGATGTATTACCAAATGTAAGCTCGGGCATACAGTATAACTTAGGTAGTGCAACAAATCCATGGAACGTTCAGTATTTAAAAAAATCAGTCACTGTAACTATAGCAACTACAAATTCAGCAAGTTTAAGTTCGTCAGGAATCGTTTATATAAATAATTCTACAAATACAACATTAGCGTTAGCAAATGGTATTGAGGGAGAACGAAAAACATTTGTTGTTACTGCAACTCCATCGGGAACTGTTACAATTACCCCTGATACATTTTTAAACGGCACAAGTATTTCGTTTACAACAACGGCTCAAAGTGCAGTGATGGTATATACAACAGCCGGATGGTCTATTCTTTCTAGTTATGGAAATCCTAGCGTAAGCTAAGATTTTAAAACGTTAAATACAAAAACGCAAGAGCGGCGAAATTGTGAGGAATAGAAGAAGTTGGCTATAAACATAAATCATCAGGCAGATAAAATTAAATCTGAATCTGATCTAATACTAGATGCAGGAGCGGCAAACAATATTGATGTTTCTGCTAAAATTGTAAAAAACGCATCAGACCCAGTTGACCCGCAAGACCTTGTAACAAAAGTATATTTAGAAACAGCAATATCAAATGTTGATGCAAGTGGCGATGCTGATACTGATACTGTTTTAGAAATTATCGAAAACATAAGAATAGGTGCTTATGTTAAGTCTGTAGATTTTGTATCAGACATAGTAACTGGTGGTGCAGGACTAACTGCAACTTTAACTATTAGTGCAGTAGGCGATCCAAACAGATATACAATTGATTGGGGCGATGGCACTCAAACAACTGCAACAACAGACTCAACTCCAACTCACACATACGCGACCAACACTGGTAGTCCTTTTGATGTAAATGTAACTGCATTTAATAACACAGGATCAGGCTCTGGTAGCTCAGCACAAAAAATAAGAGAAGATTACATAACAATTTTTACAGGCGATCCAGCCGTTTCATTTGTAGTATACGATGCACCAACTGGTGGCAACGCAATTACACATTGGGATGATGGCGATACTGTCTATTTCGAAAATACAACAACTAACACATCGGGAGCAACAATTCAATACACATGGGATTGGGCAGATGGTTCCGCAGATGATGTTATTAACTTAGATAGTGTAGCAGGTGGCGTAGGCGGAGGACGTATAGCTCACACATTTGCTCTTAGCACACAACAAGAAGTGCAAAGAACCGTTACACTAACATTAGACAGTCATAGCACAGCTACGCCATCATTACTTCCATTAGATGATGATGCAAGTTATAAAATTTATGACACACATACACCAGATGTAACATCAGACATTACAACTGGTATTAACGAAGAATCAAATAACGGATTAACAGTAACATTTACTAATGGCACAGAAGCAACTATAGGAAGTTATAATACATATGGAACAACTTATAGATGGGACTTTGGCGATGGAACAATTACAACAGTAAATGTAGGCAGTAATCAGAGTGGAGATACTGCTAGAACAATAACACACAAATATACTTTATTAAATAATAATACGCCGCAGGATTACACAGGTAATTTGCAAGTTTTAAGCGATCATACTAGCAGTCCTTTTGAAAGCATAAACTTTACAATTCATGTAGAACCAGATGTTAGAGCAAACATCTCGGGTAGTGCAGATACAGTTTCAGATCGTAATGGCGATAACATATATGATGTATATGACGGCGTAGATTATAACGGCGTAAATAGAGCGTTAGTTACTGTAAACAACACAAGTGAAAACGGCGACAGTCATACATATGATTGGAACGACAGTAGCTCAAATGATGTTGAAGCAGGACTAAACAGTGTACAACATGATTTTACAGGAGTAACACCAGGTAACTATCAATTAGATTTTACTGCAACAGGTACTCCAGATATAACAGCTCAAACAGATTCGGCCAATTTAACTTTTCAAGTTAATGCAGTGCCAAACGCACCAGGCGGATTAAGTACAAAAACAATTACACTTACTGATTCTGCACAGGGTATTGATCCTAAACTAGCTAATAACTTTACTGATAATAGTGCAACATCACCAGTTTCGGCTGGAGCAAGTTTAAACACAAATACCGAAAGACGATATACTAGCGGTACTATTGACACCAGCATTGCACAAAATGTATATAATGGGTTAAGTGGTACTGCAACTGCAATTGTTAACGGTTCAACAAATGGCTCAAAGGCGTTTACTACTTCCTTAAATGAAAACGGTACTTTTGACAGCTTAGTAATTAGCGATCAAAGAGATGCAAATGACAGTATAAGTTCTTCAACTTATCCTACTGGATTTTATCAAACGTTTGATGCAAAAATTACTAAACCATTTGTTGAATATTCAACTGGTGTTAATGATCAAAGAATAGAGCACGATGCAACAGGAAATACTAACTACGTGACAGTTATTTGTGATGACTTAACTAGCGTTCCTACTATTGACTTAGCAAGTGCTACTTTGACAGAAAACACTTCAGGTAGTTACAGATATATATCTGGAATTCCCTATTACAACACAGGAAGTCCTACCCTTACACTTAGTGGTGCATCGCTTTCCGATTGGATAGGCCAAGCATATAGAGATACAAACAATGTATTTGAAATTGCTAATGGTACTAATTCAGAAGGTACAAGCGGTGCAACCATTAGTACACAGTACAAGGGATATACAGACCTAGAAGCAGTTTCGTATTTAACAGCAGGTATACCAGAATCAAATACTGGTATTGGAGCTTCTGGCTACGCTCTTGCAGACCAGACAATTAACATTACTACAAGTAGTGTTAAAGCAGTAGAAACGCTTAAATTTAAAGCGAATAATGTAAATGGTAGCTCAAACTATGCAGAACTAACTAACACCGCTGTACAGGTGCATACTGCTAATCCTACAGGTGTTATAGAAGACAATATACCAGTAGCAAGCAGCTTAGGTAATGGAACAATTACTGAGGATGGTTTACGTATTGCAGATTTTGTAAATGCTACAACTGATACACCAGCTATAACAGGTTCAACTGATTATACTGCTACGCCATTTAATGGTGCAGTGAGTGTAAGTGGAACACAAGAAGCTACTGTAAGATGGGGTACACTAGAACACAACACTACAGACTATAGCACAGGATTCTTACCAGTTGGTCCAGACAGAAGCAGTGATACAGGAACACAATACTTTACATTTGCATTCCGTAGACAAGTTGTTGCTAACTTTGATATCAGCATTACTTCAAACGGAATAGCAGGTATGTGGATTGCAGCACCGGGTACTGGTGTAGATGATGCAAGTGGATTAAATGGTTGGATTGAGTGTACAAGTCAATACGCAGGTGCAGGTATACCTGGTAGTGATACTGCCAATGGTGGTAATGGTGCAAATGGTTGTGCTTTAACAGGTGCTGATGTTGTACCAACAAACACAAGCATTAATTCAAGTTATACAATGACACTAGGTAGTGAAAATATGAGTAATGCAACAAATAATGTTGTGTTAGTTAGAGTAGCATTAGCAAGTGGAAAAGAAATAACTAGTATATCAGTAGGGGAGGCTAGTTAATGGCAATTTCCGATAATCAAAAGTTAGACTATCTATTTAAGAAAGTTGGTTTTGGTGCAACTAAAACTGATACAGTCTTTAACAAACTTGCAGCCAACGAAAGTTTACCAAGTCCATTACTAATACGTGGTGATACGATTTGGGCAGAGTCTGGAAGTAT
>Ga0228631_1000875_pt1 | contig 15862 bp, 11 predicted proteins | sample 39DmetaG_FD_183049 | JGI IMG/M metagenome (GOLD analysis project Ga0228631, IMG submission 183049) | Seawater microbial communities from Monterey Bay, California, United States - 39D | ecosystem: Environmental > Aquatic > Marine > Coastal | place: USA: California | collected 2016-09-28
CAGGCACCTCTTCGATAGCTTGTTTTCTGCGGCCCGCAGAAACAACAACCATTTGTAAATCCGTAATAGGTTCACCTAGTTTGATTTTTACCTTTCCCGGTGCTTCGACTACAGTTGAGTCCGTATTATATTGAAGCATCTTAGTAACTAAGGTCACTGGAAAAGAAGAAGATTTCAGCGTAAATTCACCATCAAAATTAGTGATTGCTTTGTTTCCGTCTGAGGCAAAAACCTTAGCACCTATAATAGCCTCTCCAGAATTGAGATCAGTTACTACTCCACTAATTTGTGCAAACGAAATTGAGGACAAACACATTAAACCTAGGACACATAAACTTTTGAGCATATTGTTACTTTTTAAAATTGAAACTGAAGCTGCAGTACAAAACTTCTAGGAGGTTGTATATCTCCCGGTCTAGTAACGTACTCTGCGTTCAAAAGGTTATTGGCTATGAAATTGATTTTCATAGCATCGTTAATTGAGTAACCCATTCTTGTATCAACTACAAAGCTTCCTTTGTTAAATTTATTTCGATATTCAGCCAATCCCGGTAAAATGTAAAGTTCAGCATCTGTCGGGTCTACATCTTCCTCGAAAACAGCATCTATATTTTGCATAAAGCTGTTGTATCGACAGCTGAATCCTACAAAAAACTTTTTGTATGTTGCCTGTACATCGACCTTTGCTAAATGTCGGAAGCGATACTTAAGAAGATTTACACTTGTGTCTGAAAAAGTTTGTCTATAAACAGAATCTTGATTTAAGCTCACAGGGTCCATATACGTGTATCCAAGCAAAGAGGTTAGCTCAACATCCCCTATTTTACCCATACTATTAAAAGACAACTCAACTCCTGCAATTCTTGCTCGTTCAGCATTTTGCGCTTGGAAGCCAACCCAATTTAAAATATAGCCTAAATCGTTAGGATCAGTGGTTAAAGCAATCGTATCTGGGTTATAGATCCCAAAAGTAAACTCAACCATGTTACTATATTGATTTATAAAACCTGAGACATCAAAATACCCTTTCCAATCTCCCATTTTCAATATCTGCTTATAACCCAACTCAGCAGCCCATCCTTTTTCTGGTTTTAGTTCGGGGTTATTAAAAATAATAAGTCCTCCAACAGAGGTAGAAACAAAGCGTTCAGCCACTGAAGGAAAACGTATACCTTGACCTAAGGAAGCACGAATATGTGAACTAGGCGCGAGCTCATAATGCCAGCCAGCACGGAAAACGGGATATATTGGGATTGCCAATGAATCCAATATTTCATCTCTATTCAGGTAGTTCAAGTAAATATTACTATCAAAGTCTAGCGTGTCAATCTTATAGCATTCAAGACGCATCCCTAGCGATAAATCCATTTTTTTAAACTTACTTTCTAATTGGGCATAAGCTGCGGCATTTTCAGATAAATGATCTCCAAAAACCCAACTCTGAATCCTATTATTGGTATTAGAAAAACCTGCAGTAAGTGTATTACCTGCCCTCAAATTTCGCTGGAACTGATAATCAAAATAATACATCTCTGCCAAAGAGTTAGCATATAAATTTTCTGTATTTCCTGTAGTTACAAGATAATACCTAGACCTGAAATAATGCTTATTTTTAAATTTATCGTAAAGCTTCACGTATGGATCTACACTAAGTCTTATTGATTTTTGACGATCAATTGTATTGTCTTGAGGTTCATAACCCATAGAATCATTTTTCCAAAGCACGAAAACTCCTATATCTTGATACTGCATGTTATATGATAAACCTGCCTTGAAATTTTTATACTTTTCTGGTTTAAAATAAAATGAACCATTTAATCGATAGCGTTCCTCATTTTCCTCTTTTCTAAAACCAGAGTCAATATATACATTCGCTCCCACCGTGTAACCAATGTTTTTTTTCGATTTACCGTAGTATAAATCAGCTAAATGAAATGTAGGATTTTTATTCCACCATCTCATAGATTTACGCCTTGGATTGTCATATATCCCTGATTGAATTTTTGCCTTAAAGGTTCCTTTCGGGCCAGGCTCTTTTTCACTTAACGAAATCACTCCATTCAAAGCGCCACTTCCATAAAGTACAGAAGAGGCTCCTTTCATGATCTCGATTTGTGAAGCCTGCTCCATCGGAATAGAATTCCATTTCGCATCTCCTACATCAGGAGACATCATTGGAATACCATTCCACAAAAGTAAAACTCTACTTCCCGCACCGTAAGCAAATCCACCACCACCTCTAATACTTACCTGACCATCCATTGCGTATACACCCGGACTCTGATCAACCACTTGCTCTAAATTTGAATACCCTTTATTATTAATAAGTTCAGGTGTAATTATTTCCATTGAGACAGAGACATCTTCAATATTTTGATTACGACGTCCGGCAGAAACGACTACCGTTCTGATTTCTAGAACTTGCTCAAATAGCTCGAAGTTTAAGGTTTTAGGTTTATCAATTTTAATAGAATCAGGCATGTATCCTGAAATTGAGCATTTGATCCATGCAGGATATTCATCGACTGCAAGAATAAAGTTTCCATTAACATCACTAGCTGTTCTCTGCCCGCCTATTACTTCCACTCTGGCACCCACCAAAAGTTCGCGTGAGTTACCATCTTTGACGACTCCGCTTACCTGAGAATAAGAATTAAAAAAGCTGAAACAAACAGAAAAAAGAAGAAAGAATCCTAGGTTAAATCTCATCTAAATTTTTATTATCTTAATGTAACGAAACTACTAAAATTTTGGATAATCTATTAGAACTACATAAAATCGCAGCTGCTCACCTCTATGGGATTAAAAAAAGTAGCCTAAATAAACTTATGAATAAAGTGGGGTCGCTTGAATCTATTTTCACAACACCTATAGTTCGATTATCTCAGCAAACGGGCATTTCTGAAAATCGACTAAGGTCTATGAAAAGAGAAAAGGCACTTGAACGTGCGCAATGCATACATAACTTCAATAAAAGACACGGTATAAGCCACCTTTTTTATCAAGAATCTAACTACCCATTTCAACTCAAAGAATGTAAAGATGGTCCAATTTCTCTAAATATTCTCGGTCAATTAAATTTAAAAAATAGAAAAATCGTAGCCATGGTAGGCACGCGAAAATGCAGTCATTTCGCAAAAGAAATAGTTGATGAAATCATAGCTTCTTTTAAAGGTGAAGATATTGTTGTCCTAAGCGGATTGGCATTAGGGGTTGACACTCATATTCATGAAAGCTGCCTAAAGCACAATGTGCCAACAGCAGCTATTTTAGGTCATGGTCTTCAAATGATTTATCCTCAAGAAAATAGGCAAACTGCTAAACGAATCATTGATTCAGGAGGTGCTTTGATCAGTGAATTTGATTATCGGAAAAAACCGAGCAAATACACTTTTCCTCAACGAAATAGAATTATTGCAGGTATGGCTGACATTACCGTCGTTATAGAATCAGCTATGAAAGGAGGAAGTATGATTACTGCCGAACTTGCAAATGGATATTCGCGGGATGTGATGGCATGTCCTAACTCTATGATAAATAAAAGTTTTGGTGGATGCAATGAACTCATAAAAAAGAATAAAGCGCATCTTTTAGCAGATGCAAATGATCTATTTGAACTGATGAACTGGAATAAAAAGAGCGAAGTTATACTTGATTTTGATTTAACACGAGAAGAAACTAGTATCGTGAATTCAATCCAGCAGAAACAGGAAATTCATATAAACGAAATCATTCAAAACACCAATTTGAGTGCTGCAAAAGTCCAATCAACTTTAATGCAGCTAGAATTAAAAAACTTGATTTTCAGCGCTCCAAACCTATATTACTCATCTAAAATCTGATGAGCAATTTCTTTTAGGTCTTTTGGCACCATTTACATTGAAAAATGTTTTACTTTTGAATAACGTTCTTTTTATAGACTTATGAAGAAAGGATGAGGGATTGGCCCTTTGACTCCTTGGCAACCTGTTTTTAATATAAATAAGGTGCCAATTCCAACGGTATGAACCGATAAATAAGTAGGCGTATTTCACCTTTCTTTCTTCACATAAAAAATTGAATTTTAAAAATGATTAAATCCATAATGGAGGAAAGAATCCTCATACTTGATGGTGCTATGGGCACAATGATTCAAAGACATGATTTGGAAGAATATGATTTTCGTGAAGGCGCATTTGAGAGTCATAAGAAACCATTGAAGGGAAATAACGATTTACTCTCAATTACACGCCCTGAGATTATTAAAGAAATTCATAAAGCCTATTTCGACGCTGGTGCCGATATCGTTGAAACAAATACCTTCTCAGGAACGAGTATTGCACAATCAGATTATGATTTAGAGCATGCCGTTTATGACATAAATTATCAAAGTGCAATTATTGCAAAAGAAGTTGCTTCACAATATAAAGACAAACCGAGATTTGTAGCTGGATCAATCGGTCCAACAAATCGCACCGCATCTATTTCTCCTGATGTTAATGACCCTGGATTTCGAGCAATTACATTTGATGAATTGAAAACAGCATATAAAGCACAGGTAGAAGCCCTTATTGAAGGTGGGGTCGATCTTCTTTTAGTTGAAACAGTTTTTGACACCTTGAATGCAAAGGCTGCACTCTTCGCTATACAAGAGGTCTTTGACGAAACAAATAATGAGCTTCCTATAATGGTCTCCGGAACCATAACCGACCAAAGTGGAAGAACGCTTACAGGTCAGACTACTGAGGCATTCCTTATTTCACTATCTCATATGCCATTGCTGAGTATCGGCCTAAATTGTGCACTAGGTGCACATATGATGCGCCCATACTTGCAAATCCTTAATAAAACGGCTCCATTTGCTGTTAGCGCCCATCCAAACGCGGGATTACCGAATGCATTCGGCGGTTATGATGAGTCACCTGAACAAATGGCTGCGCAAATTAAAGAATTTCTTGATGAAGGTTTAATGAATATTATTGGAGGCTGTTGCGGTACAACTCCAGAACACATTCAAAAAATATCGACACTTGCAGAAAACTATAAACCTCGAAAGTATTAATTATGGCAGAAACGACACTTATGCTTTCTGGTTTAGAACCTTTAATTGTTACTTCAGAAAGTAATTTTATAAATATAGGAGAACGAACAAACGTTACAGGTTCAAGAGCATTCCTAAGGCTTATTCAATCAGGAGATTATGAGTCGGCGATTGCTGTTGCATTAGAGCAGGTCAATGGTGGTGCCCAGATCATTGATGTGAATATGGATGAAGGAATGATTGATGGAAAAGAGGCAATGGTAACCTTTTTAAATCTGATTGCGGCTGAACCAGACATTGCGAGAGTGCCGTTAATGATTGATAGCTCCAAATGGGAAATAATTGAGGCTGGACTTAAATGTATTCAAGGAAAAGGTATTGTAAATTCGATATCCCTCAAAGAAGGCGAGGCTGCTTTTATTGCACAAGCAAAAACCATCAAGACTTATGGTGCTGCTGTAATTGTTATGGCTTTTGACGAAAATGGACAAGCTGACTCTTACGAAAGACGCATTGAGATCTGTAAACGCTCCTATGATATTCTTACTGAAACTGTAGGGTTCAATAGACAAGATATAATTTTTGACCCAAATATTTTTCCCGTAGCTACTGGGATGGAAGAACATAACTCAAATGCCTTGGACTTTTTTCGTGCGACCAAATGGATTAAAGAGAATCTAGATGGAGCACACGTCAGTGGAGGAGTCTCAAATGTATCTTTTTCTTTTCGTGGAAACACCAAAGTGAGAGAAGCCATGCATTCTGCATTTTTATACCACGCCATTGAACATGGAATGGACATGGGAATTGTAAACCCAAGTATGTTAGAAATATATTCTGATATAGAACCCAAATTATTGGAATATGTCGAGGATGTTTTATTAAACCGAAAACCAGAGGCGACTGAAAGGCTTTTAGAATATGCCGAAACTGTCAAAGGCAGCGGCAAGAAAAAAACCATTGATCTATCTTGGAGAGAGCAAGAAGTTAACCAAAGACTTGCTTATGCATTAATTAAAGGTATTGTCGAGTTCATTGACGAAGATGTTGAAGAGTGTCGGAGAAATCACGAGCGACCTATTCAAGTTATCGAAGGACCCTTAATGGATGGAATGAATGTCGTTGGAGATCTTTTTGGAAGTGGTAAAATGTTTCTTCCTCAGGTTGTCAAGTCAGCTCGAGTAATGAAAAAAGCAGTTGCTTATTTATTACCTTTTATTGAAGCGGAAAAAGGAGGTAAAATAGAATCTTCTGGCAAAATATTATTAGCTACAGTTAAAGGAGATGTTCACGATATCGGAAAAAACATCGTTGGGGTAGTATTAGGCTGTAATAACTATGAAATCATTGACCTCGGCGTCATGGTCTCAGCTGAAACAATAATAGCAAAAGCAAAAGAAGAACAGGTTGATATTATAGGCCTGAGCGGTCTTATAACTCCTTCTTTAGATGAAATGGTTCATGTGGCACAGGAGCTGGAAAAAGCCAAACTTAGCTATCCTTTATTGATTGGAGGAGCAACTACATCTAGAGTGCATACTGCTGTGAAAATCGATGAGCATTACTCGAATGGTCAAGCAGTTCATGTATTAGATGCATCACGATCTGTAACCGTAGCCGAACAACTGATGGGAAAGAAAAAGAAAGCATTTATTGATGAGGTCAAAATAGATTATGCAAAAGTCAGAACCCAACATGAAAAACATTTAAAAGCCAAACAGCTCATTCCAATCAATGTTGCACGCGAAAATAGAGCAGTGCTTAAATTTAATGGTGAGACAATTTCAAAACCGAACAGTTTAGGGACTGAGATTATAGATTGTATTTCAATTTCAACATTACTACCTTTTATAGATTGGACCCCTTTCTTTCAAACTTGGGAGCTTTATGGTCGATATCCAAACATTCTTGACGATAGCATTGTGGGCGCCGAAGCTCAAAAGCTATTTATAGATGCAAAACAAATGCTTCAAAAAATCGAAAAAGAAAATTGGATTAGTGCTAAAGGAGTGGTAGGTATCTTCGCAGCCAATTCCGTGGGAGATGATATTGAGATTTATTCAGATGTAAATAGAACAAAAACGTTATACACCCAAAGAACGCTTCGGCAGCAGACCAAGAAAGCACAATCACAACCTAATTTTGCGCTAGCAGACTTTATTGCACCAAAAGAATCTGGGACGATCGACTACATTGGCGCTTTTGCGGTTACAAGTGGCATCGGGATTAACCCTCACATTGAAAAATTTGAGGCAGATCATGATGACTACAATGCTATTCTCCTAAAAGCACTTGCCGATAGATTGGCCGAAGCTTTTGCAGAGTACCTTCACTTTGAGGTTCGTTCAAGAATTTGGGGCTATGCAGAATCTGAAAAACTTTCTAACGAGGATTTAATTAAGGAAAAATATAGAGGGATCCGACCCGCACCGGGCTATCCTGCCTGTCCCGATCATACAGAAAAGATCGGTTTATTTGAATTACTTAACGTTACGAAAAATACTGAAATCTCTTTAACTGAGAGCCTCGCCATGACACCAACCGCCTCTGTTAGCGGCTGGTATTTTGCACATCCAAACGCAAAATACTTCGGGCTTGGTAAAGTAAATGAAGAACAAATCAGAGATCTAGCAACACGGAAAAATGAGGATTACGAGAGCATTAGACGATGGTATTCCTCTGTTTTAGTTTAAAGCTAATGCGTCTTATTTGGCAATAAATACGTCAAATTCATATCTTTAGATTACTAAACGTGTTATGTTTTTAAAAAGATCTCTCCTTTTTTTGGGTTTATTTATATGCTTTATAAGTAAATCACAGGCGCCTATTGCTGACTTTTCGGCGAGCCCTCTTGTGGCATGTGTTGGAGAAAATATATTATTTACGAATAGTTCTCAAACCAATGGAGGGAGTCCTATTCAAGGTTTTGTCTGGGATTTTGGAGATGGAAATTCATCGACAGATGAATCTGTTTCTCATTCTTATGCCTTACCTGGAACGTATACAGTAATTTTAGTAGCGACAAATGCAAGTGGCGCGGCAGATCCTGAAATTAAGGATAGCTACATTACAATATTACCAACTCCCAGCGCTGAATTTGACCCAATTGGATTAGGTTGTACAATCCCTTTAACGTTATCTTTTCAATTCAACGGAAACGAGCAATCAAACTATTCATACAACTGGGACTTTGGAAACGGGAATACACAGAATATCGCGACCCCAGATGATCAAACCTACGGTGATGTAGGTGAATATGAAATTTCTTTAATTGTTTCCGATAATGACAATGGTTGCGCTGATACGGTAGTTGAAAATATAAGTGTCTCGAATTATCAGGCCGATTTCATTTTCCCTGAAACTGTTTGCGTTGGTGAAAGCGTTAATTTTCAGGACAACTCAACAGCCGGTGTAAACCAATGGGAATGGAACTTTGGTGGACTTGGAAGTAGTAATGAAGAAAACCCCGATTTCACCTTTGCAGGTGCTGGAACTTATAACATTCAGCTTGTAACTAATAATACTTCTTCAGGCTGCTCTGGAAGTGTAGGCGGCGAAATTGTTGTTGAAGCAGCACCCGTTCCTTCTTTTATTGCAGACAATACATCCGACTGTGCACCGGCAACCATAAACTTTATTAACACCTCTCCCCCAGGAGAGACATTTAATTGGGTTTTTGGAAATGGAGAAACATATAGCGGACAAAATCCTCCTCCTCAATTATATGATTTAGCAGGTTCCTATAATGTTAGCTTGAGCATGACAACCGAAAATGGTTGTACCGGTTCATATACTGATTTAGGTTACATTAATATAGAAGATTTATCTGTCGGATTTGAGGGTGATCCCACTGGTGGTTGTGATCCACTCTCCGTTATGTTTACGGACTCTTCATCATCTCCTAATCCAGGAAATCCGATTAACAACTGGGAGTGGGATTTTGGAAATGGCAATACCTTCTCAGGTCAAAACCCACCTGAACAGCTATATAACATTGGTCTTTACGATGTCTCACTGACGGTAAGCACAGCATCTGGTTGTATAGGGACAGCTGACCTATCAGAATATATTTCTGTTGGAGAGCTTTTATCCATTGACCTGAGTGTTGACACAACTGAAAATTGTGTTAAACAAGATTTTCAATTTTCATCCTCTATCGAAACAAACCCGAGCAATCCGGATTCTTCTGAGATTAGCTATTTCTGGGACTTCACTGACGGTAGTGCCACAGAAGCCAACCCAACACATCAATTCACGAGTGACACAGGTTTTTTTGATGTAATGTTGGTGGTCAATTATCGAGGCTGTCTAGATTCCATTCAATTCGATTCATTGGTATACATAAATGCACCTATTTCTAAATTTGAACCAGATAACGATTTGTTTTGTAATCCAAATGCGCTTCCTGTTACCGTTGATGTTATGGATAATTCCACGCATGGTCTGAACTCTGATGACATCTTGATGGTTTGGAAATGGGGGGACGGATCCCCGAATACTGTAATGGATGATCCTGAACTTGACGATTTAAATGATGGTAATAATTCTCATGATTTTAACGCTTATGGTACCTTTACAATAGAACAGGTTATTTATAATTATACTACGGGATGCAGTGACAGCACTACTCAAAACATAAATATTTCGAGCCTTGAACCTAACTTTAGTTTGTCTAATGATTCAATTTGTGTAGGAGACTCTCTGCAGTTAACAGATGCGAGTATCACGTGGGATACACCCCCTACTCCACACCCATTAGTTTCATGGTCTTTTGATATGGATAATGGAGATATCGTAACAAATGGCCCAGTCGTTAATTACGCTTATAATACCCCAGGAAACTATAACATAACCCTAACCGCAACAAACAGCGTAGAATGCGCAGCCTCTGCATCCCTAACGATAGAAGTTCTAGCAAACCCTTTTGCCGTAATCGCTCCTGATAATACAGTAGGCTGTTCGCCATTTCTTGTGAACTTTGATAACAATTCAATCTCATTAAATGGGTTACCATTGAGCTCCTTTGATTTCAGCTTCACAGATGATTCAAGCGCCATTACAGTGTTCAATACGGATGCTGTCTCGCATACATTTAATGGTGCGGGAACATATTACGGATCACTTGTTGCTACAGATGAATTTGGCTGTCAATCGTCTCCAGCACTCGTTCCAATAACCATTACACAACCAAATGCCTTTTTTTCAGTGGACAATGTCATTTGTAATCAAGGTAACATCATTGCAAACAATGTCTCAAATGGACTATTCCCTATCTCTTATGAATGGTTAATTGATGGTGATCTTTTTTCTACTGATATGAATTTAAATACCGTATTTGACGAAGAAAATATTCCAGAGAACACCTCAAGTATTCTACATGATCTTAGCCTTGTAGCAACTGATGGTAATGGATGTACAGATACGATGACTAATCTTATCACCGTATCTATTCCAAATGCAATACCTAGTTATACGTTCACCGGTGCTGCAGTAAATACTGATGGTGCTTATGTTTGTCCTCCTATATTTGGCGAATTTACAGATTCTTCATTATCCTATGGCTCCATTCAGTCTTGGGCTTGGAGTTTTGGGAATGGCAATCAGTCCGTATTAGAAGACCCTAGCAACACCTATGCTTTACCTGGGATTTATTCTTTAGGTCTTGTTATTACAGATGAATATGGTTGCTCAGATGATACCGTATTAACAGATTATCTTACTATTGGCGGCCCCAATGCTACCGCAAATTGGTTTCAAATAGATGGAGAGTGTGCTCAAGGCGCAAATTTCGAGCTAAACAATACCGAAAATGTAGCCAATATCACTTGGTATTTAGGTGATGGAAACTCATTGGAAGATACGCTGAGTTTTTTCTATTATTACCCTGAAGGTAATACCTACAATCCTAGTGTTGTAATCTCAGATGATCTCGGATGTGATGTAATTATACCTTTGGATGAAATTAATGTGGGAGACGATGGCTTAAATGCATTTTTCTCGGCTAGTCCAAACCCTGCGGATCAAAACGATGTTATATTTTTAGATGAAGGTTCCACAGCAGAATCAACAACTATTGTAAGCTGGGAGTGGGATTTTGGGAATGGAACTAATGCCTTTAGTGGTGTAAGTTCAGATCAAAATACGAGCTATTCAGTAGCCGGTCAATATCCAATAGTTCTTACAATTACAGACGATATTGGATGTATAGATAGTTATGAGGTACTTCTAAATATTAGTGATCCAGTCATCTGGATTCCTAATGTCTTCACTCCCAATGGAGATGGCGTAAATGATGTACTTAATCTACCCTATGAAGGTTTTCAAACCTTCAACATTCTCATTTTAAACCGTTGGGGTAATGTCATGTGGAATCGCACAGATCAAAACGGTGTTTTTCTTTGGGACGGTACAGATAACGGTCAAGAAAAATGTACAGACGGTGTCTATTTCTATAAACTGTCGGGAACAATGTTCGGAGGGACTCAGCAGGAATTACATGGATTTGTAACAGTCATTGATTCAGAATAAGCCAGTTCCATCGTCATTAGCTTCGTATACTTTATCAATTTCTAATTCAGTTCTTTTTGAAGCCTCTACTGCCAAAACATCGCAGCGCTCATTCTTAGGATTCCCAGCATGACCTTTCACCCACTCAAAAGTGATTTTAAATGGTTTAGCCGACTCATGATAACGCATCCATAAATCTTGATTTTTCTTACCCTTAAATCGTTTTACAATCCAAGAATCTAACCACCCTTTTGTAATTGAATCAATGACATATTTTGAGTCAGAATATACTTTTACAGGTATTTTAGGCGTTTTTAAACTTTCAATGGCCACGATTACGGCAAGAAGCTCCATTCTATTGTTCGTTGTTTTTCGAAATCCCTGAGAAATTTCTTTTTCATTACCCTTGTAAGACATAACTATACCATAGCCCCCAGGCCCAGGATTACCTCTAGAACTTCCGTCAGTATATATTTCTATAAGACTCATTTCTTTAATCTTTTTGGATTTGTCTGCAGGAATCCAGCCCAGCTACTAGACTTATTTTTGTTGTTTTCACCCTTACCTTTGGAGTAATGATGACAAAGCGCCACAGCAAGACCATCTGTGGCATCTAAATATTTAGGCATTTCTTCAAATTTTAGAATGCTTTGAAGCATTGCTGCAACCTGCTCTTTTGAAGCACCCCCCTTTCCAGTTATGGCTTGTTTTATACGTCGAGGGGAATACTCTTCGTAAGGAACATTGTGGTTTAAACTCGCCGCAATGGCGACACCCTGGGCTCGCCCTAGTTTTAGCATTGACTGAACATTTTTCCCAAAGAAAGGGGCTTCAATTGCCATTTCATCTGGCTTAAACTCTAAAATCAAGCCATTCAACCTATCTAGAATTCGTTTAAGTTTATCTGCGTGATTGTCAATCTTTTTCAGCTGAATAATACCAAAATTAATCATCGTAACTTCTTTCTTTTTGACATGAATCAGTCCATAACCCATCACTGTTGTTCCGGGGTCAATTCCTAGAATTATCTTATCTTCAGACACTAAATTGAAATTTGTGATTAAAGCTAAACAATTTCGTTCGATTTTGTTCCTGATGTTAAAATTAGGTGTATTTGCATTTCTTTCTTTTATACTATTTGAGAAAATAAATGGCTTCCCTAATGGATTTCAACCACCATCCAATATTAACATTGGTCTTGTGATTCTTTTTTTGAGCTTAATGCCTTTAAATTGGTTTATCGAATGGTTAAAATGGAAGACCATTGTGGCGTCAAAAAATATTTCATTAAGAGTCCGATGGCACTCCTTTTTATCAGGAATGGTATCAGGTGTTATTACGCCTGCTTATGCAGGTAATTTTATAGGTCGCATGTTTTATTTTGATAAAAAAGACCGAAAAGAAGTAATATTAAATACTCTCGTTAGCAATGGGGCTCAATTCATTATTAGTATTGTTATGGGGCTCATTGCATTTACAATTTTATACAGCAACACGGGCTCTTCAATTGAAATCTTAATCGGAGTCTTCATTCTAACAAGTAGTTTTGGATTGTACTTTTTTGGAGACAAACTTTTATCTAAAATTCCTTTTAAAATTTTCAAAGAGCTAGACTTAGTTTTAGTTTCAAAGACCTTTAGAGCAAAATTATTAGGCCTTTCTCTTCTAAGATATCTAACATTTATTGTTCAGTTCTTCATTGCATTAATAGCATTTGAAGCACTATTTGATTTGACGTATTTTTTATGGATTGCACTTATGTTTGGGGCTATAACAGCGGCGCCATCACTGTTCCTTGGAAAAATTATCGTTCGGGAGACCATTGCCTTGTCGGTTCTTTCAATGGCTGGAATAGCAGGGTCTGTTATTTTACTAGCAGCATTTTCTACTTGGATGATCAATCAAATATTACCAGTAATTATAGCCACCTTATTACTTAAAAAAGAACGTATCCATGCTTTGGTTTAGTTGCTTGCTTGTTGCTTACCTCTTCTTTCTTTTGTTTTTACTTATCGGTTACCAATATGGCGTTGCTAAACGAAAAAAAGACAGAAAAAAAGACATCTCAATTGAACTGAATGATGTAACCGTAGTGATTCCTTTCAGAAATGAAAAAGAAAATCTTAATGTTTTAATAAATCAAATCAAAAGATTAAAAATTAGACCGCTTCAATTTTTATTTGTGGATGATCATTCAACAGACGATGGTGCTGCACTCATCGAAGCTAATATGGATAATGCTGTAGCACTATTATCAATGAAGGAGAAAACCGGTAAAAAAGAAGCTGTCTATAAAGGTGTAACTAAAGCAAAAACATCTTACATTCTTTGCTGGGATGCAGATATTTCTTTTACAATAGACTACTTCAAAGAACTAAGTACAAAACCTAAAAAAGATCTTGTCATTTTACCTGTACATCATATGTCCTTAGGTATTTACGATTGGTTTTTTGAGGTTGATGTGATACTTGCCAATTATATTAATCATTCTAGTTATGGAGTAAACAGACCGGTAATTTGCAGTGGTGCAAACCTTCTCTTCAAAAAGGCAAGCTATCTAGAGGTTATAGCCTTGGAATCCCACAAACATATCGCTAGTGGTGACGATGCCTTTTTATTAAGAAATATGCAACAAGCCAATAAATCAATTGAGTTAGGGGCTTTAAATCATAGCGCTGTTACGACTCCAAACCCTGTCAATTTTATTGAATTTCTTTCGCAACGTGCACGTTGGTTTGGAAAAACCTTTCTACTTAAAGACAAGTTATTGAACGCTTACGGATTGATTCAGCTGCTCTTTGCCCTAAGTTTTTTCGCGCTACTGCTATTTTTGTTTTGTACTGACCCCATACTTTTGCTGAAATTTTGGTTTGTAAAATCTCTTATTGAAACGGTTTTTTTACTTCCGTTTTTCTATGCGCTCAACAAAACAAAGCTCCTTACGATACTTCCACTTTATGGGGTCGTATTTCCAATTTATAATATCATTCTTCTATCCTCGCTGTTTAGGAAAAAGAAATGGAAAGGGAGGATAATATAAAAATCACATTCTCATTTTATGTAACTTCACAGCATGAAAATTCTGATGGTATGCTTGGGCAATATTTGCAGGTCACCTATGGCAGATGGCTTAATGCGCAAGAAGGTTAAGGACCATAACCTTGATACTTATGTCGATTCTGCAGGGACGGCAAATTATCATGCGGGTGGAGCTCCGGATACAAGAATGACCCAAACAGCAAAAAGAAAAGGTGTTGACATTTCTGAACTCAAGGCACGGCAATTTGTCGTTTCAGACTTTGATACTTTTGATTTGATTTATGTAATGGATCAGTCAAATTACAACAATGTCATTCGTCTTTCGCGCAACGAATCAGATCGCAATAAAGTACAGCTCATCCTTGAATTATTACCAAATCAGGATGAAATTGAAGTGCCAGATCCTTATTATGGAGGACAAGACGGATTTGAGCACGTATACGACTTATTAGACAAATGCACTGATATCATTTTAAATAATCTACGTCATGAGTAAAGCAGGAACTTTATATATCCTTCCCAATACCTTGGGAGGCGAAAGTATTTCAGATATTATACCCCATGATGTGGTGAATCAGGCTGTTTCCTTGAGACATTTTTTGGTTGAAAACATCAAATCTGCACGACGCGTTTTGAGAAAGATGGATCGAGAATTCCCAATTGATGAATCGATGTTCATAGAAATGAACAAAAGAAGCACGGAACAAGATACCATGAAAAGTCTGCAATGGTTGATTTCAGGATGTGATGTAGGTGTAATTTCGGATGCTGGTTGTGCATGTGTAGCAGATCCTGGAGCAGACATTGTTTCTTTGGCACACTCACAAAAAATTGCAGTGATTCCATTTGTAGGACCTTCCTCTATCCTTCTTGCCTTGATGGGAAGTGGGTTTTCGGGACAAAAATTTAGCTTTCATGGATACTTACCAAAAGACCGAAAAGACCGAATTAGAACTTTAAAAACCTACGAATTCGATGCTAGAAAAAAAGGCTACACACAAATATTTATGGATACACCCTATCGAAATATGAATGTCTTGGAAGATTTATTAAATGAGCTCGCTGACCATACCCAGCTCTGCATTGCCTCAAACATTACACTTCATAATCAGCGTATTCGAACAATGAGTGTGGAAGACTGGAGGGAAAATGCCTACGACTTAAGCAAATCTCCTTGTGTGTTTTTGATTGGTTCAGATTTTCGGGCATAAAAAAACCCCCAACTACAAGTAGTCAGGGGTTTAAGATCGGCGTCGACTTACTCTCCCATCCTCAAAAGGACAGTACCATCAGCGC
>Ga0228631_1000884_pt1 | contig 15764 bp, 15 predicted proteins | sample 39DmetaG_FD_183049 | JGI IMG/M metagenome (GOLD analysis project Ga0228631, IMG submission 183049) | Seawater microbial communities from Monterey Bay, California, United States - 39D | ecosystem: Environmental > Aquatic > Marine > Coastal | place: USA: California | collected 2016-09-28
CTTCGCTGAAAACTATACCAAAAATTATCCAAGCGAAAATCATCTTGAACATCTCTTAAAGTTCGATAAGGTTGAAGATTTGATAACGATGGAAAGACTGGGTTTTGAAGAAAATAACATGTCATTTCCGTCCAAAGATATTGACATGTCGAAAATTAAAACATACCAAGAAAATCGCAATTTCCCTTCAGTAAATGGTACAACTTTAATGAGTGTTCATCTCCGATTTGGTACGGTGAGCATTCGTTCATTAGTCAATAAATGTCTCTCAAAAAGTGAGACCTATCTCAACGAGCTAATTTGGCGAGATTTCTATCAAATGATTATTTATCATTTTCCTCATTCAGCAAAGGATGCTTTCAGAAAGCAATACGATCTAATTGAATGGGAAAAAGATATGGAAACCTTCGACGCTTGGTGCACAGGAAATACCGGATATCCCATTGTAGATGCTGGTATGAGAGAGCTGAATAGTACTGGTTTTATGCACAATAGAGTGCGCATGGTCGTAGCTTCGTTTTTAACGAAACACCTACTTTTGGACTGGAGACTTGGCGCAACATATTTTGCAGAAAAGCTTCTTGATTTTGAACTAGCAAGTAATACAGGAGGATGGCAATGGGCAGCAGGATGCGGATGTGATGCGGCTCCTTATTTTAGAGTTTTTAATCCAACCACACAGCAGCAAAAATTCGATAAAGACTTTAAGTATATTAAAAAATGGGTTCCTGAATTCGGAACTGAAAATTATCCTCAACCTATTGTTGAGCATAAATTTGCTCGTGAAAGAGCACTTCACAGGTACAAAAAAGGATTAGGGAAATTATGAAAGTTGGAGATCCATTTCCTAAAATTAAGCTTACCAATCAATATGGAAAACTTATAGATTTCGAAAATATTATCGGAAATATGCGTATGGTTTTCTTTTTTTACCCGAAAGATTTTACCCCGGGATGCACCAAAGAAGCATGCGGATTCAGAGATAATTATGATGCTTTTGAGAAACTAAACTGCAAGGTATTTGGAGTATCATCGGATTCAGAAAAAAGACACCTGCTCTTCGCAAAAAAATTCAATCTCAATTTTGACTTAATAACCGATAACGCAAATCAACTCGCGATCTTATTCGAGGTAAAAAGAAATTTATTTGGATTAATACCAGGAAGAGTAACTTTTATCTTTGATGAGAGGGGTGTTTGTAAAGGCTCCTTTAATTCAATGCGCGACGCAGAAGGGCACATCAAATATGCCTTGAATTGTCTCAAGGAATTGCAGTAACTATGCGTTAAGTACGCCTCTAGAAATTACGATTTTTTGTACCTCTGAAGTCCCTTCATATATCTGGGTAATCTTCGCATCTCTCATTAATCTTTCCACATGGTACTCTTTCACAAAGCCGTAACCACCGTGAATTTGAACAGCCTCTATTGTTTGTTCCATGGCAACTTTACTAGCATAAAGCTTTGCCATTGCACTTGATTGGTCAAAGTTTTTACCTTGATCTTTATCACAAGCTGATTTATAAACCAATAATCTTGCAGCCTCTATTTCGGTTGCCATATCTGCCAATTTAAAGGCAATTGCTTGATGCTTATAAATCTCTTTCCCAAAAGCTTTTCTTTGTTTCGAATATTCTGTGGCAAGTTCTAATCCCCCACCAGCAATACCCAAGGCTTGAGCAGCGATACCTATTCTACCTCCCGATAAAACTTTCATTGCAAATTTAAAACCAAAACCATTTTCACCAATTCGATTCTCTTTCGGGACTTTAACATCATTAAACAACAAGGTGTGCGTATCACTTCCTCGAATTCCTAGTTTATCCTCTTTGGCACCAACAATAAATCCGTCCATTCCTCTTTCAACGATGAATGCATTAATCCCCTTATGCCCTGCTTCGACATTAGTTTGAGCAATTACAATGTATGTACTTGCCGATGAACCATTGGTAATCCAGTTTTTAGTGCCATTAAGTAAATAATGATCTCCTTGATCGATAGCAGTCGTCTTTTGAGATGTCGCATCTGAACCTGCCTCGGGTTCTGATAAACAAAAGGCGCCTATTTTTTGTCCAGAAGCCAAGGGAACCAAAAATTTTTGCTTCTGTGCTTCAGTACCAAACTTTTCAATACCCCAACAAACTAATGAATTATTTACCGACATACAGACAGACGTTGAAGCATCCACCTTTGAAATCTCTTCCATTGCAAGAACATAGGACATCGTATCCATTCCACTGCCACCATATTCAGGAGACACCATCATTCCCATGAATCCAAGTTCGCCAAGTTCCTTTATCTGAGCCGCTGGAAATTCTTGTTTATTATCACGGTCGATTACTCCCGGTTTTAATACGTTTTGTGCAAAATCCCTTGCTGCCTCTTTAACGGCTAAATGCTCTTCAGATAAGTCAAAATTCATATTGGTAAAATTTAATCTATTTTTGACAAAAATACTCATTTCTAAGGGGAAAAGAAAAAGCAAATGACTATAAAAAAGATGATTGGTCTGATGAGCGGCACATCTCTCGATGGACTCGATATTGTACTCGTTCAATTCATAGAAAAAGACAATATAATTAATCATGAATTAATCCACTGTAAGACAGTTATATATCCTCAAAAACTTAGAGAAAGAATAAAGAAATCATGCGATCTAAGTCTCAGTGAAATCCAGATACTTGATAAAAAAATTGGACTTTTTTACGCAGAAGAAGTTCAAACATTTATTGAAGAATTTAAAATTGAATCAAGAGAAGTTTCAGCTATTGCTTCTCATGGCCAAACGATTTTGCATCAACCTGAAAATGGATTCACCTTGCAATTGGGCTGTGGCGGTACACTTGCATATCACACGGGTATTAATGTCATTAATGATTTCAGAACAAAAGATGTAATTGCCGGTGGGCAGGGAGCACCGCTCGTACCTTTGGGTGATTTTGATTTGTTTTACAAGGAGGCAGCATCCTTTATAAACATCGGAGGTTTTTGTAATATTAGTCTGAAATCCGAAGGGCAAATTGAGGCCTTTGATATTTGCCCGGGAAATCTGCCTCTCAATAAGTTTGCAAATAATCTTGGTGCAGAATTTGACAATAACGGTGCCTTTGCTGAAGAGGGGGAAATGATCCAACCTCTTTTTGACACCTTAAATAAACTTGACTATTACAAGGCATCCAATCCGAAGTCTTTAGGAACGGAATGGCTAGAAGGTTCATTTTATCCATTGTTGAAACCATACAACAATGCGAAAGATATATTACACACATTGTGCTTACACATTGTGCATCAAATTTCAAACGTTCTAATAAAGTACGATATAAACTCCGTATACCTTTCTGGAGGAGGTGCTAAAAATAAATTTATCACCAAAACACTACAAAAACAATTTAAAGGAAAGCTTATTATTCCAAATACAAATACCGTAGACTTTAAAGAAGCAATTATCTTCGCTTATCTAGGCTATTGCTACATTTTAAATAAACCTACCACAATACAAACGGTAACAGGTGCCACTATTGCACTAAGTACAGGAGTCTTTCACAAACCTGGCTTCACAACTTATCCACAACCATAATGTTGGTACTTGAAAAAAAAATGAATGTTTTACATCTTGGTTTTATTATTTTTGTTCACAATTTGCACGAAATTATCTCATGAAAGAATTATTAGAAAGATTTGAAAATAAACAACCAGAAATCGTTTTTGAATGGAGCGATGCTGAAACTGATGCTCAAGGATGGGTGGTTATCAACTCACTGCGAGGAGGAGCCGCTGGAGGAGGCACAAGAATGAGAAAAGGACTCGATAAAAGAGAAGTTGAGTCTTTAGCAAAAACAATGGAAATAAAGTTTACCGTTGCTGGACCTCCAATTGGTGGTGCAAAATCTGGTATAAATTTTGATCCGAAAGACCCAAGGAAAGAGGAAGTTCTTAGAAGATGGTATGCAGCCGTATCTCCTTTACTAAAACATTATTACGGGACTGGAGGAGATTTAAACGTTGATGAAATTCATGAAGTTATTCCAATAACAGAAGATTGCGGTGTTTGGCATCCTCAAGAAGGCGTATTTAATGGTCATTTTCAGCCTAAAGAAGCTCAAAAAATTAACCGTATTGGACAGCTGAGACAGGGTGTCCTTAAAGTAATCGAAAACGAGTCTTATACACCTTCAGTTAACAGAAAGTATGTTATAGCAGATATGATTACCGGATACGGTGTTGCCGAATCCATTAAGCATTACTATTCGATTTGGGGAGGAAATTTAAGTGGTAAGAAGGTCATTGTTCAAGGTTGGGGTAATGTGGGTTCTGCAGCTGCCTATTATTTAGCTCAAGACGGCGCCAAGATTGTTGGAATTATTGATCGTGTCGGTGGATTAATTAAAACAGATGGATATAACTTTGAAGAAATAAAAAATCTATTCCTAAATAAAAATGGTAATGAGCTCGTCTCTGACGAAATGCAAGAATACGATGCCATAAATGCAAAAATATGGGATACCGCAGCGGATGTTTTCATCCCTTGTGCAGGCTCAAGAATGATTTCAAAAGAACAATTAGACCGAATGATTTCAGCAGGTGTTAGGGTTATTTCTTCTGGAGCTAATGTTCCATTTGCAGATCCTGAAATATTCTTTGGCTCTATTGCAGAACAGGCTGATGAATCACTGGCACTTATTCCTGATTTCATTGCAAACTGTGGAATGGCGCGTGTATTCGCTTATCTAATGTCAAATGATCTAAAGAAGCTTGAGGACCAAGAGATATTTGAAGACACGAGTCATACGATTAAAAACGCACTAGAAGAAACTTATAAAGTGAACTCAAAAGAAACAGGATTGGCAAAAGCCGCTTTTGAAATTGCCTTAAATCAATTAATTTAAATTATGGAAGTATTCATACTGATTATTTTTATTCTAGGCTATCTTGCTATTACGCTTGAACACCCATTAAAAATAGACAAGCTAATACCAGCACTAGTAATGATGGCCTTAGCATGGGCTGGAGTTGCGTTTGGACTTGATTCCTTTACAACATGGTTTGATCCAGGTAGCCACCATTTAGTAGAAGGATTTTCTAATTTACCCCTGCACGGCACGCATGCTGAAATGGGTAAAATGGAGTATATGGAGCACACGCTTTTGTACCATTTTGGTAAGACCTGTGAAATTCTAATCTTCCTTGTGGGTGCAATGACCATTGTTGAAATCATAGATCATTTCAATGGCTTTCAAACCTTTAAATCAATGATCAGTACAAGGAAAAAGTCCAAACTCCTTTGGATTGTTTGTATTCTTGCATTCATCTTATCTGCAATCATAGACAATCTAACTGCAACCATTGTGCTCATCACAATTTTAAGAAAAATAATTAAAGATAAAGAGCTCAGAATGTGGTTTGCCGGAATGATCATTATTGCCGCTAATGCTGGTGGTGCTTGGTCTCCCATTGGTGATGTCACAACAACTATGCTTTGGATGCAAGATAAAGTAACTGCAGGCGTTCTAATTGAGACCTTACTGATTCCTTCAATTGTATGTATGGTTATACCAACAATTATAGCAAGCTACTTACCAGCGTTTAGAGGTGAAATTGATACAGAAGAATCGATTGAAGAAAAAAGTAAGAATAGCGCATTTATGTTGGTTTTTGGTTTGCTTTTAATCGTATTTGTTCCAATTTTCAAAACGATTACACATTTACCACCATATATTGGAATGATGCTTTCATTAGGCATCATGTCTATGATGGCAGAAATACTTACCAACCGTGATTTTTCATTAAAGAAGTCAACACATGAGCAAGACCATGGCCATGGCCCGACATTTAAGGCATTAACTAAAATTGAAATGCCAAGTATCTTATTCTTTCTAGGAATATTGATGACCGTTGCCGCTCTTGAGTCCTTAGGGATGATTTTTACTTTTGGAAATACTGTGAATGCCGTAATGCCTGAAAATGTATTTGTTTCTTTATTGGGAATAGGCTCCGCAATTATTGATAATGTTCCATTGGTTGCTGCATCTATGGGAATGTTCCAAGATGCGATGGACGCCGAAGTTTGGCATTTTATCGCATATGCTGCAGGTACTGGTGGTTCCATGCTCATTATTGGTTCAGCTGCAGGAGTTGTAGCTATGGGGATGGAAAATATTTCATTCTTTTGGTATCTTAAACGCATATCACTGCTCGCCCTTGTCGGTTATTTTGCCGGAATAGGCGTATTTTTAATTTTATAGTAACTATCTTTCAATTAAACGTTTTGACATTATGAATACATTTTTTTTAACTGCTGAACCTACCGAAACTACCAAAACCTTTTGGGAAGTTTTTGTCAATACTGACGAACTTGTAGGATTAACAATCAATGTTACCCTTTTGCTAATTTTAGGCTATGTGGTTTTCATTTTTGTAAAGAAATATTTTGACTACAATAGCATCTTAAAAAGCTACAGCGCAATTAATAGAAAGATTGAGGAAGAATACGACTCGATGCTACTTAGCAAATATGATAATTCTACCAACCCTTTTAAGAAACTAATTTCAAAGTACATTTCAACTCAAAAAGATGGAAATAAGAAATCAACTGCAGAATCACAGCTTAAGAACCAAGGTGATTTTGAAATGGCTCGATTAGGAGAAAAATTAGGAGTTTTAGCTACCTGCTCTGGTGTTGCACCTATGATTGGTTTCTTAGGAACTACACTTGGAATGGTTTCTGTATTTATCGGTCTTGAGGGTGCAGGGACGTTAGAGATCAAAACAATCTCAGGTGGGATCCTAACTGCAATGACCACAACGGTTTCAGGATTGGTTGTTGGTATTGTCGCCTACGTTGGATACAATCACCTTGTTATGAAACTTGAAAAAATCGCGATTGAAATGGAAAATATCTCCTTCAACTTAATGAAGAATTACGATAAGAAAGGAGAACAATAAACCATCATATCATGAGCTTGAATCAAAGAAATAAAATTAAAATCGAAGGAGGCATGGCCAGTATGACTGACCTTGTATTCTTGTTATTGATTTTCTTCATCATCATGAGCTTGATGGCGAACAATCAAACACCTCTTGACCTACCTAAAGCTGAACAAAACCTACCTACAGATCAGACCCCTGTAGAGCCGACTGTTCTTGTTCTAGAAAACAACAATTATATCGTAAAAATTGGAGATAAAGAAAGTGAGGAGGTGAGCTACGAAGAAATGGAAGGACTCATCACTTCTGCCGTTGAGGAATCTGGTAAAACTAAAGTACGAATCGCAGGACATAAACAAGCAGATTATGAATCCGTATTTAAAGTTCTTGGATTGTCTCAATATAATGGTTGGGATCCAGTTCTTGCCTATGATAAATAATAGAGATTGAAAAACAAACAAAAAGAGGAAAATAAAAGAAAATCACTGGTTTTCACGTTGAGCTTTATGCTTATCGTCCTAATTTGTCTTTCTTTTATAGAGTTCCGTGTCCCTCACGAAGTTAAATCCTTGGTAACGGTTGCACCTCCCTTACCACAAGAAATAAAAGATTTTGTAGCTGAATCTCACAAAGCCCAGAGCAAAAAACCTTCCCGATCCAAAAAACCATCACAAAGTAAAAACCCAACTAATAATTCTAGTGATGCATTAACCGATAATAAGCCTGATGAAGCTGTATCAAACCCTTTTGGAGGAAGCGGAGGTGGACAAGAATTTGGAGGAGGCAGTAGTGAAGACAGCAATGGAGGTGGAGGTAACGGAGGTTCTGGCGGAGGTGGTTTTGGAGAACTCGTTCGCTTAAACGCACCTGTTCCCAATCAACCGAACACCGACTACAGTGGACAAGTAGCTGTGCTTCTCACCGTTAATGACAAAGGCGTTGTGATATCAGCAAAGTCTACAAATGGAACCACACATCCTGATCAAAATGTTATCAAACTAGTTGTTGATCACGTGAAAAAGAATGTAAAATTCAAAGCCCAACCTGGCGCACCTATTAGAACAGCATATTACACGGTTCAAATTGACGCAGGATAAGTACAAATCCCAAATCGACTGGTTATTCCATCAATTTCCCGCCTTTCAAAAGCACGGTGGAATCGCCTATAAACCTGGTCTAAGCCACACAGAAAAACTTCTAAATCATTTTAACCTCGATGTCACAAAACTGAATGCTGTTCATGTAGCAGGGACCAACGGAAAAGGTAGCACCTGCAGTTTTTTGGCTTCCTTACTAAAAGAATCAAATAAAAAGGTAGGTTTATTCACATCTCCTCATATCTATGACTTTCGAGAACGCATTAGGGTAAATGGGACTATGATCTCAAAAAAAGAGGTGATGGATTTCATTGAAAAAATTCAATCTCTAAAACTTGAATTCAAGCCCTCCTTTTTTGAAATCACTTTTGTACTGGCGGTAAAACATTTCTTAGACCAAGATTGTGACTACTGCATATTTGAGACCGGTATGGGTGGGCGGTTAGACGCAACCAATGTGCTACTTCCAATCGCTACAGCAATCACAAATATTAGCCTAGACCACACAGAGTTTTTAGGAAATACGTTAGAGGAAATTTCAAAGGAAAAAGCCGGCATTATAAAGGTCAATACACCTCTTTTTATTGGAAAAAAAGAACCGCATAGCTTTCCAATATTTCAAGCTGAAAGCAGTAGACAAAATAGCGCACTTTATTTAAATGATTTTACATACAAATTCAAGGGACTTCCAAAATATCAAGAAGAAAACTTCAATCTCGCACTAAACTTATTTCAGTTTCTGAATAAAAAGCTTCCAAATCAAAAACTCATCGAGAAAGCCTCAAATAAAATTCAATATAATACAGGGTTTGGCAAAAGAATGGAATTAATAAATCAGTATCCCAATATATACCTCGATGTTTCTCATAATGATGCGGGTATCATGGCATCCTTAAGTTTTGCCAAGGATCAAACAAAAGGAAAATTATATGTTATTCTCGGAGGTGCCAAAGACAAAGAATATGAAGAAGGGACATTAAATGCGCTATTGGAGACGACCTTGTCCTTTTGTTTATTCTCTAACAACCGTTCAAAATCAATTGAAGAATGGAAAGTAATTGAAAAAATAAAAGCAAAACCAGTTCGAATATATAATTCTATTCAAGAGGCCTTAATTGAAACGAAAGCTAGTTTAAAACCAAATGATACGCTACTTATTATGGGTAGCTTCTTTTTAATTTCAGATTTTAATACCGCCTTTTGGAAATAAAACATTTGTAAATCCCAAAATAGCCTTATCTTTGCTGTGATGGAAAAGCAGGTCATCCTTAATGAGAAGCACCTTGAATTGACGCTTAAAAGACTTTGCCACGAACTCATTGAAACCCACAACGACTTTAGTGAAACTGTAATTATTGGCCTTCAGCCAAGAGGCGTTCATGTTGTGCAACGCATCAAAGAACAACTTCAGAACATTTTAAAAAAAGAGGTCACCTGCGGTACACTAGATATTACCTTTTTCAGAGATGACTTTAGACGAAGAGAGACGCCGCTAATACCGAGTGTCACGAATATAGATTTTAGTATAGAAAACAAGAAAATTGTCCTTGTCGATGATGTACTTTTCACAGGGAGAACAATCAGGTCAGGACTTGATGCTCTTCTTTCTTTTGGTAGGCCAAAAGGCGTTGAACTTCTTGTGCTTGTAGATCGGAGATTTAGAAGAGACTTGCCGATAGAAGCCAATTACGTTGGAAAGGCCGTTGACACATTACTTTCTGAACGTGTTTCCGTGGAATGGGCCGAAATTGAAGGGCAAGATAAAATAGTATTGTATAGCAAAGAAAATGATGAATAACTTAAGCGTTGAGCACCTTACGGGAATTAAAGACCTCACTGCAGAGGATATAGAATTAATTTTCAAAACCGCTGATAGTTTTAAAGAAGTAATCAATCGTCCGATTAAAAAAGTTCCTTCTCTTAGAGATATCACAATAGCAAACCTGTTCTTTGAAAATTCGACGAGAACAAAGCTATCATTTGAGCTAGCAGAAAAAAGGTTGTCTGCGGATATTGTAAATTTCAGTGCTTCAGGAAGCTCTGTCAAAAAAGGTGAAACCTTAGTTGATACGGTTAACAATATTCTTTCTATGAAAGTTGACCTTGTTGTCATGAGGCATCCCAATCCAGGAGCCGCTTCTTTCTTATCGAAAAAAATAGGTGCAAAAGTCATAAATGCTGGAGATGGAACTCACGAGCATCCAACACAAGCCTTATTGGACTCCTACTCTATTCGAGAAAAGCTTGGCAGTGTAAAAGGAAAAAAGGTCGTAATAGTCGGAGATATTCTTCATTCTAGAGTAGCACTTTCTAATATCTATTGCTTGCAAAAGCAAGGTGCTGAAGTGATGGTATGCGGACCTTTAAATTTAATCCCTAAAAACATGAAAGACTTAGGGGTTAAGGTATCAAACAATTTAAAAGAGGCTCTTGAGTGGTGCGATGTTGCAAATATGTTGCGTATTCAGTTGGAAAGGCAGGACGAAACTTTTTTCCCTAGCCTCCGTGAATACGCTATGCTTTTTGGTCTAAATAAAGAAATTTTAGATAGTCTCTCAAAAAAAATAGTAGTGATGCATCCGGGCCCTATAAACCGTGGGGTTGAAATAACCTCAGATGTCGCGGATAGCGATCAAAGTATCATTCTGCAGCAGGTAGAAAATGGTGTTGCAATAAGAATGGCAGTAATTTATTTGCTCGCCTCTCAAATTGAACGCTAATTTTTATATTTTTGAGGGTAATGAATAACTTCTCATCAGAACATAAAGGAAACGTCGCAATAGTTTATTCAAATGTTGATAAACTAGATTCAAGTAATGCTCCAGAGCTTAAAGGCTTATTTATCCATCTCAATAAAGGATCAAACAACCTCATCATACTTGACATGAGTAAAACTAAATATTGTGATTCTTCGGGCCTGAGTGCCATTTTAATTGCTAATAGGTTGTGTAAAGACACGAATGGATCTTTTCATATTGCAAGTCTTCAACCTGATGTCTTGAAACTCATTCAAATTGCACAACTCGATCAAGTACTCAATCTTTCTGAAAATCTCGATAGTGCTATGGCTTCACTAAAAAAGTGAATTTCTCAGTAACGATTTTAGGAAGTGGCGCGGCGCTGCCCGCAAAAAATAGAATGCCAAGCGCACAATATATTAATTGCAACAACAGACATTTTTTAATTGATTGTGCTGAAGGCACCCAACTTCAACTTCGGAAGTACAAAATTAATTTTCAAAAAATCAGTCATGTTTTTATTTCACACTTGCATGGAGACCATTATTTTGGACTAGTTGGCCTCCTGAGCACTATGAATCTTTTAGGAAGAGAAAAAGAACTAACAATTTATGGACCAGAGGAATTAGAAGCTCTTATAACTCCTATGCTAAATTACGGCGGTTCAAGATTGTCCTTCAACCTTGTATTTGTTGCTATTAACATGAAGGGAAAACAAACGATATATGAGGATGATATTGTTGAGGTATTTAGTTTTCCTCTCCTACATAAAATCCCTACAGCCGGATTTTTAATTCAGGAAAAAACAAAACCCTTGAAGATTAATCCAGCTATGATTGAAGCTTTTAATCTCAAAATAGAACACTTTAAAGATTTACAGAAAGGTAAGGATGTCATTTTAGATTCTGGAGAAGTCTGCAGCTTTGAAAAAGTCACATTAAAACCTACGGAATTATTGAGCTATGCTTATTGTTCAGACACAAAGAAAAGCATTAAGGTTGCAGAAGCCGTTTCTGGCGCAACAGTTTTATACCACGAGGCAACATTTGTCTCTAAAGATCAAAAAAGGGCAACAACAACTTTCCATTCATCAACTAAGGATGCTGCAGAAATTGGACAAAAAGCAAAAGTTAAAAAACTTGTTGTTGGACATATTTCATCTCGTTACAAAACAAATGATCAGCATCAAGAAGAAATGGCGAGATTCTTTACCAATAGTGCTGTCGCAGAAGATGGTATGTGTATTGATTTAACTAAAGTATAATCAAAGTTTTTACGAGCATCATAAGTGAGAAAAAAGCGGTAAAAATAGTTGAGAACAACAATACAGATTCAACTTTGGTTTTTGATTCCTTTAGCATCTGTTCTTTTATTTGTATCGTTGCAGTTCTGTAAGCTGCCTTGTCTTTAATGAATAACCTCATTGCTTCATGATTTATTTTGTTTGTAATTCGATTCATTGTGTTGTTTGTTTGTTTCAACAAAGATGCAGTATTGCATTCTAGAGCAGAAAGAAAATATGAAGCACTAATTAAAATTAGAAAAGCCTACACAGTATAAGGTAGGTATTCACTTTCAGGTAGATACATATAAATACGTAGTCTGTTTGAAAAAGACTTTTATCTTTGCAGAATCGCTTAAGAATCAACAAAAAGAAAGCGTTAAAAAAAACAAACAACTATTCTCGATATGATGAAATTAACGACAATAATTTTATTTTTTGTTATCTCATTTCAGTCCTTAGCATGCGATGAAAGTTCTATAAATCTCATATCGCAAACAACAAATCCTGATGGAAGTATTACCTACGAACTTAATCTTTATTTAGACTTAGGTGGGTCTGATGTTGCCCATTATGGTTTTACACTGTCATTTTTATCTTCATTTAACACTCCAGAAGTGATGGCAGGAGGATTTGACCCACTGATTTCACAAAGTGATTTGACATCAGGAATAAGTGATGATCTTGTTGGGCTAATTGGTGATGATGTGAATTCAATTGCAAATGACTCTGATTGGGCTCCGTATGAAAATAGAACGGATGTTTTAAGCTATGAATCCAATGGTATTTTCCCTTCAGCTTCGACAGATTATAGTATGACAATATTTGTCACCGTTATGGGTTGTGTCGAAAATATAGAATTTGACTCGAATACCAATTCTGGAAATGCAGCATGCATTTACACAGCAAATACAGGCCAGGTTTGCGATGGATGTGACGTTTCTTCAGGAAACATAAATATTATAGGTGGTACAAATGTTGGGCCGAATGAATACGATTTATCAAACTGTGAAACGATAAGCTTTTCTGTTACCAATGAAAATCTGAACGGTGGAACGCTAACTTACGGGTGGGCCATATTTAGCTGTGAACCCAATTTACCTTTTAATGCTGCAGAAATTTCCAATTTTAACAACAATCCATGTTATCTAGGTTCTGATTACGGCACATCCACTAGCGATATAGATGCAGGAGGTATCAGTGGGACGATTATTGGAGGATACGAGCAGCTTTGGATACTTCCATATACAAGTGATATCGCAGATGCTTTAGATGGGAATGGAGACGGATGCTTCGATTTTGCAGATGCCATCCAGGTCAATTATATCCCGCCAACTTGCGGTACCTGTGCTGATCCTGGATGTACTTCCGGAAGTGTAAACACTTTTGAAGACAGAACATATCTTTCTTGTAACAACCCATGTGCAGACCTAAACAACACGACCTATATTACACATCATACCGTTACAACTGATGCATTTGGTAATGTTGGTGTGGTTCAACAGATTAATTTTAGCCAGTTTTCATGCAGTGAACTGAGTCGATCTGCAGTTCTCAGGGAAGCGGTCAACTCGTGTTCAGGGCCAGATATTCTACCAACGATAACGAATGCTAATGGTGTAGGTAGTGGATTTAATCCTGAGTGGATTGGACTCAATCCAAATACAAACTATACGCTTATCATTAATACAATAATAGGATCCGATTGTGATTATGACTTTGGTTGCTTGGATTTTTATGGTATTCAAGGATGCTCGGCTAATGCCGGTGTCACAGATATAATAACTTCAAACACGAGTAATTCGGACTATGTTCTTTGTTTTAACGAGACAATAGATTTGACAACCACAAACTATACATTACCAAATGTTTCGGCAAACTCAAGTATGGGTTATGCGCTTTACAACTGTGAGCCAACAACAAATGACCCCGCAACCGATGTGTGCTTTACAGGTCAGTATGTTATCGGAGATGCTGCAAACAGCGTAAATAACGGCACCTTTGCTCCAGCGATTGCCGCTCCAAATCAAACAGTTTGGCTCGTCCCCATAACAATGGATATGGCTACACCTCCTGTTTTCAATCATGATTCAGATGAAGATGGTTGTTTTGCTTTAGGAGCTCCGATTGAGATAAGCTATTTAAATCCTATAACCGCATCAAATATTAATGATTGCAATTCAGGATCTGTTACCATTTCAATAAATGGTGGGTATCCTGAATTCTTTTCAGGCAGCTATAACCTTGTAAATTTGGGCTCTGGAACATTGAGCAATACAACTGTCGGCAATTCAGGGGGAACAGTAGATCTAACCAATCTAAATAATGGAGACCTAATAGAGCTAAGTATTACAGACAACAATGGGTGTCAAGAAATATTCACAAGCACTTTTACCTGTTTTGAATGCGGAAATTGCAATACTCCAGATTGCCTTATTGCTGGTGCGTATCCCGACTATGAAACCGCAGCTGACCCTATGAATCAGTGTTCACAAATAAACTTGATGGCCTCAAACCCTGTGAATGATGGTGTGTTTACTTCTTACCATCAAGTGGTCTCTTCTCCAGATGGAACCCTTGGCGTTATTATAACTTCAGGAGTAAATGATGTAGGAGCAGGGTCATGCACAGTAAATCGTTTGGCGAACTTGTACCCAATAAACGGACCCTGCACGATTGGAACAGGAATAGTTCCTATACCTCCCGCACAAGGCTGGCTTCCTATTTACAACCCTGAATTTACAGGTTTAACTCCCAATACCACGTATATCCTTCAAGTGACATTCACTGTGCCATTGGGATGCGAATTAGTGGATCACTGCGAATCATATTACTACCCAGAAATATGTCAAATAACAGACATCTCAGGAGTCATTTTGAACTGCGACCCCGTCGACAATACCTATAGCGCTGAAGTAACCGTGAGCTACTCATCGAACCCTGAAAATGGAACACTTGACATCTATATGCCAGATTCACATTCTTTCGCCATTACCACAAGTCCCCAAACATTAGTTATCGATGGACTTAGCGCAGACGGTCAAATGGTTGATGTTAGTGCAGCATTTAGTGACGAAAACAGTTGCTCTTCTACGGCCCTTGATTTATTTGAAGCACCAAGTATTCAAGATTGTGGAATTATTATCCCAACAGCATTTACTCCTGACGGTGATAATGTTAATGATTTCTGGAGCTTAGAAAATATTGATGAAATTTATCCCAACAATAAAGTGTTTATTTACAACAGGTGGGGAAATATTATATTTGAAAGTCAAGCAGGGAGCTATGAACAATATCCTTGGAGTGGCACTTTCAATGGTGAAAAACTGCCGGTTGGCTCCTTTTATTATATCATTGATTATAATGATGGTTATACAGACACTAGTAATGGTACTGTAAGTATCTTAAAATAAAAAAGCCCCCAATTTTGGAGGCTTTCTATAGAGAAACTTAAACATAAAGAGATTATCTCACAACCAATTTTCTTGTTGCAACAGTAGATTGATTTTCTGAAAGATTGATAAAATAAATACCAGGATTTAATTCATTTGTCCGATATTCATTCACCATTGCTACATCCATTTTTTCTACGAGTTGACCATTTGCATTTATAATAGAAAGCTGATCTAATTTTTTATTGGTCCATGACACAGTTGCCACATTCGCGGTAGGATTAGGATACACATTAACGTCATGAGCTTCAGATTCATTAAGCCCTGCTTGG
>Ga0228631_1000895_pt1 | contig 15662 bp, 4 predicted proteins | sample 39DmetaG_FD_183049 | JGI IMG/M metagenome (GOLD analysis project Ga0228631, IMG submission 183049) | Seawater microbial communities from Monterey Bay, California, United States - 39D | ecosystem: Environmental > Aquatic > Marine > Coastal | place: USA: California | collected 2016-09-28
ATAATATTCACTATGGATTGAATTCGAATTATCAGTTTTAGAAAAGTAATCTGAATGAAGTCTATAATTTCTATCATACTCTTGTCTACTATTTATAGATGTTCCTACTACATAACCTATAAATTGAGTATCGTAAGTGTATTCACTGTAAAATAAAGTAATATTTTTAGCTGACGAAGTGCTATTATAATGTGTATTGTTAATTTTAGTTCCATTATTAATTTTTTCGTCTTTCACAATATATACCCCCATACCTGGTAAAAATGATTTTGATGTAGTTTCTTTATTATCAAAATGTTGTTGAGGTCTTCTATAACTTTTATATGATGTTCCGATAATATCTACTCCACGACCAAATTCTGATTTATCATATGATTTAATAATATCATATTCGTGATAAGGGAAAAGCTTTTTACTGTAACCCTTTATCTGTCTATTTGATAAGAGTGTTTCAGTTGCTACACTTCCATTTTCATTACAATTTTCAAATGAAAATCCTTGTTCATCAATAGGACAAACTTTTAATTTTATGATACGGTTCTTATATATATTAAATGAATAGGTTCTATATAATTCTGCTGCTTTAATTATATTATAATTCATGTTATTATAGATATTATTTATTTGTTCATCCAACAATCTTTGGAATATTCCCATTGTTGAATATTCTGATATATATTGTGTTTTGTGTGAACCGTCAGAACTAATATTTCCAAAGTTCTCTGTTTTATTAACAGCTATAGGAACACGATATGTTTTAATATTGATATGATACTTTTCATCTACATTACAAAATGAGTTGTTGGTTGATGTAGTTACGAATTTATTGTTATTATTATTGTTACTTCTTGTAAATGTAATACTATTATTCGTGTCATTACTTATTTTGATTACACATAAATTATTCCTTATATCTCCTACATTTAATTTACTTACAATAAAATCAAAATCATTTTCTATTTTTAATAAATCTATTTCTGAATTTGTTTGTGTAAGAGTAAACTCTCCAAACTTAGGAGAAGAAGCCTTGTAAGTTAAGTAATAATTAAGATTATATTTTGTAATATCTTGATTAAAAAACCTATATATCTCCCTATTTTTAAAGGGTATAGGAATTTTTGCTATAGTTCCAGGATTTGAAATGGACACTTTAGGGACATTTCTATATCCACTACCCTGATTATTAATTGTAAAATCTGTTACTTTACCGTTTATAACAGTAGAAGATGCCGTGGCCTGAATTATAGTTGTTGAACCTGAGTTGGGTGCGTCAATAGTTACACTAGGAGGAACATTAGGTTCATACTTACTACCAGAATTTGTAATTGTAATTTCTGTTATATGTCCATTTTTTATTAATACGGATGCTTTTGCTTGAGTTCCAGTATTATCTGGAGGAATAGCTATTGTAATACTTGGTAAATTATCAGTTCTATATCCGGCCCCAATATCTATTACTTCAATTCTACTAATAGTTCCGTCTGAATTAACAATAGCAGAAGCTTTACCAGTAATTTTAGGAGAATCAATTGTTACCTGAGGGGATACAGTATCATATCCTTTACCATTATTATCAATTGAAATTGATGTAATTTTTGATTCTATTTCTGATGATAATTCAGACTGTATAAATGGAGAATTATAAACTAATGCTTGTGATGAATTTACACTACCAGTATTAACTGTCGTAGATAGTATAGTTCCTTTTTCTATAATTGCTTTTACAGAAACAGCTTTATTTTCACTAATAACATTATTATTAGTATCTATATCAGCGGCCGCTTCAATTCTATATGTGCTATCGCCGGTTGGTCTTACATATTCAGTGGTATTATTTCTAATCTTGTAAACACATACATCAGGCGCTGAAGTAAATTTATAGTCATTCCAATCAGAATGATCCGAATTAATAATAACTCTAAATATTGAATTATAAATATTTGTAGCAGGACCTGCGAATGAAGAACCTGCTAATTCGATATCATAATCACTTGTAACACTATTTTTATTAACAAGAGCATGTGAAGTAACACTCAAATCTGAAGGAGTAGAATATGCACGTTTCATCTCAATATGTCCTCTTGCCGCTTTGAAGATAGTTAATGTTCTAAATACTGTATCATTACTACCTGGTTTAAATATAATAATTAATGGTGATTCGCCAGGAGCAAAGCTATATGTATTTAATGTTAGTTCAAGACTTTGAATTTTACCATCTGAAATTATTGATGTAGTAGTGCCACCATATCCACTAATAACCGCGGGTTCACCTTGAACGGTGCTGACATATCCTTTACCTCTGTTACTTAAAATTACAGCACCCTGTGAATCTATTGAACCTAAGGCAGTTTCTTTAGGCGCTTCGACTGTCAATGTAGTTGTGCTTGGATAGCCTATAGGACTATATACTACACTAACAGATTGAAGTCTTCCGTCACTATTTATCTCCGACTTAAATAATGCCTTTGGAGAATCTACTGTTATAGTTGTTGAAGTAGAATATCCTTGACCACCATAAACGATATCTAATCCTGTAAGATTGCCGTCTGTTAAAATTGGCTGAATAATAGCTCCTGACCCACTACCAACTGTATCGGATATTGTTAATTCAGGACTTCCTTTGGTAATAACTTTTGTATAATTAACAACATTATTATATACTAAAAAAGTATTGCCAGTTTGATTACTATTAGCACCATTTGTATAATATTTAGTTCCTTGTGCGCCTACTGTTAATTCTCCTATAGCATTTACAATTACAGTGAATAAATTATCATTTATAATTGGGTTATCTTCTACAACAAGAGTTTGGAGTGTATCCCAATTGCTTACTCTTGTAATATTAATAGTTTCCGTCGGACTATATTTTGATCCAGATTTTGTTATAGTAATTGATTTAGCCGTCATATTTGTGTTAGAATCTGTTTCCCAACTTATGAATCCGCTGGCCCTATCAGTAGTTTCAGTTGAAGCACTGGGGGCACTAAATAATATATCAATTCTTCCTGTGGAATTAGCTGAAGGATTTATTTTAGTCTTAATTGACTGGGCTCCCGATTCTGCGCTGTCTATCCATTTACTAAGGTCACTGTTAATTAGATTAACAACTCCTATACCAGATATAATAACACTTATAGTAGCTGTTATACCATCTGATGCTGGTGCGGTAACAGAAGGAGCTTGTGTATAACCAAATCCATTTTGATTTGCTGGAACTTCTACCGTATTAATTGCGTTGAGTGGAGTAAATCTTGGTGCTACATTAGCAGTAATATTAGGACTTTCAACTGTAACATTCGGAATAGAAGTATATTTACCACCATTAGTAACACCTACAGTTAATAAAGCTCCATCACGTATAGTTGATGTTGTTTCAGCATTATTATCATTTATTTGAAATAATGATTCAATTGTTATAGAGGGTTCCCCAGTATAGCCTAATCCAACATTTTCTATTACAAAATTAGTGATTTGTGCTTCTAAATTAGCAGTTCCTCTGGCAACTGAATTACTTGGTGCATCTTCATATTTATATTCTTTATCATACAAGAAGGTAGAATCATTACTAAAAGTGTCTCCTATACCTGAAAGACCGTTATAATTTTGCACAGTATTATTATATATTGATTCTAATTTAGATATAAAAGATGCATAATTTTCGAGTAATTCAACATTAAAAAACTTCTCTCTTTTAAAATCTCCGCCCTTTAGAACTACAGAATGGTCTTCAATATATACACGATCATTAACTGAAAAATTATCAGTTGATTTAGTTTCAAAAATTAAATAATCTGTGAAAATTTCATTATTTTTTGCTATATTAAAAAAACTTCTTTTAATTGTTACTTCATGATTGGCTTCATAGTTAGTTTTAAAATAGTTAAACTTGTTGTTAGTTTCTGAATTTTTAAGACCGAATTTATCAAGTGCTGTATCATCATCTTCTAAAAATTTAAAAAATCTGGGAACGTATAATTGAAAGTTTGGTAATTTAGTTCCAGAAAGTTTGGATGAATTTGGTGTAGTTGACGAAAAAGTGTAAAAACCTCTATTAGTTTTATTTCTTTCAATTTGCCAATTGTTGATATTACTTACAAATTTTTTAGCAAGATCCCTAGTGTTCTTTTTTGAATTAGTAACAGAAACGTATTTCTCAAATGCCGCCCCTGAGTCAAATACAGATTTATTCATTAAATATGCCCCCGCACCTAATGCAACAAGGTCATTATTTGGAAGTGCGTTATATTTATAGTCATAAGGTAATATAATTCCAATAGTATTTGAGTCAAGACCTATTATAATATCACCTATTTTAAAATTAAGATAATTATCACTAAACAGATCATAATCTGCTTCAATATTTCCGTATTTATCAGAATTTTCACTAACTTTTGTAAATCTGGCGATCATATTTTTACGATTTGTAACATTTGTATCAGATAATCTCATGAATAATTCATTTTGAATAAATGTAGTTTGGAAACCACTATTACGTTCATCTCCATAAGTTTCATTATCTTCAGGTTCTTTATCATTAGCAAAATATTCTTGGTAAGGTTGTTCATTATTATATCCATTAATTAATGCTTGTCCAAAATATTCGAGACCGGTTCTATTATACGAAAAGGTATTTTCATTTTGGTTATTAAAGTTACTAACACGTTTATATTTTGTATTTTTACCATAATTATCCACAAAAGATTTGGTAAGGTCGGATTCCGTAATGTTTGCGCTGTTTTTAGGAATATTATTTGAATTAAATTGTTCTTTTAAAGTGTTTAGTTTATCCTCTGATAAATTTTCCAGATCAATATATCCTGATTCGTTGTATCCAAATATTTCTTTGACAATGTAATCTGTGCTGATATCTTTAACATTATTGCTATTTACAGCATTGTTAATATAGTCTACAAATTTATTATATATTTGATTATCTTCAACATCTACATATCCTTCTTTTGCGAATAAATTTGCCTTATTATTAATACTATCTATTTTTGGAAGTGGTAATAGTTGACGGATTCTTATTCTAAAGTTAAGTGGAACAATAACATTCCTTTCGCCTCTTGTTACACCTCCTCCCATGTTACCTAATTTGCCTCCTCCAGACATATATACAAGTGAGTTATTGGGAAGAGATATTTGTGGAATATTAAAATATACAAATGGAAATCCCTCATTGTAATACGCAATCTGTCCTTTTATAACTGATGTATTCCTATGAGAATCAAAAATTTTCTTATATTGCTTAAATGAAATTGAATTAACACTTTTGTCTACAGAAATTACAAACTTACTTTCTTGATTAATACCAAATTCATTATTTAAATCTATAAATTTTTGAAAAGAAGAGTCATTAAAGAAAATACCTTTAGAATAATCATACATACGCGATTTCAAATTATCCAAAGCACCAAGCATATATTTAACTATAGAATCAGCACTATATTTACCACTTGCAATATTTAATTCATATACAGGGTATTTTGTTGCCAATTTATTATCAACCGCCTTATATGCTTTGCTATTAGTATTCATATTAAGGTAAGAAGGCAGTTTATTGGTATCATCATTTACTTTTGGATTCATCAAAAATGAACTTTTATCCTCTGTTTCAATAAATTCTTTAGCAAAACTAATATTACTTATACCATCTTGTATATTTTTGTTGCTAATACCTATTATCAAATATGAAGGGATGTCTACAATATCTATTTCCAACATCTTTTTTGTTATATTAGATTCATAGTGTTCTAAAAAATGTTTAACATCGTTTTTTGTAACATATACAACCTGGGAATTATTTACCATATATGCACAGGTAATATTAGTTAAAAGATCACCATTACTATCAGTGTTTTTATTACTCAAATTAGTTACAATATAATTACCAATAAAATCTCTCATGTATATTTTGTTACATTCATCGTAGGATATGAGATGTTTTTTACTACTACTTAGTAAATCTATTTTAGAAAATGGAGATTTGAATTTATATCTAACTTCGTATTTTTGAACATAAAAATTAGTTCCACCAGTAACTTCTACTTTATTAGACTCTATTTTTCCAGCAAAAAAGTATTCGTTAAAATCAAAATTATATTTAGATTCTTCATTTATTCTTATTACTTTATTAGATAGGTCAATATGTTCATCAATTGTTTTAATGTAAATAAATTCTAATTCCTTATTATCTAATTTTTGAAATTTAATATTAATTGTTGTATCCGTATCTGATATTGCTTCTACTCCGTCATTATTTGAACCTGCTTCTTGTTCAACGGGTATAATTTGTATCTTAAATTTTCGAGTAGTTACATTGTAGGTTATGTCTGAACCTAATCTGTAAAAATTATTATTTACTCTGGCATAGGTATATTCTTTGGCAATATTACTTATTTCTGACACAGAATCAGCATTAGCATCTTGGAAAAATATAAACAGATAGTATCCCCCTACTACGGGAGGAACTTGTTTAACTTCTACTTGCTTTGTAAGAACAGAATTCGTGAATGTGTAACTATGATAAGTTTTAAATTCAAGCAAATATCTTAAATTTTTTGTAGAACCGTCATCAGTTGGACTATCCTTCGTAGAATCTATAGCCGAGTATCCTAATTGTATAGTATGATTGCTAATTAATGAATCTGACAATTTAAGACCCTGTTCTGACTTAATATAATAATTTTGTAATGTTCCCCAAAGATCGGGATAGTATTTTTGATAGTTAAATAATATGTTAGGTTTTATTGGATTGAAAACTGTTAACATTATTTCAGAGTTATCAGAAATATTAGCAAATGGTTTAGATTCAATACTAAGTTGATTACTTACATTGGAGTCAATAGGTATTAAATCTAACTGCCATCTTTTAACATGTCTTCCATCAGGTAAATTATTTGTTATTTTTGAAATTTGTGTAACATGAAAAATATATGTGACTTGTGTTGCACCAATATATTTATTTTTAAATATTATTTTAAAAGGTGTATCAATAGACGTTATTTGACTTTCAATATAATCAAAAACGCTATTACTATCTGAACTTTTATATATATCAATATTGAGACTTGTAAATGACGCGAAATTAAATACAGTATATGTATTGTTATTTGTATAGCTGTTTAAATTTACAATTCCCTCATAAAAATAATAACTATTTAAATCCTTTGAGGTTTTGGATATCATACATTCATTATATGTAAAGACAGTGTTAGATATGTTAGTAGATGCATTTTGAGAAATACCTATTATAGAATTATTATCGATAACAAGTTCACCAATGTAACTGTTATTAAAATAATAGTCTCTTTTTACAAGTGGAATATTTGAATTATTACTTACTGTATCTTGCGATACTCTTACTAATGAACAAAGTCTTTTGAGATTTTCCAAATAGTCAATTGAAATGAAATTAATAATATCACTTATTTTACTAATAATAAAGTATTTTCCCTTATTTACACTTCCATTACAGATGAAATATATATAATTTAGTCCTTGGCGTGATACATATGTTGATGTATCAGCCATATCGACCTTCTGAGCACCAAGATTATCAAGTCGTTTATATATCCCGTTTTCTGAAAGTTCAGTTTGATTTCTCAATATAAAAAAATCATTAGTATTAATATCAGTTTGGTCTAATGTCGATAAAGAGCTAATATTTGTAATATTATTTGTGCTGATTGCCTTAATTTTAATAGAGTTTAGATTACAGTTATATTGATTGGAAATTTTTTCAAAATGTTCATTGTGTAATTGTTCCGCATTAACACTTGGTAAAATAGGCATATTTTCATAAAAAAGAGACCCCATATTAACACCGTTTGTTGCTACAGATACTCTATCGGTTTTATTAATCCATCTAAGTTTATTATTTTGCTTTGTGCTAAGTTTAAACTGCCCAAAATTGGTTTCAATTAAATTTTCATTAAATGTATACGATGTATTAGGTATTTCTGAAGAAATTAGTTTCACAGAATATACATTTGAGAAGGTTTTTCCCAGGTTAATAAAATAATGAGACGGAGTGGGATATGAAATATTAACATTCGTAATAATATTAAGTTCCGAATCTTTACCAATTCGTATAGTTTGTATTTCACTAGGTTCAATATTAGAAGGCATATTAAGTAGTAATTTATTATATCTAAATTTCTGTTTACTATTATCAAAACTGTCTGTTTCGGAACTGATGAGATCTCCATTTTGATCAAATGTTTCATAAATAAATTTAATAATATCAAATATAGGTTCTCCGCTAGTTACACTAAATTCAAAATTATCTTTTGTTATTCCTAATTTTGAAAACTCTGCTTCACTAAGATTAGTTAATATAACTTGATTAAAGAATTTAACGTCATCAATATAATTAACATTATTAGTATTTGTATTTGAATCTATTGTAATTTCAAAAAAAGAGCTATTATTTATAAAATGTATCGGTGTGTCGCCTGAATATTTAATAGATAACGAATCGAATGTATATGTTTTTGTTCTATTGCGACTATCAATGTTCATAATTGTTTTTTTAATTTTTTTCTTTTTATCAGTTTGGGCAAATTTTAAAAACTGTTCAAAGGCCACAGAATTTTCACTTATACTGGCACCTATATTCTGTCTAGTTTCAACATCATCTGTAAATTGAGGAGGATCCTTTTCATAGACTTCTTTGGAAGTTTTTTTTGCTTGCATTAATTTAGTAAATATCTCATTATTAGAAGACTCATTCGAATATGTCTCCGCATATTTATTAGTAAGCAATAAATCATCATCCGCCATTTCTATAAATATATAATTAAATTTCCTTAGATAATTATTAATAAAAAATAAAATATAATTTATATATAATGGATACCTATATACAAAATTTATTTTCAAAAGATGATATTGGTTTTAAACCTGTTAACAATGTAAAAGATTCTACAAAAATTTTTGTATTTAGACTTAACAGGTTTATTAAAGATAGAGATGGTAAAAATATTACACAAGCAGAGATAATAAGACTTGCCGAAGAAATAAATCTATTAGGCGAAAAGATTAAAACTAAAATGAAGTCTGTTTTAAAAGTTAAAAGTAAGAATAAAGTTAAAGAGCCAAAAAAATCTGATTCTTTGATAGGACAAGATATAAGCAATGTTAAAATGATAGATTCTGAAAAGAACCAAAATAATTTAGTATCAAAAGAATCAGAACAAACAGGCGGTAATATAGAATATTCTGTCCCAGAAATATCAACAATTGATTTACTCAATAGTGTTAATAATACTCCTTGTTCTGGTTCTATCACACAATGCGGTGATTTTGTCACAAGTTGTGGTCAATCTGGCGGTGGAGTTATTGTTGATAAAAATTATGAGTTATTTGAAAATACGCTTAATAATTTTAAACAATTTAACATATCTGGTAATAATAAAAAAATACTTTACGATTTTGTCCAAATTTACAATTCTAATTAAATTATAATATTTATTATAAATTATTTAGGCTTTCTTTTTACGAGGTTTTTTAAGAACCTTTTTATTGGTAAGAGGTTGTCCTGAATGTTCTTTTTCATACTGATTAAGCATTTTTTTATATGTTTCCATAAATTTATTAATATCATCAAGCCATAAATCTGTTGAAGATGTTCCTGAAAGTTTGTTAAAATCAAGCTGTTTCAATTCTTTTCTTTTCTTAAGTTCTTCAATTTCCTCCTCAGTAAGTTTGTAAAGGTCCATACTCATCAAATAGTCGTATGATACGGTTTGGTCTTCTTTAAGAGCTATTTTAGGGAACTTATGTTCAGCCAATTGATCCATGATTTTTTGCTTCTTTACATTCTTAATTTCAATTGTATCATCAATAATCTCTTGAATAAATGCGACTTTATATTTAATTATATCTAGTTCTTTTTGTAGTTTTTTAAGCATGTAATCACGACGCATTGTGTAAATCTTAGACCTGAATGGATACCATTGATCAATAATTTCATTAATATCTTTGAATTTCTGCATCTTACCATGTTGATTAAACATATGCATATTAGTAATACCAAGAGCTGAAGTTAGTTTAAGTCTGTTTTCAAGTTCACTAATACCATCTTTTCCAAATTTATTACCCCATTTATTAATATTAAGAGGATTCATCCTAATTGTAATATTAACTTGAGTTTCTGTGGAATCATCTTTAAAGGTTCTTACGAAATTTTTAGCAGTCTCTTTACCTCTCTCAACTGAAATCTTATCAAGAAAATCAGTGTATTTTTCAGTCCAACTTCCAATAGGTAGTTCAGTAATTTGAACAGTGCTATCATTAATAATAGTAAATTTACCTCTTGTAATGAAACTTCCGGGAGAAGTAGACTCAATTGTTCCGTTAAAACCTCTATACCATGGGATAAGCGTAGGTGTATCTGTTCCTTCTATTTTAGCTTTAATATATTTACAAATATCAATAGGATTAAATTTGGGAACATCAGCCGAAAATCCTGTTCCAATGCCCGTAGCTCCATTCGCAAGAATAGTTGGGAATATAGGGTAGTAAAAATCAGGTTCAATTGAAAATCCATCATCATCAAGGTATTTACATAGGCAGTCGTCTTCTTCTTTAAATACAAGACGTGTGATAGGTGATAGTTTAGTAAAGATATATCTTGATTGAGCAGCGTCGTCGCCACCCATCAATCTTGAGCCAAATTGTCCAATAGGTTCAAGATAATTGATATTATTAGCAGAAACATAATCTTGAGCCATATTTTTAATAGTATTTTCAAGAGATACTTCACCGTGGTGATAAGAAGCATGTTCACTAATATATCCAGCAAGTTGAGCAACTTTGACATCTTTTGTAAGTTTCCTTTTAAAACTAGCAAAAGCTACTTTTCGCTGTGAAGGCTTAAATCCATCAACAAGACTGGGAATTGAACGGTCGTTATCTGCGTTGGAGAAATGAATAAGCTCATCATCAACAAACTGCTTTGTTGATATAACTTTTTGGTTGAAATCAGGAATTTTCTCTTTTTCATAACTCATCAACCATACTTTTCTATCATTCGCCCTTTTTTTATTAAAAGCCAAATCTAGGTCTGGACAAATTGATTTATACGTCGTAGAAGATTTAGTTTCACTTTTTGTAGATTTTACAGTGTTTATGGATTCTGTATCGCCAGGTTGAGCGGATTCTGTATCGCCAGGTTGAGAAGAATCATCTTGTTCAATCTGAGCGGAATCCTCTTGTTCAGGTTGAGTGGAATTAACAACTTGTTCAGGTTGAGTGGAATTAACTTGTTCAGTCGGGGTTTCATTAATATTAGGCAAATATTTGATAACTTTAAGTTGTCTAAAATATTCCTTAGCTTCCTTTGTTGAAGAAGTTCCCAAACCTTTATAATATTTAATACGCCATGGCTTGGCATTTACAGAGTCTCTCCATTTTTCATAATCTTGAAGTGTATAAAACACCTTCTCATCTTTACCTTTAAATGCCTTAACAATGGGAGTTACCATACTTGTAATAAATCCCATCTTTGTAAGTTCAGGCCACATACTATCGAAAATATTCATCATCAGTCCTTTGATATGAGAACCATCATGGTCCTGATCTGTCATAATCATAATTTTACCATACCTAAGAGGCCATACACCTGTTTTCTCATATTGCTTAATATAATCAGTATTTACTTGTAGACCAATAATTTGCTTGATATCATTAAGAACCGCACAATTCATAACTTGGGTCGTAGGAGCATCTCTTACGTTAAGAATTTTACCTCTTAGAGGATATACTCCATAAAGATCACGGCCTACCTCAGCAAGACCTGAAATAGCCATTGTTTTAGCAGAATCTCCTTCTGTAAAGATAATAGTGCATTTCTTTGAATCCGGAGTTCCAGCTTTATTAGCATCTGACAATTTATTTACGCGAACACGTTTGCTCTTTTTACCATCAGTTTTTGAAAGAAGTTGACTATCTTTATAGGCTGCTTGTGCTTGAATTTTAGCAAAGATATCAGTTTTTACAAGTTGGGTAATAAATTTATCTGAAATGTCAATTGTAGTTCCAAATTTTGCTTTAGGTGTCTTCAGAGTTTCCTTTGTTTGTGAATCAAATACTGGATTAACAATTTTACTAGCATTTACAAAGAGTTTAAGCTGATTCTTAATAATCTGTGGCTTAATATCAATCTTCTTCTTCTTTTTAAGAAATTCCGCAAGTTTAGTTTTAATCTGGTCACTAATATAGTCTGTATGCGTTCCACCACGGGATGTATTGATTCCATTAACAAATGAAACTTGCTGAAATATATCATCATCACTGCATGTAGCAAGAACTTGCCACCCCACACCTTCTTCAAATACTCTTGATGTTTCTGTTTTATCTCCAATATACATATCAATATACTTTTCAAATGTCTTAACTTCGATGAGTTTTTCGTTAAGATAAATTTTGGTATCCTTGTCAGTTACACCAGCAATATCATAAACTCTCTTACACATTAGAGATTTAATATCATCACTAAGCCCATCCATATTAAACCTTTTAAAATCAGGATACCAAGTAATTTTAGTGTAAGGTTTGATCTTAGAACCTGAAATGACTGGTTCGGTCTTATCCTGCATGTTATTAGTAAATTCTTGATAAAATTTCTTCTTATTAATATGACAAACAGTTTCTACAATAAATTTATGAGAGAAAATATTAGCAAGTTTCGCACCATAACCATTTCTTCCACCCCATTCTCTGGCTTCGTTATCATCAAAGTTAGTTCCTGAAAGTAATGAGCCAAAGATAAGTGTAGGAGGATACATCTCATGCTCTTCCATATATTCTACAAGAATACCGTCACCATCGTTAAAGAATGTAATACTATTATCATCATTAATATTTACTTTAATATTGTTAACCATATGATGTGAGGTACCATCATTTGATACCTTCTGCATCCTCTTTTTATGGTCATGAGCATTAACAAGAAGCTCATCGAAACATTTATAGAATCCAGGTGTTACATCAATCTCTTTTTCTACCATTTTACTTGAAGCACTATCATGAACGAATGTTTTAATATTTTCCGGCTCTGCTGAACCCAGATACGTATCTGGTTTTTTAAGAATATGTTCGGCGTGTTCCATCTTAGTATAGATTTCAGCAGCTTTTTTGGTTTGCTTGGTATCTTTCCTCTTCTTAAGTTTAAGTTTTTTAGGTTTAATATTGTTTTCAAGGGGGGGTGCTTCAGTTAGGGTAGACATTGTAAGATAACTTTTTTAACATATCTTTAAATCAAGAATTTATATCAAATTTAATATTTATTTAAGCAATTATTCCTAACTATATAAAGATGAATAGTTATGCTGTAATGGACGACGAACAAGATACCTGTCGAATTTGTTTAGAAGCACGTAACGATAAAAAAGATAAATTAATTCGAGCATGTAGATGTAATGGGACATCTAAATATGTTCATAGTTCCTGTTTACAAGAATGGCGAGAGACTTCTTGTTTAAGTAATAGAGATGCAGCAGAATGTGAAATATGTTTATATAAATACAGAACTACAAAAATAACACCTTTCTGGTTTATACGTTGGGGTTATAATCCTGATAGAGATACCAGAGACACGGCATTTAGATTTAATATGTTAGGTATTTTATTAGTTATATTTTGTGATATGGTTATAAGTCCTATTGATAGTAATGATATGATTGCTAAGCAATTTAATTATAATACAACGGATATTTCTTCAATTGAAAAATCTAATATATACATGAGTGTATATGGACTAATATATTATTTAATACTAATATGTTATATTTTAATAGGTATCTTAATAGGCATTCTTTGTAAATATCCTGAAATTAATTACTATAAAAAATTCTTTAAAAAAACTCTTCCAAAATCATATGTCAAGTATTACTTAGGTTGGGTTTTATTTATAATAGGGGCATTGTTTATTTCATATGCTATTCCGCCAATTATTTATTTTTCTATGACAGGTATACTTTTATTAAATTATATTACTTTTCATCTACATCTGGCAAATCTATTAATAATTAATACTACACATCTTGAGGTAATTGATGAATATATTCTTGAAAAAGACACTGAAAACACTAGAGATATATGTTATTTAAATGTTTAATAAATTTTTATAAAAAAATCTTATTTTAAAATAGGTATATAATATATAATGTTCGAAAAAATACAACACCCTAAGACAGGAAAATGGCATAAGACATCTAGTGCTATAGGCTCTAAACTTATTAAAAATTATTCAAAAAAACTTAAACTAACAGGAGGAGCAATGGATTTACAACCAGGACAAGATATATGGTATTATACAAATGAGATTAATAAAGAATTGAATTACTTACGAGAAAACTTAAAACTTTACTCTACAAATCCTTTAGCAAACATTGCCTCTATTGAAGCTATAAATAATGCGTTTCAGGTAGTCCAAACTACTGAGATCCAACTATCAGATATTAACGGACCATTTGGGGCTACAATGCAAGCATACTTTAGTGGACAAGCACCGCCAAATGAATCAGCCAGATTAAAACAAGAAACAGATTATATTAATGCTAATAAACAAGCTTTATCACAAGAAATTGGTGCTTTGCGGGAAATAGCAACACTACAGCACCAGCAGCAAGAGCAACAGGCCGTACAATTAACTTACCAACAGCAACAACAGGCTGCTCAATTAGCTTATCAACAACAGCAACAACAGGCTGCCCAATTAGCCCAACAACAACAGGCTGCTCAATTGGCTTATCAACAACAGCAACAACAGGCTGCTCAATTAGCCCAACAACAAGCACAACCGCATGTTCCGTCATGGGCGCCTCTCCAGCAACAGCTGGCAGCAGACTTCCAACCATCGGGGCTCTTTGGTCCCGCTGTGGCACAGGATCCTCGCCTTCTTCCTTCCCAGCCAGACGCCACCGCCGCCACCGCCGACGCCGACGACGACGATGAAGTTCAATACACTGGCGAAATCGGCGCAGATGAGCGTCTAAAGTTAGCACAAGATAGAGGAGAAGTAATAGACGTAGATTAGATATTCAATTAAATTTTTATAATTAGGACTATTTATAAAATATATAATATATATATAATGTTTGAAAAAATACAACACCCTATTACAGGAAAATGGCATAAATCATCGAGTGCTATAGGTTCCCAACTAATTAAAAATTATTCAAAAAAACTTAAGTTAACTGGAGGAGCAATGGATTTACGACCAGGACAAGATATATGGTATTATTTAAATGAGATTAACAATGAATATTCTTTATTACGACAACAGTTACAGCATTATGCACATGACCCTTTAGGAAACAAGGACGCTCTTAACGCTATAAATAATAGTGGTGCTGAAGTAATTGCCGCTGAAGCAAGAATAGCAGACCCTAACGGAATTTTTGGTCCTACAATGATAGCATACTTTAATGGACAAGCACCACCAAATGAATCAGCCAGATTAAAACAAGCAATGGATGTAATTAATGCTAACAAGGAAGCTTTAACATTAGAATTATCTCAAGCTAACCAGATAGGAGTGCAACAACAGCAACAAGCTGAACAAATAGCCTATCAACAACAACAGCAGGCTGAACAATTAGCCTACCACTCGCCGTTTAAAAATAGAGCTGAACAATTAGCCCTCCAACAACATC
>Ga0228631_1000904_pt1 | contig 15538 bp, 12 predicted proteins | sample 39DmetaG_FD_183049 | JGI IMG/M metagenome (GOLD analysis project Ga0228631, IMG submission 183049) | Seawater microbial communities from Monterey Bay, California, United States - 39D | ecosystem: Environmental > Aquatic > Marine > Coastal | place: USA: California | collected 2016-09-28
ATTGCTGACTTCCCATCGCATGGCGCGATCATCTTAACCCGCCGCTGTCGCCCCATCCTAGCCTCTAAAGCAGTCTATTTTGCGCGTGAGGATATGAAGAACCGTGTTAAGAAAATTGTCGATGAAGAGGCGCGATAGGGGTAGTGTCCGGTAGGGGCAGGATCGTATCACAAGGCATTTTGGCGGTACCGTCTGATGCCATTTTGTGGCAGCATCAAAAGAATCCTTGCTTTATGCACCCAGAGGCATATTTATACAATCCATGGCATGGGATGTTGAATACACGGATGAGTTCGAAACTTGGTGGGAAAGCCTCACGGAAACCGAACAAGAAGACGTGGATGCGTATGTCCAGCGCCTTGAGGCACGGGGACCAAACCTACCTTATCCCCACTCAAGCGGGATAAACGGTAGCCGACACAGCCATATGCGCGAGCTGCGCGTTCAAAGCCACGGAGAACCGTTTCGGGTGTTCTACGCATTTGATCCAAAGCGATCGGCAATCCTGCTGATCGGAGGAAACAAGACAGGAAACGACAGATTCTACGAAGACATGAACCCGATCGCGGATGACCTCTACGATCAGCATATCGAAGAACTGAAAGCCGAAGGGAAGACAGAAAAATGACTGGCCGTACGTCCTTTTCAACTCTGCGCAATCGTATGTCGCCGGAAGCGCAGGCGCGCGCGCACGTAAAATCTGAAGCACTTGAAACAGAGATGGCACTAGCTGAAGTGCGGCGTGCAATGCAGCTCTCTCAAGAGGAGCTTGCCGCTATCCTGCAAATCAACCAGGCTTCAGTCGCTAAGATGGAGAAACGCACTGACATGTATGTCGGAACCGTACGCCGCTTTATCCAAGCCATGGGCGGCGAGTTAGAGATCATCGCACGCTTCCCAGATAGGGAAATCAAGATCGACCAGTTTGCGGAAAAGACGACGCCTGCTTCAGCCTAAGACCGTCGGATCCTGCCCCCTCCGGCATCAGCCCCCCCTTTCGTGCGTTCAGGGCCCTTTTGAGGTGTTGGCTAGGTCATTTCTGGTCCTTTGCTTCGGTGGTGGTTGACGGCAGGTCCATCGTGATCGTACCCATGATCCTGTAGGTCTCGGCGAGGATCTTCAGGATGCGCTGGTAGTGCCGCACGCCTTCGAGCCCAAGCGCGCGGCCCTTGCGGTCCTTCAGCCATTTCTGCGCAGGCTGGTAACCGCCGATGTAGAAGCCCCATGAGATTTCGGGGGCGCTGTCGAAATACTGGGTTTTGTTTATCCAGACTTTGCTATCCTTGAACTCGGGTTTGTCCACAACGTTGTCGCCGTCTCCGATGAAGGGGTAGGCCGTCTGGCCGATGGTAGCGGGTTCCATCAGGTGCAGCTTGCGCAGCTCGGTGCCCTTGGCCGACACGTCCCAGAATTCGGCCCTGTACGCACGAAGTGGTGTTTTTTCGGCCACCTTTTAGCAAGCCATTGAAAATAAACTGTTTTATGCTCGTAGAGACACTGCTTTTACGGAACGGAATTGCGGATTTTGTAAGCTCCCGAAATCAAAACAAGGATTTTTCGTTCCGAATATTTTAATTTTCGGAACGATTTTGGGCGATTTTTGCCCAAATCGAAGGGTCTGAGGCTGCGTTTCAAAATGTGGCCGTTTTTGACCCCCTTCGTGCGTACAGGGCCATGCTCAGATGCTTCGCATCTTGCGCGTGGCTCCGCTCTCGCTTCGCGCCCTTGCAGCGTGAACCGTGCTGTTCTTTTTTCGGGCTCAAGCAAGGGACGGCTCCGAAAGCAGATCAACTTTCACTTTTCGCCGAGGTTCCAGACGGATAGAGCAACGCACCAAACCGACAGGACGGCGCTTCGACCCCCATGGGGTGTAAGGCAAATACAGGGGGATAACTTCTTTGCTTAGAAAGGAAAATTTGACATTTGGTAACGTATATGTTACCATGACTTCTTATGGTTGAACTCGTTGTCTATGTCACTGAAGAGGGAAAAGCACCGTTCGAGGACTGGTTTACCAAGCTCGACACGGCCGCAGCTCTGAAGATTAGAACCGCGCTCGCGCGGATTGAAACCGGCAACCTGGGCGATGTGAAGCCCGTAGGGCAGGGCGTGTCCGAACGGCGTATCACCTTCGGCCCAGGCTATCGCGTCTATTTTGCCCAAGATGGCAACAAGCTTGTGATTTTGCTCTGTGGCGGCACGAAGAAACGCCAGTCCAAGGACATCGAGCAAGCCAAGGCATTTTGGGACGACTACAAAAACCGAAAACAGAAAGGAGACTGACATGCCACTGACCAAAGATTTCAAAGACACCATCAAGGCACGCACCGAGCGCGATCCTGAGTTTCGTGTCGGCCTGTTCCGTGAAGCGATCGAAGCGATGCTCAGCGACGATCTCGAAACGGGGAAGGTGCTGCTGCGTGACTACGTGAATGCCACCGTTGGCTTCGAAACCCTTGCCGAGGACATGCAGAAAGACCCCAAGAGCTTGATGCGCATGCTCAGCGCCAAGGGAAACCCGCGCGCAGATAACCTGCTGGCCATGGTGGCCCGCCTGAAGCAGCGCGAAGGCGTGTCCTTTTCGCTGACGCCAAACAACGGGCTTCACGCGTAACCTTTCACCCAAGGCGCATTGCATGCAAGCATGCATTCTGAATGTGGATAGCTCGCAGCAAATCCATGTTTTGCAAGTGCAACTCTAATAACCACCTGTTACTATTTCTAAAAACAAGACGACGACAAAGGGGAAATAGGCATGAATGCTGTTGAGATCGAAGAAGCCATATCGGCATTGGCCGAGCTTCCATTCGACGCTGAAGAATTCCCTTTCGCTTTCTTGCTCGCTTTTGGAAACAAGGCGACCACCATCAAGCGCCTGCGCACAGGTTCTTCGAACAAGTCCGACCAGGGCGGCGTGCTTCAGACCAACAACATTCATCTGAAAGTCTGCGGGGCAGGGGAAATCACAACGACCCTCGCGCAGCTCAAAGCCAGTCCCGCCACCACCAAGGCCAAGGCGAAATTCGTGCTGGCCACCGATGGCACCGATCTTGAGGCTGAAGACCTGACCACGGGCGAGACGATCGCCTGCGCCTACACCGATTTTCCCGATCACTTTGGCTTCTTCCTGCCCCTGGCAGGGATCAGCACCGTCAAGCAAATCCGAGAGAGCGCATTTGACATCAAGGCGACCGGCCGTCTCAATCGGCTCTATGTCGAGCTGTTGAAGGACAACCCCGAATGGGGCACCGCAGCGCGCCGCCACGACATGAACCACTTCATGGCGCGACTGATCTTTTGCTTCTTTGCCGAAGACACGGACATCTTCACCGAGCCCGATCAGTTTACCGGCACGATCGAGCGCATGAGCGAGAAGGACAGTTCCAACACCCATGAGGTGATCAGCGAGCTTTTCCGTGCCATGAACACCAAGGCCGACGATCGCACGGCAGCAGGCATTGCCCGTTGGGCGAATGTCTTTCCATACGTCAATGGTGGGTTGTTTTCGGGCGGCACGGACGTGCCCCGCTTTTCCAAGATCGCGCGCTCATACCTGATCCATATCGGTAGCCTTGACTGGACGAAGATCAATCCCGACATTTTCGGCTCGATGATCCAGGCCGTGGCCGATGATGAAGAGCGCGGCGCGCTTGGCATGCACTATACATCCGTGCCGAACATCCTGAAGGTGCTCAAGCCGCTCTTCCTCGATGATCTGCGTGAGAAGCTGGAAGAAGCGGGCGATAACCCGCGCAAGCTTTTGAATCTGCGGGGCCGCATGGCCAAAATCAGGGTTTTCGATCCCGCCTGCGGGTCGGGCAACTTCCTTGTCATCGCCTACAAGGAAATGCGCGCACTGGAATATGAGATCAACAAACGCCGGGGCGAGCCGCTGCGGCGCACCGACATTCCCCTGACCAATTATCGCGGGATCGAGCTGCGGGATTTCTCGGCCGAGATCGCGCGGCTGGCGCTGATCATCGCGGAATACCAATGCGACGTGACCTATCGCGGCCAGAAAGAGGCGTTGGCCGAGTTCCTGCCGCTAGACGCGCAGAACTGGATCACCTGTGGCAACGCCCTGCGGCTGGACTGGCTGTCGGTCTGCCCGCCCACGGGGACGGGGGTGAAGTTTCAGGCCGATGACCTGTTCATGTCGCCGCTGGATCAGGCGCAGATCGACTTCGCGAATGAGGGGGGTGAGACCTATATCTGCGGGAACCCGCCTTATCTGGGGTCAACGTGGCAAAGCACCGAACAGAAAGAGGATTTGCAGCGCATTTTCGACGGACGCACGAAAAGCTGGAAATCGCTCGACTATGTCGCGGGCTGGTTCATGAAGGCCGCCGATTACGGGCTGCACACGCCCACCGTGTCGGCATTCGTGTCCACCAACTCGATTTGTCAGGGGCAGCAGGTGCCGATCCTCTGGCCGCTGATTTTCAAGACAGGGCACGAGATCGCCTTTGCTCATACCAGTTTCAAATGGGCGAACCTTGCCAGCCATAATGCGGGTGTGACCGTGGCGATTGTGGCGATTTCCAATAATGCTGGACCAATTAGGAAGCTGTTCACGTTAGCGGACGATGGCGGTGCGGTGGTGAAAGAGGCAGACAATATTAACGCCTACTTGGTTACTGCCCCAAATGTGATAGTCACGAAATCCAGCCAGCCGGTTGGAACGGTACACCCCATGACAAAAGGCAATCAACCCACGGATGGTGGACACCTTTTGTTGAGTCCTGATGAACTTGTCAGTCTTGGCTTGGAAAAGGACGAGCAAGACCAATTCATTCGCAGAATATACGGATCAGCGGAATTTATTCGTGGCCAAGAGCGTTATTGCCTTTGGATCAAGGGGCATCATCTATCTGCGGCCATGAGCATCAAACCAATTCGCGAACGGATAGAAAGCGTTCGAGCTATGCGTCTCGAAAGCACAAAGCAGGCGACTGTTGATGCAGCACAAACGCCACATAAGTTTGGCGAGTTACGTCAATCTGGCTCAGAAAAGGTGATCGTAGTCCCAAGTGTATCGTCAGAAAGCCGTGACTATCTACCGTGCGGGTATTCCGCACCAGGAACAATAGTCTCCAATCTTGCTTTCGCCCTCTACGACGCCCCGCTCTGGAACATGGCCCTGATCGCCTCGCGCCTGCATCTGGTCTGGATCGCCACGGTCTGTGGCCAGCTTGAAACCCGCATTCGCTATTCCAACACTCTCGGCTGGAACACCTTCCCCGTCCCAAAACTGACGGAAAAGAACCGCGCCGACCTGACAGCGGCGGCCGAAGGCATCCTTCTGGCCCGCGAGGCGCATTTCCCTGCCACCATCGCCGACCTCTACGCCCCCGAGAAAATGCCCGCCAACCTTCGCGCGGCACACGACCACAACGACAAGGTTCTGGAACGCATCTACATCGGCCGCCGCTTCCGAAACGACACCGAACGGCTGGAAAAGCTGTTCGAGATGTACACACGGATGACGACAAAGGTGCCGGCATGATTGAAGCCATTTTTGGTCTGGTTGGTGTAATCCTTGGCAGTGTCTTAACCATTGCCAAGGACAGTTTCGCAGCGTGGAGGCAGCGCAAGCAGGAGGGCTCCTATTCAGCCATCCGGCTCATTTGTATCCTCCACGAATACGCGGATCACTGTATTGATGTCGTCCAAGATGACGGTACCAGTCACGGTATGCCTGCAGGCGTAACAACGGGCGGCGAAAGTTACTACGCGGCACAAGTCCGACAGCCTGCGCCCCCTCAGTATCCAAATGATATCGAATGGCGTAGCTTGCCAGAAGGGTTGATGCATCAGGTCCTTGGGTTGCCCAACAAAGCCAGAACAACAGATCGATATATTGATGGACAATCGGAATATGTCGCTACTCCGCCGGACTATTCAGAGTTCTTCGATGCACGGCAGGAAGGTTACGCTCGACTTGGCTATGATGCGTTGATTCTGGCGGAAAGACTTGCGGAAAAGTACCAAATCGAGGGGACACTTAAGTTCGATTTTGGTTATGATTGGGATGCGAAGTCGTTTTTGCGCGATACCATCGAAACGTTTGGGAAGAAGCGAAAACAGCGGGAGGCGAAGGACCGTGCCGATACAGGCAGCCTTTTTGAAACGCCATCGAAGTTCGAAAGCCAGAGCCATGAAAAGTAAGTCTGTCCCCTCCGTCTCCGTCAAATACGCCGCCAATGGCAGTTCGACCAAGTCGAACGAGCTGGGCATGCGCGCGATGCAGGAACGCGCCTATGAGAAGCGCGGTGAGCAATACCTGCTGATCAAATCGCCCCCGGCCTCGGGCAAATCCCGCGCGCTCATGTTCATCGCGCTAGACAAGCTGCAAAACCAAGGGCTCACGCAGGCGATCGTGGTGGTGCCGGAAAAGTCGATCGGCGCGAGTTTCAACGACGAACCTCTTAGCAAGTTTGGCTTCTGGGCAGATTGGACGGTCGCGCCGAAATGGAACCTGTGCAATTCGCCAGGAACAGACGGCGGCAAGGTCAAATCGGTCGCAGCCTTCCTAGAGAGCGGCGATCAGATTCTTGTCTGCACACACGCCACCTTCCGCTTTGCCGTCGAAAAGCTTGGGGTGGAGGCTTTCGACGATCGGCTGATCGCCGTGGACGAATTCCACCATGTTTCAGCAAGCGAAGACAGCATTCTTGGCAAGCAGCTCAACGACTTCATCGCGCTTGACCGCGTGCATGTCGTCGCCATGACCGGCAGCTATTTTCGCGGTGACGCTGTGCCGATCCTGTTGCCCGAGAACGAGGCCAAGTTCGACACCATCACCTACACCTACTACGAGCAGTTGAACGGTTACAAATACCTGAAAACGCTTGATATCGGCTATTTCTTCTACTCGGGCTCCTATGCCGACGACATCCTGAAGGTGCTCGATCCGGCAGAGAAGACGATCGTGCATATCCCGAGCGTGAATTCGCGAGAGAGCACGAAGGACAAGCATCGCGAGGTCGAGCATATCATCGACGCCCTGGGCGACTGGCAGGGCACCGATCCGACCACCGGCTTTCAGCTTGTGAAGACGCCTGAAGGGCGGGTGATGAAGATTGCTGATCTGGTGGATGATGAGGCGGTGAAGCGCGACAAGGTATCGAGCGCGCTGAAAGACCCCGCCCAGAAGAACAACCGCGATCATGTGGACATCATCATCGCCCTGGGTATGGCCAAAGAGGGCTTTGACTGGATTTGGTGCGAACATGCGCTGACAGTTGGCTATCGCGCCAGCCTGACCGAGATCGTTCAGATCATCGGCCGCGCGACCCGTGACGCCGAGGGTAAATCCCGCGCCCGTTTCACCAACCTGATCGCCGAGCCCGATGCAGCCGAAGCGGCCGTCACGGAGGCGGTGAACGATACGCTGAAGGCGATCGCCGCCAGCTTGCTCATGGAGCAGGTGCTTGCCCCGCGTTTCAACTTCACACCCAAGAGCCCCAAGAGCGGGCCAGTCGAAGGCTTCGACTATGGCGAAGGCGGCTACGACCCCGCGAAAGAGAACGTCGGTTTCAACGAGGCAAGCGGACAGTTCCAGATCGAGATCAAGGGGCTCGCTGAGCCAAAGAGCAAAGAGGCCGAGCGCATTTGCCAAGAGGATTTGAACGAAGTGATCACCGCTTTTGTTCAGGACAAGACAACGATCGAGCGCGGGCTGTTTGACGAAGAGCTTGTGCCCGAAGAGCTGACACAGGTGCGCATGGGTAAGATCGTCGGGGCAAAGTTCCCTGAGCTCGATGCAGAGGATCAGGAGGCCGTGCGCCAGCACGCGGTCGCCGCCTTGAACCTGACCCAGAAGGCCAAGGAGGTTGCGCTTTCCGCGCCCGATGATGCGCAGGTGAGCGGCAACACGGCGTTGATCGACGGCGTGCGGAAGTTTGCGATGGACGTGCGCGAGCTCGACATCGACCTAATCGACCGGATCAACCCGTTCGGCGAAGCCTATGCGATCCTCGCCAAGACCATGAGCGAGGAAAGCCTGAAGCAGGTGCAGGCGGTGATCTCAGCGAAAAAGGTGCAGCTCTCCCCTGAAGAGGCGCGTGATCTGGCCCGCCGTGCTGCAAAGTTCAAGCAAGAGCGTGGGCGCTTGCCAGACATCACTTCCCCAGACGCCTGGGAAAAGAAGATGGCCGAAGGCGTGGCTTACCTTGTTCGCATGAAGCAGGAGGCAGCCAATGGCTAAAGAATTCACTCAAGAAGACGATGCACTTCTGGCTGAGCTTGGCGTCGAGGTCGAAACCAAGAAAGCCGTCACGCGTACACCCCGCGAAGAGCGCATCATTGCAGGTTTTGAAGAGATTCAGCGCTTCGCCGAGGAACATGGTTCCGCGCCACATCACGGCGAAGAGCGTGATATCTTCGAACGCCTTTACGCCATTCGTCTAGATCGCATTCGTGAGCTTCAGGAATGCCGCGAGCTGGTCGAACCTTTGGACGAGACAGGTCTCTTGACGGGTGCGGCCAAAGCGCCGTTGGCTGACGCGGAAGAGCTCGACGATGATGCTCTTTTGGCCGAGTTGGGGATCGCGGTTGAAGCCCCCCCGATCACGGAGCTGAAGCACGTTCGATCGACCGCGGAGAAGAAGGCCGCTGAAGAAGTTGCGAGCCGTGACAAATGCGAGGACTTCGAGACCTTCAGGCCGCTCTTTGAGCAGGTACAGAGGGAGCTGGATAGCGGCCTGCGTGACACGCGACCTTTTGAGATGAAGGCTGAGATCGAGAAGGGGCGCTTTTTTATCGTCGGAGGACAGAAAGCTTACGTTGCGGATAAGGGTGAGACGACAATCACCGACCAGGGGCGCACAGATGCTCGCCTGCGGGTGATCTTTGATAACGGCACCGAGAGCAACATGCTCATGCGATCGCTTCAGCGTGCCTTGAACAAGGACGAGGCAGGGAGACGGATCACCGAGCCGACCGCCGGTCCTTTGTTTTCTGATCAGACGATCGACGGAGACGAAGCAAGCGGCACGATCTATGTGCTGCGAAGTAAGGCCGATCATCCGCTTGTCGCGGAGAACCGTGAGCTGGTGCATAAGATCGGCGTGACCAACATGAGCGTGGAAAAGCGCATCGCGGGGGCACATCTTCAGCCCACGTTCTTGATGGCAAACGTCGAGATTGTGGCGACCTACGAGCTCTACAACATCAACCGAACGAAGCTAGAAAATCTGATACACCGCATTTTCGAATCCGCACGGCTTGAGATCGAGATCATGGATCGCTTCGGCCGACCGGTTGTCCCGCGCGAGTGGTTCCTCGTCCCGCTCTTTGTGATCAAGGACGCGGTTGAACGGATCAAGGATGGGACAATTTCCAGCTATGTCTATGACCCCAAGGACGCGAGTTTGAAGAAGGTCAATTGATTGCCGTACCTGAAACAGGGCACCGTGCACACAAGTCTAAGATTCATGTGTGGACGATATCGCCCTTTCAGGTTGAGTGCTTCGATTATCATGTGGTATCGTTTCGATGAAACCACCATATATAGTGGAGAATGTTGATATGGCGCGCGTTTTTATTAGCTTTGCAATGGAAGATCGGGTGCTCCGAGATTTTCTTGTTGGTCAGAAAAAGAATTCTAAGAACTTTATTGATTTTACAGATTATTCTGTGAAGGAGCCGTGGTCTTCTCAGTGGAAAACGAACTGCCGAGCTAGGATCAAGGGCTGTGCTGGCATGATCGGAATCATCACAAAAAATACACCCGGTGCGGATGGTCAGCTTTGGGAGTTGAAATGCGCGATCGACGAAGGTGTACCGTTGTTTCTCATCCATGGACATGGAGAGGCTGCGAAGCGTCTTACGACGCTTCCGGCACCGATTTCTGGTAGGAGAATTTACAATTGGACAGAGGCTAATATCGTTTCTTTCTTGGATAGGCTTTAGGAAACGCAAGATGAAAAAAGCTCTTGTTGTCGGTATTGATGACTACGATCCACCTAACCAGCTAGGGGGATGCGTGAATGATGCTATTGAGCTGGCTGCTCTTTTAGAGGCAAATGGTGATGGTTCCCCCAACTTTGACGTTCGGCGGATGATCAGCAGTGAGGGAGCAGTTACAAGCCAATGTCTCCACGAAGCTATTACTGAGCTTTTTAGTGGAGAGGCTGAAACAGCACTTTTATATTTTGCCGGGCACGGAATTCTGAACGATGAGACCAACAATGGTTTTTTGGTTACTCAAGATGGCTCAAATCCCAACTGGGGGGTGAGCTTAAGCGGAATTTTGCAGCAAGCCAATGACGCGCACCCAAAGATAAAGTCCACGGTTATTTTACTAGATAGTTGCCAGTCGGGGTTTGCGGGCGAAGTGTCTGGCTTAGGAAAAAGCGGCGTGTCCGTAATCGGAAATGGGGTGACAATTCTCACGGCATGCCACAAAGACGGTTTTGCGGCAGAGGCAAATGGTCATGGGAAGTTTACCGACATTATGCTCGATGGCCTAGGAGGCGCTGCTAGTGATATTCTTGGTAGAGTGACGCCCGCATCACTCTATGCACACGTTGATCAAACACTTGGGGCGTGGGAGCAGCGCCCTATTTATAAGGCGAATGTTCAGAGTTTTGTGGCACTTCGTGAAGTTAGCCCAAAGGTTCCAAAAGAAGTTTTGCGTCGTCTACCGAAGTATTTTCCCACCGCCTCACACGTTTTCGCCCTTGATCCGTCTTTCGAGCCAGATCGAGGGGAGGAGGCAGAGCGGCTTAAGGGTATTCCTGTAGATGACGACAACGAACGTATTTATCGGGAGCTTCAACAGTGCAACCGGCATGGCCTGGTTGTCCCGTCAGAACATGAGCACATGTGGCACTCAGCAGTTTTCTCAGGTGGTTGCAGGCTGACCGCAACGGGTGCGCATTTCCGGCGACTTGCAGAAAAAAAGAAGATTTGAGGTAGTAGTTATGGCGAAGGTCTTTGTATCGCACAAAAATGTAGATTCGGCGCTTGCAGAAAGAGTGGCGCGTCGCATTCGAGTGAATGGCCTCGACACGTATCTCGACACTATTGATGATGCTTTGCTGAAGGATGGGGCAGATCTAGCGGATCATCTTTTGCGGAGGATGAATGAGTGCCAACAACTGGTTGCGGTGATTTCATCATCCACCAAGGATTCTTGGTGGGTACCATGGGAGATCGGTGTAGGGTCTGAAAAGGGGTTTCGGATGGCAAGCTTTTCCGAAACTTATGTGACTTTGCCAAGCTACCTTGAAAAGTGGCCCGCTCTACACACGGATCAGCACATTGATCTTTATTGCCAATATTCCAAACAAACAGAGACGGTCATGAACCGTCGGATGCGGGAAGCCATGACCGAAGATCGCCGCGTCCAGGTGAGGAAGTCGGAAGCTTTGGATTTTCACAAACAGCTTCGGGGTGCCTTGCGTTAAGGTGGCAGGTTCAGATCGTGCAATAATCAAGACTTACGCACGCCGGAGCCACATCAAAGAAATCAAACGTTTAGAGCGTGCAGAAGTCGCGTTCTTTAGGCGCGTCTCACAGTTCGTTCACTCACCTTGAACAGACGTGCGATTTCCGAGATCGAGCGATGTTCATCATCGCGCATACGCCGCGCTTCTGTCTTCTGAGCGGTTGTAAGGGCAGGGGGTCTCCGGCATCAGACCCCTTAATACATACTCATCGAGGGGCTGCTCATTGAGGGGTTTTCCATCATGGTGTTCCAAGAGCGTGCAGAGTGATGTGGCGCGTGCAAGCCTGGATTGGCTTGAGCTAGGTTACCGAGTGTTTTCACAATCGCAGCCTTGTTGTGCTGGTTTGCTTCAAGAAGAGTTTTACTCTTCTTCTCTGGATCGGCAAGATTTCTTATCTCGCTCTGTGTGAACGAATTATAGAGGCGTTTGAGCAGGGGAGACTCAATTTCTTCGAACTTTGAACGGTCATATTCACCAGCCCGCGCTAGCTCTTCTAGGATCTTTTCCCGATCCTCATAAAGCGCGCGCCCTTGCTCAGATGTGCTGACCTCATAGGATGCAACCTTCGTCATAATCCGCGCCAATTGGCTATCCAACTCACCTCTGCTGTGATCACGCATTTTGGCCGCCGCCACGATAATATCCATGTCTTTGACAACTGTTGTTTCCGGATCCAAAGCGCCAACGCGTTCTTCGAGCTTCTGGGTGTATGCGGTCGCCTGCTTATGGTTTGTGAATCTAAATGGGTTCTTATCTCTGTAAACGGCGTGGCTTATATAGAGATGTTCTGTCAGGCCGCGACCGCGTACCATCTCTTCAACAACGTCTTTCTTGGCATCAATCTTCCTGCGCTCAAACGCAATCTCACGGGCAGCTTTGTCAAGCTCAGGCCCCATCTTTGGGATCTCTGCGGCAACACCCTTTAGAACACGTTCAATTTTCCCAACGAGGTCAGGCGTCTTGTGCACCTTATCCTCAACTTCAATATGGCGCGAGATTGAAGAGGCCATGGCGCGTGCAAAATTGAGCCTTGTTTCTGCTTCGCTGATTTCCTTGATGGCCGTCTTCAGGCGGATACTCTGATCTTCTTGGTCTTGTTTCATCTGCATTTCTGTCTCCACTCGTTTTGTGAGCCCATGGCTCGCCAGCTTAAACCAATCGCGTAAGGCAGCGTCATTTGAAGCGTCGGCCGCTTGCGCGCCGCGCTCAAGGATACGTGCCAACATACGATCCTGAGCACTGCCAATTGGGGCATCACTTTTGGTCTCGCGCTCGATGCCCAACAACCGCGACCATGCACGGTGGTGAATCAACTTGTCGATGCAATGCTCAAGTTTGCGACGCTCATCCGTGCTAAACCCGTGCTCACCGCGCGCAGCTATCAGTTCGGCCACAACCGCAACTCGCAATCTGACCGCGCGCGTAGGCATCTCGCTGTCCTCACGACCCGCTCCGCCGTCCAGACCATCCGCGACCCAATCAACCATACGGTTAAATCCATCGACCAGCTTGCTCGGCTCATTTTCGACAGAGCCAAACTCATTGCCCAAAACAGCACGCGCGTGTTGTGAAGCATCAAACCCGTAATCAAAGACCGAACGCGGCGTGTCATCTGTTTGAAGAATGGCACGCATTGAGCTGACAACATTGTTTTCTGTCGTGGGCAGGACGACATTCAAGGAATGCCGATGCAGCCCCACACCCGTCTTGAATAGATTTCGAGACATGCCCGGGGTCGCAAGCATGTGAACACTATCAATGCTGCGCCCCTTAGAACCATGCACAGTACTTGCAAATCCAAACCGATACTCAAAATCGTCATCCTTGGTTGCGACTTTGACAAACTGTGCCTCTTGCCCTTCGCCGTGACGCAGAATGACCTCGTCAGCCGTGCGGCGTTCAACTTCAAAAGAGGTGCCAGCTCGAAGCCACCCAGCGTTCGTCTGATAAGCTTTCGAAAGAACAATCTTGTCGCGCAAGCGCAGCTCTCCCAACGCACCACCTTGCGCGATCATATCTGCATCAATGTTTCGCTCGGGCAGGGCGCTATCGAGTCGAGCGCGAATTGCCGTATTCAGGGCATCAACATCAGCACGACTGTGCGCAAGAACGATCTTGCTTTGACTGCGATCCTCAACATAGGCCGCGGCAAGTAAATCAACGCTCGCTTTCCGCGTGCCCCCACCATGTAATATTCCAGCCTCCGCTAATCCAACCGCCCTGCGCTCAGCACTCTTCAAGGGATCGGACAGTAGATCTAAGCACTTGATCATGGCAGGGTTTTGACTGCGGTGAGAGACATCAAGTTCTATCCCGCCAATACGCTTTTCCAAAGCCTGGAAGATGGGACCAGCCTCATATGGGCCAACCTGATCATTGTCGCGAAACGCGACAAACTTGGCACCGCTCTCCTCGATCAAACGCAACAAGCGATCCGCACTCTCAGCGCCGACTTGCCCCGCTTCATCCAAAATGACAATGGATTTGGGCCCAAGCTCTACAGTGCCTTGTTCAATAGCGTATTCCAAGGATGCCAGAGTTCTGACGGTGCCTTCCATCTCCTTAAATTTACAGGCTTCGCGGAAATTGTCAGCCCCCACACCCGTTGGAGCGATGCGATGCACATCCCAATATCGGGCTTCATGCGACGATCCGATAGCAGCGGCAAGGCGTGTTTTACCAGACCCTGATGGACCGCTCACGATGCTGAACCGTTCCGCCGCAGCTGCCAAAATCGCTGTGAATTGCATATCAGACAGGTCAAAATCCTCAGCGGCTTTCACCTCACGGCCAGGTTCAATTGAGTTTGCCTTTGGATCACTGAGCAGCGCCAATCGCGCAGCGCGATCTACAACATCCAACTCCAGTGCAATCTGTGCACCTGTGCTGTAAACACGCGTTCCATCCGCGCCAGCCTCATCCCGCAACACTATGAGATCAGGATGCGCCATCGCCTGACGGAATAGCCGCATAAAGGTCTCAGGCTCCTTCACAACACCCGACAAGAGGTTGGCCACATCAGCGGCGGTAAATGCCGATCGATTGGCAATAAGATCATCAATCACTCTGGTCGGGTTGGACCCATACCCACGCACATCTTCTCCAAATATAGGATCCCCTTGAACATATTCAGACGCGAGCAAACCAGAAATGCGACTGATAACGCCCGCCAATAATGGATCGCTCTCAAACCCTAAATTCTTAAACGGTTGCGCATCATCCTTAAAGTCAGGGCGCGCCGCAAAAGCCTCACGCTCATAGCCGGCGCCTGTACGGGCATGAATTCTGGTTAGCGTATCCTCAACCGGGAACTCCAAGTATCCCTTACGCTGTACGATCTTCTCAAGCGCCTCGATATTTTCGATGCGATTTGTAGGAGCATAGAAGTCTACGCTTTTGTGATGCCGCGTCATGGCAACATACGCCAAATGTTGGTTCATATAGCCATGACCCAAGACAAACGCATGATCCACGCTCATGCCCTGTGATTTGTGGATTGTCGTCGCAAACCCATAATCAAAGTCACTGAACTCTGTCATATTTATAGTGACCTGCCGCTTATCGTCCCCATCAAGCAACAAATCAATTTCACCATTTCGAACGGCCGTCACAGTCCCGAGGCTGGATTTGGGAATTCGCAGGGAACGGTGCGGCTTGGTAAACAACAAACGCTCGCCAATACCTATATCAAATTTAACTAACACGCGCTTGTCTGGGCCATCATAGTTCCGCTCAATGCGCTCAATCTGGCCATAGTTGAGCGTATCCACCACGATACCCTGAGTGATCGCACGCGATCGTATCTCATCGTTTAAGGCCCAGACGTCCTTGTTACTCAGGGCAACAGCAATACGTTTGTCAGGTGAGGCGGTATTCTCAAAATACGCGTCAGCTATATCCTGTATGGCTGAATCCACACCCTGGGTAAAATGAACATGCCCCTCACCATGATAATACCTGATTGCAGTTTTTGCGTACTGTTTGCCGAGGGCAAACAAGCGTGTGGCTTCGCGCTCCAAAGGATTATTCTGACGGATGATTTCATCCATAACCGTGACGCCAATACGGTTTTGTACCGCCAA
>Ga0228631_1000905_pt1 | contig 15525 bp, 22 predicted proteins | sample 39DmetaG_FD_183049 | JGI IMG/M metagenome (GOLD analysis project Ga0228631, IMG submission 183049) | Seawater microbial communities from Monterey Bay, California, United States - 39D | ecosystem: Environmental > Aquatic > Marine > Coastal | place: USA: California | collected 2016-09-28
CTACAGTGATCTTTATGTTAACACTCTTTTTGTTTGTTGATCAAATAGTGCTAAGATAAATATAATTGAATTTCCAATACATAGATAGACAACTAACAGAGGATGATATCTCATGGCAAAAACACTAAAGACTAGTGGTAAAATTAGGAAAAGAGCAAAGATGAGTTCACACGGTTCGTATCGTGAAAAGCGCAAACCTAACTCACCTATTGTTTTGAAAAAGAAAAGAGCAGAAGCGGCAGCACTATTTGGTAAAAGCTAATGGCTTATTCTGATAAAGTAATTGATCATTATGAAAACCCAAGAAATGTAGGCAAGTGGGATCCAGACACGGACGGTGTAGGTACAGGCATGGTAGGTGCTCCAGCATGTGGCGATGTTATGCGACTACAAATCAAAGTAAACGACGATGGTATTATTGAAGATGCAAAGTTTAAAACATACGGGTGCGGGAGTGCTATTGCTAGTTCTAGTCTGCTCACAGAGTGGGTTAAAGGGATGTCCTTGGAGGATGCAACTAAGATCAAAAATACAGAACTTGCAAACGAACTCGCTTTGCCTCCAGTAAAAATTCATTGCTCAGTACTAGCTGAGGATGCAATCAAAGCGGCAGTAGAAGACTACAAAAACAATCATAAAAAATAAGGTGAATATTATGAAGTATATGTTATTAGCTGTATCATTGTTGTTACTCAACGGCTGTATGGATAGTGTCGATGCTCGACCACTAACCGCAGCACAAAAGAACGAAATTCAAAATCGTATAACACCCTTTTCAATAGTAAGTGTTAAAGGTGAAGGAGTTGTACAGGTTGCAGCAATTGAAGATCTTCCTGGCAAAGCAAAATATGCTGTTTGCTCTGCATGTCATGGCGCCACTGGCGGTGGTGGCATGGGTCCAGCACTTGCAGGACAGACTGTGGAGTATATCGCAGGTCGGTTGCGTAGTTACAAAGCAGGAGAAACTGTAGGACCACAAAGTGGAATGATGTGGGGTCAGGCTGCAAATTTATCTGAAACTGACATCCAAGATTTAGCAGAGTATGTAAAAACTTTATAAATACATTACAATGTTTAAAGCCGTCAAAGAAATAATTTGGCACCTAACTTGTCAAAAATGCAACAACTGGTTTACCTATGCTACTATGGAAGACAAGTTGTGTATAGATAGGTATCAGTTCCATTGTCCACATTGTGGTTCTAAAGGAAATGTTGAAAAAACGGTTGACAACGTTAAATAAATGTAGTATAGTATATACATAATAAGAGATAAGGAATACTTACATGTCACAGACTAACACAACATATATTACTTGTTGGCCGCCATTAAGTTGGGGTATGTCTTGACGTGACTTTTTAAAAAGTTATTTTAGACAAGCCCCTAGTGTTAATTCATTAGGGGCTTTTTTTATGGGTGTGAAGTGTTATGGTAGCACGGCGGTCTCCAAAACCGTAAGCTGGGGTTCGACTCCCTACACGCCTGCCAATTACGGAGTATAGCACAGCTTGGTAGTGCGCTCGCTTTGGGAGCGAGAGGTCGTAGGTTCGAATCCTACTACTCCGACCAAACATGTGAGCGTGGCGGAATGGTTACGCAGCGGATTGCAAATCCGTGTATGAGAGTTCGATTCTCTCCGCTCACTCCAATTCTAATTAATTTCTAATGTATATAGTATAATTACTATAAACAACGGATTTAAACATAATGAGTAAACAAAAACTATTCCTATTTGGTGCGTGTGATTTAGATGATACATTAAACGACCCGTTATTATATCGAGACTTTGATGTAATGAATCAAAACAATCATCGTAACATGACTATTGTTCCAGGCAGTCTTGACTTTGCAGAGCAACGTTTTCCTGGACACGGCACAAGTCTAATTTCAATGTATACAAAACCAAATAATATTGCAATGCGTGTTGCAGACACATTAGTAAAGTGTGACAAAAACACAAGAATTAACAACATGGATGTTTACCAAGAAGTTACAAAGTTTCCTTATTTAGATTATTATAAAAAATATGCAGGACCGGAAGACTATCTTGTAATAAGTTGGAGTACAGAATTATACACAAAGATTGCATGTGGTAGCGAAGTATTCACAGCATTGCCGGCAATGCAACATATATTTAAAGACAATAGTCCGTTATATTGGTTATTTAAAGAGTACATGTCAAAGGATGAAATGCATTTGCCGTTTGATACTAAAGAATCTTTAGAACTGTCATTTGATATTATGGAAGACTTTACAAAAGATATCTATGAAATCTTTGGAGACAGAGTTATTATGGTTAAAACACACTTTAGTGACCTTGCAATATCAGACGGTTGTAGAGTAGTAAAAATGAATGTAGGACCCGACGACTTGTTATTTTATAAACAAACTAAGATCGCACATGATCCTACAGATCATAATTATGCCTCAAGACTGTGCAAAATTATTATGAATAAGTTTAGACATCATTATAAAGCACCAGTGCCAATTGTAGAATTAAATGATAGAGTCTTTCTCGATGCCAGTCATAAGTGGGGACTAAGCCAATTTCATATTGATGCATTTTCAAGAGGAAAAATTGCAAGAAGAATACATGAAATTATAATGTCAAGAAAAAAGGAGACATTAATTGCAGAAGTCTCCTCCTAAAACAGAACATACGCTAATTGCTGTACCACCTATAGTTCTAACAGAGTTAGACGGTAATACATATATTAATTCTACTAATCAAATCGATCTAGGTGTCCAGGGCTCGCTTGCTGTTTACAAAGATGATAATCAAGCAATTACCCATACTGGCACAGAGTTAATGTGGAATCAAGAAACGCTGTGTTTAACTGCAGGAAATATAAACACTGGAAATATACAAGCATCGGACGGCACATTTAGTTCCCTAGCTACTAACAGTATCAACACAGAACACGCACATATTGAAAAAATGTTAACTACAGAAATTATTGAATCGGATATACTAAAAAACAGTGATTATTTAAGTAGTAAGAAAGTAGCAATAAGCGACTGGCTAGCATTTGTAGATAAAGATGCCAATTATGGGTTCCACATAAAGCCTGAAGGCGGATATGGTCCATATCCTGAAAAATTATTGGGCTTTTTTGCTAACGATGAAGAAATGAAGTTAGGATTTGATACTAACAGACTTTATCTGGGTAATACAATAAATATATTTGAACACAGAACAATAGATGATCCTGTTGGTTGTAAGAATGACAAAAAGCGTGATATCTGCATAGACGGATCTTATCTTTACCAGTGCATCGATAACTATGACGGAGAATCTAAGATTTGGAAACGTATTGCTTTTGAAGGATGGTAAAATGAATTACAAAAAACTAAACCTGCCAAGAATACCGCTAGAACTAAAATTTAAAATTATTAGTCAAGCAATGAAAAAATATAATAAACACACAGGTTACACACATCAATTTGGTGACTACGGTCCAACTCAAGATAATCTTGAAGAAGAATACGGTGTAGTATTAGATCAGGATGATTTAGACTACCATGAAACCACCGGTAGTGTTGGATTTTATACAGCAAATGAGAAACACGAAATTACATTACAACAGTACTATCGTAAGGTACCAGAACTTGCTAACCGACGATGGGCTATACAAGTAGTATCAGGAGGGGAACATGTGGCGCCGCATATTGATCCACCTGTGCGTGGAGGTCCAGGATTGCTATATATACTAAAAACTGGCGGAACTGATGTAAAAACATCATGGTATAAACTTAAAGATATTCACCAAGGGTCTGGAGTAGATCATAGTGTAGGAATTCCACTAAAAATGTTAGATGAAGTAGAAACACATGTGCTAGAAGAAGACTGCTGGCATTATCTTAATTTTCATGGAATACACGGTGTAACAAATCAAACGGGAGTTCGACTAGCCCTTTGGGCTTATCCAAATGTCTAAAATACACGGATTAATATTTTCATCTAGAGTAGATTCTATGCAGCGTAGCAGTGGTGCGCATCGTATTGCAACTTATCTTAGACAGCACGATTGTGACATTGAAGTTGTAGATTTTACACCACACCTACCTTTAGATAAATTACATCAATTTATACGTCAAAGTGTAACCAAAGATACATTATTTTTTGGCTTTAGTCCTTTCTTTAGTTATTGGCCGGAAAAAATGATGCGTCTAAGTGCTTGGATTAAAAAACGCTGGCCACACATAACAACAATTATAGGTGGACAAAATAGTGTACATATTGATGATCCTAATATTGATATATTTGTAGACAGTTATGGCGAAGTAGCAATGCTAGACGTAATTAGAAATCTAGCTGGGTTTTCTAGTTCTCCTATTGGCTATGACGTAGGACACTTTGGTAAAAAGCAAGTAATCAAAGCACTGAATAGATATCCTGCATACAATCTTCAAGACTATAGTATTATAATGGAACACAGAGATTATGTAAAAGATTACGAATGGTTAACTATTGAATTTTCTAGAGGTTGTAAATTTAAGTGTGATTTTTGTAATTTTCCTATACTCGGAGTTAAAGAAGACACATCACGAACTGCTGAAAGTTTTGAACGTGAAATGAAACATAATTTTGACAACTTTGGAGTTACTAGGTACTATGTTGCAGATGAAACATTTAATGACAGACTAAGTAAAATATCAAAATTTGCAGACGTAGTCGAAACCCTTCCTTTTGAAACATTTTACAGTGGGTTTATTAGAGCCGATCTAATGGCGACAAAACCAGAAATGATAACTGAACTTGCACGTATGAAGTTTGGCGGGCAATACTACGGTATTGAAACATTTAATCAAGCTAGTGGTAGAACAATCGGCAAAGGTATGGATCCTGCTAGAGTACAACAAACAATATTAGATGCTAAACGTATTACAAGCGAATCTGGACTGTATAGAGGAACAATAAGTTTAATAGTAGGACTTCCGCACGATAGCAAAAAGAATTGGAAGCGAACTAGAAATTGGTTGTTAGATAATTGGACTGAAGAAGGACTTGTAGTATTTCCATTAGATGTACAGGATTTAAGCAACGGCGAAGAAGAATATACAAACGTAAGTGCATTTAGTAAAAACTTAACCAAGTACGGACTTAGAGAAATGCCTGAAGAAAAAAGACCATATTGGGTAGACGTTAAAGTAAACCACGAAGTATCATATGCTCAGGGAAATTATAGTAAACAACAGTTTATTTGGGAACATGATTCAATGAATTGGTTCGAAGCTCAAAAGATATCTAGTAAGATTATTAGTGAATTATATTTCAAAACAGCTGCAGATAACTGGCAAATGGGTAATGCAGAATTGGCTGTACACAGGAAACTTACTAATAAGGAACTGGAAGAACAAAAGATGCTATCAAAGCCCGCATCTGCTGGTAAAATGACACTAGGCAGCGGCAGAATTAAATTTTTAAATGAATATATCGACAACAAAATTAACAAATCTTAAATCTCCAACTAAATCAATGACTTAGCATCACACAAAATGGTTGACAACTTGTGTTTTCTTTGCTATAATGTATATAACAATTAGGCAAACACACAGAGGCACACAATGGCAGATACTTTCGTCATAAGCGATACCCACTTCAACCATGCTCCAATCCTCACATTCAAAGATTACGCTGGTAAGCCTCCTAGACCTGGCTTTACTGATGTTGATCATATGAACCAAGTGATGCTGGACAACTGGACTAGTGTTGTAAAGCCTAATGACACTGTTATCCACTGTGGTGATGTGTTGTTTGGTATAGACAAAGTTGATTGGTTGACTAACGTCTTTGCTAAGTTGCCTGGCAAGAAACGACTTGTACTTGGCAACCACGATAACGTAAAGATGTTGGCGCCGTTCTTCAAAGATATCCAGATGTGGATTGACATGAGCGACAAAGGTTTGTTGTTCAGTCACACACCACAACATGCTAGTACACTTGCTGAGTCACACAGGTTTGGCACTGGTCCAATACTTAACGTACACGGACACATACACAGTAACCCTTCACCAGAAGGTCCTTACAAGTGTGTTTGTGTTGAGCAGATCAACTACACTCCAGTTAGTATTGAGGAGTTAGTATGAGCAAGTATACAGCTAAGTACTTGAAGCCCACCTCCTTTAAGTCTAAGGGACATTGGATGGTGGGCTTCGTTTGGCCTGTAGAAGGCAGCAAAGGCAACGAGTATAGTGTAGAATTACACGACAAAGGGTTTGATTGTGATTGTCCAGGATTTACATTTAGAGGATCTTGCAAGCACACAAAGGCAATTTTAAACAAAGTAGAAGGGGCAATGGAATGGTAAGAACACAACCGCAAGATATTATCGCACAACTAGAAGCTGACAACAGCAAACTAGCGAAACAAGCAATACTAAAAACAGCACTAGACGAAGGACTTCCAGAGTTTTTTGAAGGTTTAGAAATGGCGCTTAATCCACTTGTAACATTTGGAGTGAAGCAAGTTCCAGAGCGTTCAGATGTACTATCTGGTCAAGGACTACAATGGGCTACATTTAAAGAACTTACACGTAAACTTATTGATCGTAGTCTCACTGGACATGCGGCACGAGATGCAATTATTTTATGCAAAGATACAGCAACTACAGAACAGTGGAACGGTTGGTATCGTCGTATCCTTATAAAAGACCTGCGTTGTGGCATGAGTGAAAAGACTGTTAACAAAGTAGCGCCTGGCACTGTGCCTGTGTTTACTTGTTCACTTGCACATGACAGTGCCAAGCACGAAAAGAAAATGGTTGGCAAGAAGCAGATTGAAATCAAACTTGACGGTGTGCGAGTAATTACAATCATACGTGGCGACAAGGTAGAAATGTTTAGCCGTAACGGCAAACAGTTTCATAACTTTGGACACATTATTGAAGAGATTGAAACAGTAATTAAAGATCATCCTGTACCTTATCCGCTCGTATTAGACGGTGAAGTAATGAGTGCTAACTTTCAGGACCTTATGAAGCAAGTACATCGTAAGGACGGCAAGCAATCAACTGATGCTGTACTTCACTTGTTTGATACTATTCCACTAGGTTGCTTCCAAAAAGGAGAGTGGGACAAGCCGCAGAGCTTTAGAAGTGCAATTACAAAGGCATGGGTAGAACAGCACACAAGCGTCTTACAGCACGTACAAGCGTTGGATTGGGAAGATGTGGACTTAGACACCCAAGAAGGCCAAGAACGCTTTGTAGCGTTAAATAAAGCGGCTGTAGACGGTGGTTACGAAGGTGTAATGATCAAGGACATTGATGCGCCATATGAGTGTAAGCGTACACATGCTTGGCTCAAAGCAAAACCATTTATTGAAGTAACATTGGAGGTAACTGACATTGAAGAAGGTACTGGTCGCAACGAAGGGCGCCTTGGAGCGTTTGTCTGCGAAGGAGTCGACGATAACAGACATATTGTTGTTAATGTCGGTAGTGGTTTCACTGATGCTAATCGTGATGATTTTTGGGATCACCGCGACAGTGTTAGGGGAAATCTTGTAGAAGTAAGAGCTGATGCTATTACACAAAATCAAGACGGAACATACAGTTTACGTTTTCCACGTTTTAAAACTTTTAGAGGCTTTGTGCCCGGAGAAAAATTATGAAGAAGATAGGTTTTTGGATTTATGATTTATACAATTTCTTTTTTAATCTTAAATTAAATCCATTACGTCATATACCTAATGCATTCACACAGTTTATTTTAATGTTTTATCTAAGTGTGATGTGGACAGTTGTATTTACAATTTGGGCTGGCTATACAATTTACTTTGGTATAGGTAGTGTAGGTGGGCATTTGCTTGTAATTGGTGCATTTTTTATTACTGCACTTACATTTCAAGATGCAGAAAAGAATGGACACTTGTGGGTTAAAAGACAAAATGCCTCTAACCGTAAAAACAACAAGTGTGTTTGGGACTTAGAGAAAGAAGGCTAAAAATAGTTGACTTTTATTTAAGATGACTATATACTAGCATAAATTGTTAGGAGAATCCAAATGGCAATGCCAAAAACTAAAAAGAAAGCACCAAGAGCAGCACCTAGACTAAAGCGAGGCGGCAAACTTGCTGAACCCAAGTGGGATGATCTAGAAAAGATGACTGGTGCTAAAATACATGCACATCGCAGATTTGTACACAGTTGGTATTATGAAAATTTTAAACCAGCAGAATTGTACAGTTTTGTAGCTGAATGGATGATCAAAGAAGAATACTCTAAAGAAGAAGTTAAGGCTGTTAAGGCAGCACCTAATTCTGCATTAAGTATTACAGCCGCTATTGTAGCACGTATGGATATGATGGGTGCTCCTAGACTAGCAAAACCAGAAGCAGATCATTGGTTATCTCTTCCAGGTACAATGGGTGAATTGAAGTGTAGCATAGACTTCCTTAAAGAATCAGTTGCGAAGTATATTGAAGCTGGCAAAGATAAAGTTGCAGAAAAAGAGGAAGAAGAAAAAGAAAAAGTAAATGTATACGTACCAAGCATACAAGAACGTATACGTGATCAAGCTATTGAACAGTCTGAGGACATTGACATATGGCTAGAAGGATGGATAGAAGATCCTAATAGTTTTGATCCTAAAGGTTTTAACTTTAAGAGACACTTTGGTTCAAAAGGTGTTACACAAGCACATGCACGTAAACTAAAGTCGTTCTATGAAGATACACTAGCAGATTATGATGACCTTGATCGTATGCCTACTAAAGGACAGTTGGCCAAGATGTCTGAGCATGACGCTGACATGTGGGAACAACTAAAAGAAGGTTATGCACATGTCAAGAAAGCTGATATTAAAAAACTACGCACAGCTATTAGCGAACTAATGGTTGCTCTAGACTTTATAATTGATCAAGCTAAAGCAACACGTAAGCCACGCAAAGCTAAGCCGCGTAGTGCTGACAAAGTTATTAGTAAGTTGAAGTTCCTTAAGGTAGATGAAAAATATAAACTTGCAAGTATCAATCCAATTGATGTTGTAGGTGCGAACGAACTTTGGGTGTTCAATGTTAAAACACGTAAGCTAGGCAAGTACATTGCGAGCAGTATTGATCCTAAAGGACTAGGACGAGAAGGAACAGGTCTAAGCGTTAAAGGCACAACTATCATTGGCTTTGATGAAAAACTTAGTGTGCAAAAAACTCTGCGTAAACCAGATGAACAATTAAAAGAATTCAAAGGCGCTGGCAAGGTTGCATTACGTAAGTTTTTAGAGGACATCAACACTACAGATACTAAACTTAATGGTAGGAGTAATCTGGATACAGTACTTCTAAAGGTATCTTGATAAATACTGTTAACGGAGAGTATAAACATGCCAGAACAACACCAATCTGAACTAGATTCAGTTATATCAGCACTAGGAACAGCTATTAGCAATACTGTGCATGGCGCAATGAGCGCCGAAGACGCAAATGTTAAAGCATTAGCTAGTATTAAATTTGTTGCCAAACCAGATGGTACACTAACAGGTTTAGGTCTATCATGGACTGGCGCCGGACCCAATAAACAGCTTATGTTTAGAGCAAGTCCAGATCGATTTTGGAGTACAGAAAGTATTGACCTAAATGAAGACAAAGCCTTCATGATTGGTAACAATGTTTTACTAAGTAAAACTGAATTAGGTAGTAGTGTAAGAACAAGTAATCTATCTAAAGTAGGTACACTAAACAATCTTCGTACACAAGGCGACTTAGTAATAGACGATTACATTTATTATACTTCTTCTAGTGAATCATTGGGTATTGGAACAGAAGCACCTAACGGCAAACTTGGTATTGCTACATTAGACGGTGAGTTTGTTGTTGATACCGCTTCAGGAAAAATTAATATAGGTTCTTGGACTTCTACTGATTTACATGTTGTAACAGACAACCGTAGTAGATTAATCATTGGCGCAGATGGCAATATTGTTATAGGTGATCGCGCAACTAAAACAGTAGTTAATGGAACATTAGGTATTAATGTAAGCAACGTAAACAATGCAGCATTTGCTGTTAATGGCGGAATGAAGTTAGAAGGCAAGAAAATTTCATATGCAGGCAATGCACCAAAAGATGGCCGTTGTAATGAAGGAGATATTACTTTTTGTAGTAATCCAAAACCCGGGGGCTACGTAGGTTGGGTCTGTACCGAATCCGGAACTCCAGGAATGTGGAGCCCGTTCGGAAAAATTGCCTAAATATCTTAACTTATCTTTCTGAGGGAGAAGGCCGATGAAAGATTTTCATCTCAAAGCGTTATCTGATATAAAGTTATGGACATGGGCTGCAGCGGTATTACCCGTTGTTGCAATTATATGTCTTCTTCTAACGAGAATTTTTGGAACTGAAACATTTTTTGATATCATAGTAATAGCTGTTGGTACAATTATATTTGCTATTTCAGTAGTTTGGTGGTGGTGGGTAATGTATACTGTTTCACAAATAACTGCTATGCTAAGTAAAACATCAACTAACATTGAAAATGTACAAGATGATTTAACAAAAATTAGAAAAGATTTGGATACTGAAGATGATCGTATTAGGGAATGGAGAGACGAGATCGACAATTAATGTTGATTCTCTCGTAGGTCCAAAGATAGGTTGTAATGCAATTTATAGAGATTACAGAGTAGATCATTTAGTTTGCGTAGATAATAGAATGGTAGTCGAAGCAATAGAAGCAGACTACAATCAGCACTGCAAAATATATACACGTTCAAAAACTCAAGACTCATATACTACTGTTAAAAATATAAGATGTGTTCCAGATCTTCCTTATGCAGGAATGGAAAGACCAGACGAACATATTAATTGGGGAAGTGGTCCTTATGCTGTTTTGCTTGCTGCCAAACTTTCTAACACGGTTGACTTAATAGGCTTTGACTTGTATAGTCAAACACATACAGTAAACAATATCTATAAAGGCACCAAAAACTACATTGCGGCGGAAAAGACTGCAATCGATCCTCGATACTGGATATACCAAATTGCTAAAGTATTTGAATACTATCCTAAAGTAAAATTTACTATCTATCAACCAGAAGGCTGGAATCGACCTAAGTCGTGGAAAAAGCCTAATGTTTTTCTTGACAAACTAGATAGTTTATAGTATACTTACTGTATGATACATAACTTATTTCCTACTCCAGTTGGCATTTATGGTATTAATATACCTAAAAATATCAATGAAGAATATTTTAAATCCTTAGATATTTCAGGACAGCATGGATTAGTATCTGCTGGCGTAAGTAGTCATGATACTGTTAAAGGTGAGCTTTATCTATTAGATCAAGAAGCACTATTGAGTATAAAACAACAGCTATCACTAGCAGTAAATGAATATGCAAAAAATACTGGACTACAAGATTTAAGTATTACTAGCAGTTGGTTTAATATTATGTCACCCGACGGCAAAGTGTTAGAACATCAACACAGAGTTAGTACTATTAGCGGAGCATTATATGTGTCAGCAGAAGCAGAAACATGTCCTTTAGTTTTAAAAAATCCTTTAAACGATTTTAAAATATTAGATATACCTGCTTTAGACACACCATTTACTGCAAAAGAAGCAGTAATAGATACTGTAACTGGTAGATTAATATTATTCCCCAGCTACTTAATGCATCACACTAGAGAAAACAACAGCAGTGATAACAGAATAGTTATTAGTTTTAACACACTGCCTACACAAGTTATATTAAATAATCAACAACAGGAGATATAGATGGCTTATTACAGTACAAAACATTACGGACACAACATTGGATTATCAGCAGTGTTCCGTCAACCTAACGCAGATCATTCACACTGTCATTTGTTACACGGTTACAGTTTAGCATTTACATTTACATTTGGATGTGACGAACTAGACAATAAAAACTGGGCTGTTGACTTTGGCGGACTGAAACCTTTGAAAAAGTGGTTAGAAGATCACTTTGATCACAAGACAGCAATTGATAAAAACGATCCGCACATGGACAAGTTTATGGAACTACAGGAACTTGACCTAGCAGAGATTGTTGTAATGGATGGTGTTGGTGCCGAGAAGTTTGCAGAACACGCATTTAACTTTGCAGACAAACTAGTACGTGATATGAGCGACAATCGTTGTTATTGTGTGCGAGCAGAGTGTGCAGAGCACGGTGCTAACTCAGCAATATACGAAGCGTAATGAATTACGTTGTCTGTCTAAAGTACGGCAACAAATACTCGGCGGAATATGTTAATAAACTTTACAATAGTGTAAAGCGTAACTTAACTGTTCCGTTTGAATTCGTGTGTATAACTGAAGATAGCAAGGGTATTAATCCAAATATAGTAATAAAAGATCTACCAATAACAAGCGGCATTACTGGTTGGTGGTACAAACCTTTTATATTTGATCCTAATATCAACTTAGAAGGGACTATCTTATTTTTAGATTTAGATATGATAATTTTTAGAAATATAGATTGTCTTTTCACATTTAAGCCTAAAAGATTTTGTATTATACGGGACTTTAATAGATTTGCAGTACGTAACTTTAAAAAAATGAATTCTAGTATATTTAGATTACAAGCAGGATCAATGCCTAATATATATTTAGAATTTATGAAACATCCTAAAATTATAACAGCTAGATATCCAGGCGACCAAGATTGGCTTTACGCGAACTTAAAAGATACAAACGATTTTGAATATTGGCCCGATGAATGGATACAGAGTTATAAATGGGAGATGCGCGGAAAGCCTAAGTTTGATACAGCACCTCGCGGACAAAGAGACTTTGCAATAAACAGCAACCCTACTATTAAAGATGATACAAGAGTAGCAGTATTTCACGGAGACCCTAATCCTCACAACTGTAAGGACCAATGGGTGATTGACAATTGGAAATAAAGGTGTTATAATAAACTATGGACTTAAAATTTACAACATGTGGTGACTATATGAATCGACCAATAGAGCGTATTGGCTTTGCTTGCAAATACATGCATCCTGACCAAACGCAGAAGAAGAAGATCTTAGAAGAAATACAACGCCCGCTAAATACTCGTAGCACAACAGTACAGTGGCTTAACCGGCAAACTGTAGATGTTGCTGAAGAACGCTTATGGGATATTATGGTCCATAACATTGCGTCATACAAGAGGTTGATTGAATATGTGGGAAGTCTTCCGCCAGAGCTTAGAATGGTCCGACTTGGTAGTGATGTACTTCCTGTTTATACCCAGCGGGATTGGTCTTATTATTGGCGCAAGCCTGACGTTATTGCCTATGCAGAGCGAGCGTTCGCAGAAGTCGGCGACACGGCAAGAGCCCTCGATGTCCGACTATCGATGCACCCAGGCCAATTTACTGTACTTGCAAGCGACAACGAAGAAATTGTCGAACGATCAATAGAGGAGTTTGAATATCATGTGGATTGCATCAGGTGGATGGGCTACGGCGTACAATTCCAAGACTTCAAGTGTAACGTACACATCTCAGGCCGCCAAGGTCCAGCCGGCATCAAAGCCGCCCTCAAGCGGTTATCGCCAGAAGCGAGAAACACCATCACAATCGAGAACGACGAGAACAAGTGGGGACTCGACGCAAGTCTTGAACTTGCCGACGAACTCGCCCTCGTACTGGACATACACCACCACTGGTGTCGCGAAGCTGAATATATATTACCAACCGACGATAGATTTGCTCGCGTAATTGACAGCTGGCGTGGTGTGCGTCCTGCAATACATTATTCATACAGTCGCAACGAACATCTACCCGAAGGCTTTGCACACGACACTATGCCTGATATGTCTGCACTACTAGAAGCAGGTTACAAGAAATCTAAGCTACGTGCGCACAGTGACTACTATCCTAACCAGCTAGTTAATGACTATGCATTGAGTTTCTTACCTTACGCAGATATTATGTGCGAGAGCAAATGCAAGAACCTTGCAAGCATTGCACTACATAAATACAATACGGAGAACAACAATGAGCAACTATTTAAGTCAGATGTACGGCAGACAATCAGGGAAGACTACTCATACGCCTAGTGATAAGAATCCTAATCGTGTAGCAGGTGGATTACGTGCGCAAGGCGCTGACGTGTTTGAAATGTTGGGTGAAGATGGAAGTGTACAAAAAATTCCTACAGAAGCATATGTACGTTCATTAGAAGAGCAATCAAGAAAGCAGCGAGCCGCTATCACTGTGTTAGAGCGTAAGCTGACTCGCTGTGAAACTGCAATTGATCAATTAAAAAGTGTTATTTCGCGTTCTTAGCAAGCTTCAATACTTCAGCTACTAGGTCTGCTTTTTTCTTTCTTTTGTCAATGTCTACTTTATAGTTTGCTTTAGCAAAATCTTCTAAGCCTTGTTTGGTAAGTTTTGATAAACTTGCCTTTGTTGCTTTTACAGTTTTTGCTTCAACTTCTACAATCTTTTCAACTTTTGTTTCTACCTTTTTAACTCCAGCAACAGCAGAAATAGTTTTTTCGATGGATTTTGCTTCATCTTTTGCTGCTTCTACGTTACCTGTAAAAAGGCCTGTTAACCATTTAAACATTTTTTATCCTCCTTAAGGAACATATATTTACATAAATATTAGTCAGGAGGATACAAAAATGGTTAAATCTTGGATAAAGAAAAGACTAGAAGAAAGAACAACAATGGACGGCGCAGTATTAATTGGTGCTGGAATTGTGTTTCTTATCTTTAAACCACTAGCAAGCATTGTTGCATACGGTGCTATTGCTTACGGAGCATGGACAATTTGGAAAGCAGAATAATCAAGATGCAACAAATTGTAACAATCGCCTAAAATAGGTTGCTTTTCTGCTGTAATGTGTTTAAATATTAATAATTCCAGGAGAATTATATATGAAATACATTACAGCAGCATTAGCGGCTTTATTCCCGCTTGTACTATCAGCACAAACATATACTAACGAAGTAGCAGCTATCATCAACGATAACTGTGTAGTATGTCATCGTGCGGGTGGTATTGGGCCAATGAGCTTTGAAACATACGAGCAAGTAAGACCTTGGGCTCCACTAATACAGATGCGAGTAGCAAACAGAGAAATGCCTCCGTATGCATACGATCACGGTATTGGCATTCAAGACCTACAAGGTGACTGGCGTTTATCGCAAGATGAAATAGACACAGTTGTTGAGTGGGTAAACGCAGGAGCACAATATGGTAATCAAGATATAATAGTACAACCAGCTAACCTTCCTGATCCTGAAGCATGGAACTTTGAAGGCGACTTTGGACAACCTAATTTAATTATCCCAAGTGTAGCAATAGACATTCCTGCAAATGGTAATGACTTGTGGCACAAGCATTTAGTTCCTACAGGACTAACTGAAGACCGTTGTATTAAAGCGGTACAAGTTAAGCCGCGTGGCGAAGCAAAAGCAGTAGTCCACCATGCAAACTCAAATATTGTTATAGACGGAGGACGTCAAGCAATGCTCACGGAGTATGCTATGGGAAAGTGGGGAGAGATTGTTCCAGAAGGAGTATGTCGTACACTACCAGCAAACTCGCAAGTACGTTGGG
>Ga0228631_1000907_pt1 | contig 15508 bp, 17 predicted proteins | sample 39DmetaG_FD_183049 | JGI IMG/M metagenome (GOLD analysis project Ga0228631, IMG submission 183049) | Seawater microbial communities from Monterey Bay, California, United States - 39D | ecosystem: Environmental > Aquatic > Marine > Coastal | place: USA: California | collected 2016-09-28
AGAAACTCACCCTCATTTATTTCAAGGTTTATTTCTTTTACAGCGATGAAGTCTCCAAAATGCTTTTGAACTTTTTCTATGGTAACGAGAGGTTTTGTCATGAGTTTGTACTTTTTATTTGGCGATGAACAAAGAATATTTGTGCAAGGATTATGAGTGTCATAGATGTTAAAAATACAAAGGTACCAATTGCATTAACCTGGGGGTCGATGTTCCCTTGTACAATTTCAAGAATAATAACTGGCAAAGTTTTATTTAAACCAGACACAAACCAAGAAACAGCAAATTCATCAAAAGAAACTGCTGCCGCTAAACAAAGTCCAGATATAATTGCTGGTTTGCAAAATGGTATTATAACATAACGCATAGTTGCCCATTCAGATCCTCCCAAATTCCAAGATGCAGACTCTAGATCAGGATCCATTTGATTTAAACGTAACCGAATGATTGCCATTGCAAATGGTGCAGTTAAAACACTATGCGCGATTACAACTGACCAAAGTTGCCCAGACATTCCTAACTTTGAAAGCCAAGCCAGCATGGCGAGAGCCATTATTATCAAAGGAATGGTTGGTGGAAGTAGGATAAGCGCGATATATGGTCCTTTTAAACGAAAATTATATCGAAAATCAGAATAAGCAGTGCAAAAACCAAGCACTGTAGCAATCACTGCGGTTAAAGATGACACAATCAAGCTGTTCAATGCAGCTTTCCAAATGTCTGGGTCATTAAAAATTTTTACATACCATTCAATAGAAAAACTTCCGAGAGGAATAGTTGGAAAACGTTGAGAGTTGAAAGAAAACACCACACTAAATACAATTGGCGCAAAAACAAATAAGAAGATTGCACCCACATATGCAGTTAAAGCAATTTTTAAAATGCGGTTTGAATTCATTTTTTTACTTTCTTTCGATACGCTAATGCAATGCCAATGAAAGCTACAGCAAACAGTGTCATCATCATTACAATTGCTACGACCGCAGCCCTAGGCCATTGTTGTCCAGATTTTGTTGTGTCTAAAATAAGGATAGGTAACGTTGGCTCTTGTGAACCTCCAAGATAAAATGGTGCAACAAAATCACCAAATGATAAAATAAAACAAAAAATTGCTGCAACAATTAATCCAGTTTTGGATAATGGAATAATTACTCTCCATATTGTTGCAAGTGGTTTACAACCCAAGTTCCTTGCTGCTTCGACTAACGTTCTATCTATATTTGCCATTGTGATGGTTTGTAAGATTACAACTAGAGGTAATGTTAGTGTCATATACCCAACTAAGGTACCAAAATTTGTATTTAGCATTACATAAGGTCCAAACCCAATATAACCAAGCAATGCATTGATCACTCCGTTTTCTGATAAAATTACAAACCACGAAAATGTCCTTACGAGATAGCTTGTAAAAAAAGGAATAATTAAAAGAAAAATAGCCCATCTTCTTAGTTTTTCAGATGTCTTAAACGCAAGTGTAAATGAGGCCGGAAAGGCAATAGTCATAGCAAATACTGTTGAAATACTTGCTATAGTGACTGTATAAAGGTAGCTATCCCAAAAATAATTTTTTGAAAACATTTTTGACCAATTTACAAATTCAAATGCCTCAGTCATTCGGTAATTTTTTACGAGAAAAAACGACATAGCTATCATAAAAATTACTGGCCCCACAAAAAATAATAATTGCCAAACAATAATTGGTAACCGCCAAGTCATTGCATAAATATCAATTTTTAGGAATTTTTTATTAAACATTAAAAAATGTCTCCAAGTATAGTGAGCAAAAAATAAATTGCTCACTATACTTTATTAGTATCAATTACGCGTTTTTATATTCAGACCAGAAATCATTCCAATCTTCTAGAGACTGTTGCTTCGGAATATCTCGATAATGAATACGCCCATCATTTATTAGTGAAATTGGCTCGTTTGCCATGCCATCCATTTGATGGGAGCGCTTAGCTTCAGCAGGGTCAGCTTCAATCAAAGCAGCTCGGCCAGCTTTAGTTATGCAAAACCCTGGATACGCTAACATTTGAGCAGACTTAACTTGACCAACTGGTGAAAGCATATACTGGATAAACTTCTTAACAATATCTGCTTTATCGGTCCCTTTTCCAATTGAATAACTTTCAGTCCACTGAATACCGCCCTCTTTTGGAATAACTGATCCAACTGGTGCGCCATCTTTTTCTAAAACACCTGTTATCCAGTCACCAATGCCACACATTGCAAGCATTTCACCATTCTTAAGTCCATTAAATGTCCCGCCATAATCAAAATATCCACCTACTTGAGGGCGGAGGCTTAAAGTGTTTTCTTGAACTGCAGCCCATTCAGCATCATCAAGATTCCATAAACTTGAACCATTTCCATTGTACAGGCTTATCATCCCTAGGTTTGGTAAGTGCCAATCAAAATGACCTAACTTACCTTTAATTTCTGGTTTCCAAAAACAAGAATAGCTTTGAGCCTCTTCAGCAGAAATTGCATTTTTGTTATAAGACACACCCAAGTGTCCACCTCTAACCATCATTGAGTATAGTTTTCCTTCTGACCAATGGCCCGGGAATTTTGTAAAATCTTCGTGCAACATATCATCAAATGGATAATCTGCAGCATTCATTTCTTCAACGTAACCAGCGGCATTAAGTTGTTGTACAAATTCTCCATCAGATAATATAATATCATATGTTCCAGGAGGTGATTGAGCTATTAATGCCATCATATTGTCACCGCCAGCATAATACTTTGACACAAATTTAACATTATTTGCTGCCTCAAATTCTGCAACAATATCTGGCTCACCATGACCATACCAAGCCAACATATTTATTTCTGTAGTGGCAGCCCAGGCTCGACTCACAAAAGGTGTTGTTAAAACTGCTGCTCCACTCATTTTTAATAGATTGCGCCTATTAGGCGATTTAAATATATTTTTCATTGAATTCGACATCTATACTTCCCCATATATATACGTTCTTATTAAGGCCAAAACGGCCATATTAATGTAATACTATTAAATGAAAATTACAAAAGGAAATTTATCATTTATATAATTCTATAAGTTTTATTAATACATAGTAGCTCAATCTTTGGGCATGTAAGATTAATTTTTAAGCTTATTAGAAAAGGTATTTTCTATCTGATCTATAATCAAATACCCTTCACTTCCCATTTGTGCTTGCCGAGCAAACAAACCAATATGTAATGGCTCTAGAGCTGGCAATTCATCTTTAACCGAATAACTGACCATATTTTTCTGAAGAGTTGGCTCTGTCAAACATGAAAGTCCCAATCCGTCAGATACTGCTTTTTGTAGCGCCCCAATTCCTGGACTTGAAAATGCAATGCGCCATCTCATTCCGGCCAGCTTTAATGCAGAGATCATTCGCTCCCTATAAACACACCCATGTGGGTGAACTACTAAAGGGATCTCTTGATCAATATTTAGTGAAAACTTTTGCGCTCCAACCCAAGTTGGTTGCTCTGTCCAGTTTTGGAATAAAAATTGTTGATCATTTCCTTCAAATAAGGCCACAGCAATATCGATTTCATTTTTCCTCAAGAGTTCAATTAAATTCCTTGAAAGATCACAACGAATTTCTATTCTCAATTCTGGGTGCTTGGTTATAATATATGTTAATTTTTCTTGTAGTAAATTCACCGCGTAATCTAATGGTAATCCAATGCGAATAACTTCTCCTTTGTTACGTGGCTCAAAACGAGCAATTGCAATATCGTTCAGTCGTAACATTTGTCTTGCATATACAGTTAATGACTCTCCCTGCTCTGTAAGAGAAACACTTTTTCCAACTCGCAAAATTAATTTATGTCCAACAAGCTGTTCTAATCGTTGAACTTGTAGACTTATTGCAGGTTGAGTGCGTCCTAAAATATCCGCTGCTCTTGTAAAACCTTCAACTTCAACAACAGTCACAAACGTACGCAATAAATCAGTTGGGAGATTAATTATTTTCATGTAATTACTATAAGTCATATAAATAAAAATTAAAGACAGATTTAAGGCTATAATATTAATCTAAAATCTGTAATTTAATTACAGTTATCTAGAAAAATTACGGCTCAAAAGAATATGCTTTTAATAGGTTTATTTTGGGAACGCTTCTTCAGGTTTATAGGTTTTAAAGCTATCTAAATACTGCGCATTTGCTTGATCTTGCCACTTAGTATTTGGTAAAATTGCTGTAATACATTTATATTTTTCTCTATATATCGCAGTATTTTTATTATCTTCCATGACAACTGCAACCATTCCAGCGACAATGCCTTTTTGCTTTTCTACCAACTGAATCGCACCATGCATGGTACCACCAGTTTCCACCCATTGATCTACTAAAAGCACACGAGTGCCTGGAGCATATGCAGGCAATCTCATTTCCATTGACTGAGTTTTCCCCGAATAATTTGTCATCGAAGCACTATCAGTTTCAACACATAATTTTCCTGCTTTGCGAATAGGTAGAAACCCACATCCTATACGAGCAGCAATTCCTGCTGCTAAAACAAAACCCATTGCATCTAGACCAGCCACAACATCTATATCCTTAGGATTTATCTCTTCACAAAGGTCATCAAGCAAATCATGGTATGCCCTGCCATTAATATAAATTGATGTAGGATCTAACCATGCAAATTTATCCCCCTTGGTATTAGGAGCCATAATTGAAAAATACCATCGGTCATCTCTTGGGCCTTTATCTATGCTCATAATTCTCTCCATCATTTTCAATAACATTCATTAATTTGTTCAATTTATTAGGATCTATATTATAAAAATCATTATTAAAATTTATGCCAGTAGCCACCATAAATAAATCAACATTTTTTATATATTCATTAACATTTTCTGGGCTTATTCCCGAAGCAACTGCTAGGGTAGTTTCGCCACAATTCTGTCTAAAAATATTAATCTTTTTTTGATCTACTGCATGACCAGTGGCAATGCCAGATGTAACGATAACATCCATATGATTAGTTGCAAGACGCGCACTATATCCATACATGGATGGATCTACTTCACGTTGTTTTTTAAAAGCGGTACCCCCAATATATAATCCTTGCCAGCCGCTTTCTTTGCGTATGATGTTAATTTTTTTCGCAATTAACTGGTCATTTTCAGCACGCCGCTCATCGATACAAGCATCGTCCGCCCAATATCCATCTACAAATATACCTTCTGATTGCATTTTCCCCAAAATTGGAAATGCAAACTCTCCAGTTACCGCAAGAAAGTTTACTCCAATCCAATAATCAGGAAACTCAACTCGAATACTTTTAATAATTGGTATAAGTTTTTCTTTTTCAAAGTCATGATTAATAAGAAATACACCAGGGCATCCACAAGCGATAGCTATTAAAATATTATCATATGTTTGTTCATGATTTAATACATGAATTACAGGTAAAACTATTGGTTTTTCATTGCCAAATTTTAAATGAAATTCGTTTCGATTCATTCTTTTATCCTAATCAAAATATTTAAAATTAACTTAATTGCATGATCTAGATTAGAAAAATTTATTCTAGAAATATATGCATAAATATTTCTAATGGTTTGAAATCATATATTTTTTAAAAATAATTAATACAAAGTACTTGTAGTAAAATCATACTAATGAGATCATTTAATAAATTCTGTTTTATAAAGGGTATTTATTTAGATGAAAAATTCGGAATTAAAAGGATGGAATCATGTTCCAGATGTTCCATTAAAAGTTTCACCATTTTTTAGATGGCCATTAAGACCATTGGAAATGTTTACTTGGATTTGGAATTCGTGGTTTCTAATTACTGAAAAACTAATTATTGTTTGTATTGCAATCATTTCTTTTTATTGGTTTCAACCCCCACTTAGTGAAATAAAAACTCTAGCTTTTGGTTGGATTTTTGAGATGTATATCCGAAATATGATATTGATGACCATCGTTGCAGGTGGCCTTCATCTATATTTTTATACTTTCACCAAACAGGGAAAAAAATTACGTTTTGATCCACGGCCATTAATGAAAAACGGACGTCAATTTACCCTTGGTGGACAAATAAAAGATAACATGTTTTGGACTCTGACAAGTGGTGTAACAATATGGACAATTTACGAAGTCCTCATGTTTTGGGCACTAGCAAACGGATATGCTCCTTTACTTACTTGGGCAGCACATCCTGTTTGGTTCATTATGATGTTTTTACTAATTCCAATTTGGGAAAGCTTTTATTTTTATTGGATTCACCGCTTTCTACATATTCCATTTTTATACAAACACGTACATGCTTTACACCACCGCAATATAAATGTTGGCCCTTGGTCTGGATTATCAATGCATCCAGTAGAGCATGTAATTTTCTTAGGGTCTGTAATGATTCATTGGATTATTGCCGCTCACCCTGTGCACATCCTTTTTCATTTACAGTATTATGCATTAACTGCTGCAACGACACATACTGGCTTTGAGGGTGTAGCTGTAAAAGATGAGAACAGACTAGCTCTAGGTAGGTTTCATCACCAGATGCACCATCGCTATTTTGAATGTAACTATGGGTCTCTTGAAATTCCATGGGATAAATTCTTTGGATCATTTCATGATGGTACAGTTGAAGCGGATAAGCGAATGAAAGAACGCCGTATTCGCATGATGGGAAATTAGAGCTCAGCAAAGGTTTAGATATGAAAATTCGTAATTTCCATAAATCTGATTTTTCTTCCGTTAAATCAATTTACCAACAAGGTATAGATACTGGAAATGCAACTTTCCAAAAAAAAGCAAAAGGATGGAATGAATGGAACTTATCATTTTTATCTTCATGCAGGATCGTTGCTGAGATGAATGGTGAAGTTGTCGGATGGGCTGCTTTATCTCCTGCATCAAATCGTGCAGTTTACAATGGAGTGGCCGAGGTCAGCATCTATATTGCAAAAAATTATGCGAACTATGGAATTGGGAATTCACTACTTTCTGAACTCATTTCATCATCTGAAAATGAAGGCATCTGGACACTTCAAGCAGGAATCTTCCCTGAAAATGAATCAAGTATAGCTATACATACCAAAAATGGTTTCAAAAAATTAGGACTTCGAAAAAAATTAGGTAAAATGAATGGCGTTTGGAGAGATATCTTATTTATGGAACGTAGAAGTCAAGTCGTTGGAATTTAGCTAAACAAACATGAAGAGGATTAAAAGTGGAGAGAATATGTCTGGTAATCTAAGTTTTGGTGATCTTAAATCTCATGTAGAAAACGGAGAAATTGATACTATTCTCGCATGTATAGTTGATATGCAAGGTCGGCTAATGGGCAAACGATTGGTTGCCCAATTTTTTATTGAAAGTGGCTGGGAGGAAACACATTGCTGTAATTATTTACTAGCAACTGACTTGGAAATGGCTACACCAGATGGTTATGCCTCAACATCATGGGAAAGTGGTTATGGCGATTACGTAATGAAGCCAGACCTAGAAACAATTCGACTTGCCCCTTGGCAAGAAAGTTGTGCTTTGGTCCTATGTGATATCTTGGACCACGTAACTCATAAAGAAGTACCCTTTTCTCCACGATCTATGCTTAAATCACAAATTAAAAGATTAGAAGAAAAAGGGTTTTCAGCAATCACTGCAACTGAATTAGAATTTTTCTTATTCCAAGGCACACATGATGAAATCCATGCAAACGGTTTTCAAAACTTAAAACCAATATCAAACTACAATGAAGATTATCACATCTTCCAGACATCAAAAGAAGAATATGTAATGCGCCCAGTGCGAAATACCCTACTCAAGATGGGTATTCCAGTTGAGGGATCAAAGGGTGAAGCAGAAGCTGGCCAAGAAGAAATAAACATAAAATATGCTGATGCGATGTCGACAGCAGATCATCATACACTTGCTAAACATACTGTTAAAGAAGTTGCACATCAAAATGGTGTCGCGGCTACCTTTTTGCCGAAATGGCATAAAGATCGCGTTGGAAGTGCATCACATATTCATCAATCTCTATGGAAAAATGGAACCAATGCTTTTTTTGACGCAGATCGAGATATTGGAAAATCTAAATTAATGGATCACTATGTAGCAGGACTTATGAAATATGCAGCTGACTATACATATTTCGTCGCACCTTATGTTAATAGCTACAAACGCTTTGCAAAAGGTACATTTGCACCAACACAAGTAGTTTGGTCTATCGATAATCGAACTGCAGCTTATCGATTGTGTGGAGCAGATAGCAATGCAATTCGCATCGAAGTTCGTACACCCGGTGCAGATATGAATCCTTATTTAGCTCAAGCGGCTATTTTGGCAGCAGGTTTAAAGGGTATTGATGAAAAGCTCAAACTGATAGAGCCCTACAAAGGTGATGCATATTCAGACGATGGGAAAAATCATATTCCACGAACTTTACGTGATGCACGTGATGCAATGATTCAATCAAATATGCTACAAGATGCTTTTGGTGATGAAGTCATGTCGCACTACGCACGAGCAGCAGAAGTAGAAATTGAAGAATTTGATCAGGTTGTAACTGATTGGGAGATCGCACGTGGATTTGAAAGAGCTTAAAACATGACTATTAAATGCATATCACCCATCGACGGGTCTATTTATGCAGAACGCCCGACATTGTCTCGAAGTGCTGCTGATGCTGCTGTGACACGTGCAAAAATTGCACAAAAAAAATGGCATATGCGCCCAATCGAAGAACGTATTGAATTGGTAAAGGCAGGCGTAGCAGCAATTGGTGCAATGAACGAAGAAATTGTTCCAGAAATAGCATGGCAAATGGGGAGACCCATTCGCTATGGCGGCGAGTTTGGCGGATTTAATGAACGTGCCAGCCATATGGCAGATATCGCAATTGACGCTTTGGCTCCAATTGAAATCGAAAATAGCAATAATTTCAGACGGGTGATTAAAAGAGTCCCACATGGACTTGTACTTGTTGTAGCACCTTGGAATTATCCTTTTATGACTGCTATTAATACTATCGCTCCTGCACTCATTTCAGGGAACGCAGTTATGTTGAAACATGCCTCTCAAACACCTCTTGTTGGTGAGCGCTTAGCTAAAGCATTTCACTCTGTTGGAATTCCTAGAGATGTATTTCAAAATGTATTCCTAGATCACGATACTACATCAGCTTTAATATCTGATCGAGCTTTTGGTTTTATAAACTTTACCGGTTCGGTTAGCGGTGGCGTAGCAATGGAAAAAGCAGCGGCAGGTACATTTACTGGCATTGGATTAGAACTTGGTGGTAAAGATCCAGGTTATGTCATGGAAGATGCCAATTTGGATACTGCAGTTGAGACGTTAATAGACGGGGCAATGTTCAATTCAGGGCAATGTTGTTGCGGAATTGAACGCATTTATGTAATTGAAAGTTTGTTTGACGATTTTATCAAAAAAGCTTTGGCAATCGTAAATCAATACAAGTTAGGAAACCCTTTAGATCCAGAAACAACAATTGGTCCAATGGCTCATGTTCGTTTTGCTGACGAAGTACGCGCGCAAACTCAAGAAGCTATCAAGGATGGTGCAAATGCACATATAGAACCTTGTCTCTTTCCAATGGATGGTGGTGCATATTTAATGCCACAAATCCTAACTAATGTAACTCATGATATGCGCATAATGCGTGAAGAAAGCTTTGGGCCTGTTGTTGGTATAATGTCTGTAAAAAATGATGAAGAAGCAATTAAACTCATGAATGATAGCAACTTTGGATTAACTGCCTCATTATGGACAGAAGATATTAATCGATGTGAAGCAATTGCAAATAAAATTGATACAGGAACAGTTTTCATGAACCGTGCTGATTACTTAGATCCCGCATTGTGCTGGACTGGGTGTAAAGACACAGGTCGTGGTGGTGGATTATCATTAATTGGATATCACAACCTAACCCGCCCAAAATCATATCACCTCAAGAAAGGTTAAGCACATGACACTAAACGCAAACTGGTCCTACCCAACAGCAATTCGATTTGGAGCTGGACGAATTTCTGAGATAGCTGATGCTTGTTTTGTTTCAGGCATTAAGAATCCACTCTTGATAACCGATCGTGGTTTAGCAGGAATGGAAATCACTAAAAAGACTCTTGATTTGCTTTATGACGCTGGTTTGGGACGTAAAATTTTTGCAGATGTTGACCAAAATCCTAATGAAAAAAATGCTACAGCAGGTGTTGCTGCGTATAAAGCGGGCAATCATGACGGTGTTGTTGCCTTTGGAGGTGGATCTGGTTTGGATCTTGGAAAAGTTGTTGCTTTTTTAGCTGGTCAAACCCGACCAATTTGGGATTTTGAGGATATAGATGATTGGTGGACAAGAGCTAATTCAGATGCAATTGCACCAATTGTTGCTGTTCCAACAACAGCAGGAACAGGATCTGAGGTAGGCAGAGCATCCGTCATTACAAATTCAATCACACAACAGAAAAAAATTATCTTCCATCCAAAATTTCTACCAACAGTGGTAATTTGTGATCCTGAACTAACACTAGGAATGCCCAAGTTTATTACAGCAGGTACAGGCCTTGATGCTTTTGCGCACTGTGTTGAAGCATATTGTTCGCCACATTATCACCCTATGTCACAAGGCATGGCGCTTGAGGGAATGCGATTAGTCAAAGAATATCTACCTCGCGCATATACTGACGGTACAGACCTTGAAGCTCGCTCTCATATGATGAGTGCAGCAGCTATGGGTGCAACCGCATTCCAAAAAGGGTTAGGTGCAATTCATGCTCTGTCTCACCCCATTGGCGCAATTTACCATACACATCATGGCACAACGAATGCAGTCTGTATGCCAGCTGTACTTAAATTTAATAAACCTGCAATAAACGATACTTTAGCAGAAGCTGCAAATTATCTTGATATATCAGGTGGATTTGATGGATTTTGTAAATTTGTTGATGATTTAAATGATAGCTTGGCTATACCAAAATCCTTATCAGGTTTGGGTATCGAAAACCCTGATATAGATCTTATCGTTTCAGGTGCTTTAATTGATCCAAGTACTGGAGGAAATCCAATTAGGATGACGGAAGAAAATACTCGGAAACTTATTATTGAAATATGTTAAATAGCATTGTGTATCTTTGCAGTATTGGATCAAAAATCCATACATTGCGCTTGATAAATTCTTATTCTTTAAACTCTTAGGCATCTTCATTTACTTTTTAAAGCTTTAATAAATTATCAGAATCTAATGATAAATTTAGTAAATAAAAATATATCAGAATTTTTTTATTTGTATTATGTTATGTTATCATATAACATTAATTTTAATACTTGAAAATTATTTAAATTAAAGAGTTGTTGAATGTTTAAATTCATACTTTGCATTCAATCTAAAATTCAAAAAAATTTAGCCCTTGATATAAATTTAACTATAGAAATTCTTTTATAAACTATGCCAGATCAACGCATTCCTATTACTCTATTAACAGGGTTCCTTGGAGCAGGAAAAACAACTTTATTAAATGCCATCTTGAACGATAGTTCTACAGGGCGTGTTGCAGTAATTGTAAATGAATTTGGAGAAGCTGGACTCGACCATGACCTAATAGAAAAAAGTAGTGAAGAAATTATTTTAATGCGATCTGGCTGCTTATGTTGTTCCGTTCGTGGCGATTTGTCTGAAACAATATCAGATCTTTTCAGGCGAAAAAGTTTAGGTGCAATTTCTTTTGAACGTATTATCATTGAAACTACTGGATTGGCAGATCCTGGCCCAATTATTCAGACATTGTTTGTCGATCTTTTTCTTGCAAATAACACTCGAATGGATGGCATTGTAACTGTTGTTGATGCTGTTAATGGCTTTGCAACTCTTGATGCACAATTTGAAGCAGTATCCCAAGCCGCAATTTCTGATTTAATTATTATAAGTAAAACTGATCTTGTAAGTCAGTTTGAAATAAGCAAATTAAAAAATCGTTTGCGCAGTCTAAATTCAAGTGCACAGATAAATCACTCTACATTTGGTAAGGGCCTGAGCGATACACTATGGGGACTAAGTGCTCTTCATGAAAAGGCCACAGAAAAGGAGGCATTGAATTGGACAATAGGAAAAAATCCAAAATTTGAGGCCTTAACTAACCTATCTGGGCTTTCTCCCGGAAAAAAAATATCAGTGGCACCACCAACTCACGACCTTAGAATTGGATCTGCTTCCATAATTCTAGAAGAGCCTATTCCTGAAGCCATATTTGATATTTGGCTTGATACATTAATAGCCATTCGTGGACCTGATATTCTTCGAATAAAAGGTATTTTATTTATTGAGGGCATCAAAGACCCATTTGTTATCCATGGGGTACAACATATTTTCAACCCACCTGTACAACTGAAAGGCTGGAATAAAGAAGATCAATGCTCGCGACTTGTAATAATTGCCCGTGATTTATCTCAACCAGAACTTCAAAAAAGTCTTGAAATGTTACGTGCTCATGAAAACAAATAGTAATTTAGGTAATACCAATCTGAAACGTAAACGTCGAAATGAAAATCCTATTTTGGATTATGACAGGCTTCCAAAAAAACTGCGCATATGGATTGCAAATGCTGAATTACCCTGGCGACCAAAATCCGTTCTAAAAGCTTACGAACGTGCATATTCAAGAACTGGTAATAGCAAAAAAGCCATGCATGAATTAACACGCATACAAAATCATCTTATCTCAAAAGATACAGCCCATATTTGGGGAAAAGATCACCCCAATGCAAAGTAAAATTAATTATAAGCGTTGGTATATATTTAATCAACCAAACGTGACAATCAAAAGCGACCAATATTTTGGTCGTATTTGAATTAGACATATACAACAATATTAACTTCTTATTAATTAAAATTAAAATTCTAAGAGGCATATATGAAAGACTGTTTAACTTTACCAGGCGGTCTTCTGACGGAAGAGCAAAAAGAGGCATATTGGAACGATGGGTATCTTTTCCCAATCAATGTTGCGAATGCATCACAATCAAATGATTGGCGTAATTCCCTAGAGAAAATTGAACAAGATTGGTTAGACAATGGCCTGAAATTACCACTCAACACATACAAACGCGTTAATGCACAAGTGGTAATGCCCTTAGCCTGTGAAATTGGATTACATGCTCCAATTCTTGATGCAGTTGAAGGAATACTTGGGCCTGACGTAATGTTATACTCTGTAGAGTTTCTAACCAAAGAAGCACATACCAAGCACGTAGTTACCATGCATCAAGATCTTGCATATTGGGGAATGGGAGACATGGACAATATTCTTACAGCTTGGCTAGCATTATCACCAGCAACAACTGCATCAGGCTGTATGGACTTTGTTTGTGGAAGTCATAAAAATGAAATTTTGGCTCACGAAGACAGTTTTGATGAACTTAATCTTTTGTCACGTGGTCAAGAAATAAAAGTTGATGTAGCAAATTCAGATAAAGTTGCTGTGGAGCTAAATCCTGGCAACATGAGCCTACACCATGGCCTTACTATTCATGGGTCTGGACCAAATAGCTCAGATGATCGCCGTATAGGCGTGGCAATTAGATATGTCTCTGCCAAAATGCGCAAAGCCGGTGGTGTTAAAGATTACGCAATTTCAGCAAGGGGTACATATAACAATAACAGTTTTACAACTTACAACCCGCCTACTTCATTATTTGATGCCAACAGTATGGCATTGTATGAAGAAATAAGAGTAGAGCAAGCTAAGGTTATGATGGCAGGTGCGCAAAAAGGTAGTGCTATATATTAATCTGTAATATTTGCTTTGGTAAAGCACTGTACAGCTGTTTTCCCATCAACTTTCACTTCAACATAATCGCCGAGCTTAACTTTGTGTAGTCCAAGAGCAGTTCCACCTAGAATAATATTATGTGCCGTAATTTTTAAATCATGACTAGACAAATGAGTTTTAAGCCAATTTATAGAAGATTTTGGTCCACCTTTCATTGGCCAAAGTTCACCAGAATCTATTACATTTCCATTTACTTCTAAAGATAGCAGAGATGATTTATTATATGCTTCAGGTAAAGATCGCCAATTTTTATTTGATATAACGATACCTTTATTCAGACCATTATTGGCAATCAATTCTGATAACGATTTTTTTGGCGCTCGAAAAACAAAATTGTGTAATTCAATTATTGGATAGACAGATATTATTTTGTCATTTTCGCCAATTTCAATCGCCATCTCTGCTTCTACTGCCAGATTTAAAAAATTATTAGTATTTAAAATTATACCACTTTGATGAACTTCACTGTCAAATAAGGTCCCTCGAATTGGACCTTTCATACCAAAAAGTTTTGTTGTGCCTGGACCTGTACATCCAACTTTATAACCAATTACTTTTTCACCTTCATTCAATCTTAAACCCACTACTGCATCCTGAATTGCATAAGCTTCATCAATAGTTAGTTCAAAATTCTCTTCAGCAAAACAAGTACCAGGGTTTACCTGCCTAAAGTCGTCGAGTTGTTTTCTTGCTAAATCATCTATGTTATTCATAGTTTCTATGCAGCCCTTTTTTCGACCTAGACATAGATCATGAAAAGTTATTAATATTCTAACTTATTAAAGCCATAATAAATTATTTATTCAAGAATTTGCTTTAACAAAATTGTACAAAGGCTAAGTGTTAGTGGTGTTAAATTATTATCTTAGTTTGATAACTTTTGAATAAGATTTCTTATGTAAAAACCACTCGTATTTGGAGTTTTTGAAAATCGACGCCTTATTCCATCTGCCGAAAGTAAAATTTTTTCTCCAGAAATTTCTGATTTCAATGTGTAGTGAGGTATTTGACAAAACGTTATATTGGACTGTTTTAAGAATTTCTCACCAGTTTTCTTATCATAAAGATAACAATTCTCATTAGGTAAGATTTTTGTTTTTTCGAGCATTAAGACGCCTAATCATTTTCCGATAGGGCCTTTTTTTAAAGTGGGCTTGTGACCGACCACTTATATTATATCTATTAAATAAAAATAAAAAATCAAGAATAATACTTAGAGGCCGGCCTTATTATGATCTAGAGTAATAAAAAATCTTATCACTCACGTTTCATTACTGGCGTAACTTCTAGGTGCCCCATTTCTAAAATTGGATCAAATGCTGCATCTAAAGCCTCAAAAGTATCAGCCTCACATACAATGAACAATGTATGCTCAAGTCTGTTTGAATATTGAGCGTGTACCTTTACGCCATGATCGCCAAGGTTAGCTAATGTTTCCTTGAAGAGTGGGCCTTTTTCAGGGTCATGCGTCTGGCATGTAGAATAATCATGTGAAGACTGAATCATAAATAACATTATTAATTTCCTTTCTCTTATCGAATTAAAGGGTACAGATTTTTATACAGAGCTATAAAGCAGATCTCCACTTAATGGGATTGTATGTTTATTATCCTCATCATACTCTTGCAATAAGTGTCGCTGATCATCTAACCATTTAACACCATCAGAAGCATCTTTTTCTAATATACTTGCATC
>Ga0228631_1000925_pt1 | contig 15312 bp, 12 predicted proteins | sample 39DmetaG_FD_183049 | JGI IMG/M metagenome (GOLD analysis project Ga0228631, IMG submission 183049) | Seawater microbial communities from Monterey Bay, California, United States - 39D | ecosystem: Environmental > Aquatic > Marine > Coastal | place: USA: California | collected 2016-09-28
CTAACGATTCTCCAGTTCTAAGCATATTCTCTCTTAAGTTATATTCACTTTCGGAAAAAGATAATTTTGAGTCAATAAAAGAAGCATTTACATTAAAAGTAAAATTCTTAAAAATTTCATTTATAAAAGATAAATTTTTTCTTATTTCTAGTTCAATTCCTAACAGAGTTGCAGAACCTAAATTTTTAGGTGTAAAGTTTGTTGGTGCCGACTCAAAATAGGTCATCTCTATAGGATCTTTAAAATTCTTATAAAACAGACTAAAAGCAAACATTTGTGAAAAATTTCCATAGTACTCATACCTTAAGTCATAATTCTGAATATAGGATGGCTTAAGATCAATATTTCCTATAAATGTCATATTTGATAAAGGATCGTAAATTTCAGCAATAGATGCTTCTTTAAATGAAGGTCTAGCGGTAGTTCTCGTAGCAGAGCTTCTTAAATTACTTCTTTCATTTAATTGTAAAATCAAGTTTATAGTAGGAAATAAATCTAACTTGTTAATTACATTTTCTCTGACAAAATTTATCCCTTGTTGAGAATTTTTACCAGTGTAATACAAATCAAATTTTTCAGCTCTTATTCCTATAATTGTTCTTAATAAACTTAAAATTTTTGTTTCATTAGATATGTATCCAGAAACATTAGTTTTTTCTGCATTAAACCTCCTAGCTTCTTCAAATATTGTAGTATTTGGATTTATGTAAGTACCTTGATTATTATATACTGACCAAATATTATTCTCTGAGAGAAGTGAATCTGAAACACCATTGTAATTACTCCAATCATTTAGAGATGTGTAAGTACTGCTTATAGAATACTGACCTATTTCAAAGTCTCGAACTTGATAACTAGATAACACACCAAATTTGATTTTTGAGTTCTGTTCTTTTTGACCATAATTTTTTATGAAATCTATTTTTCCATTTAAATGATTTTCATTTAAAAAACGCCATATTCTTTTGGGTTCTGTATTTTCTTGAAAACTAAAAACACCTTCTTCATCTTGAAATGTAGTAGTTCTAATATCCTTGTCGTGAATTTTTGAAATTGTAGGAGATATTTTCCACTCGGTTTTAAATGAAGCGTCCTTTGAATTATGCGACCCTTGAATCATGAAATTGGTAATACTTCTTTGAGTATATTCTAGATTATCTTTATTGAAGTCTATGAAGTCTGAAAATCGAGTTTGTTGTTTAAATTTACCGGATTTTGATTCTCCATTTTGAATATGTAATAAGGTTAACTTATACTTGGAATAATTCGTCCTGTAAGAGATGCCACCCAAACCACTAATTATGACATTGTTTATGCCAAGGTCACCTTTTTGAGTTCTATTAGTATCTAAAGAGAAAACATTCACATCAGTATTTTTATTGTAAAAGTTGTTTTCTGCATTTTTGTAAAACTCAGTTTGATTAGAGTATGAAAGATTCCCAATAATACTAATAGTTTGATCACTTTTTCCAACTTCAAGTTGATTGCCATAAGAATATCCCAATGAATAGTTCATAAAACTTCTAGTTTTCACTGCTGACATTTCAGGACTAAATTCCTTCGCAATGCTTGTTACTCTATTTGCATCTTCATTTGATAAATTAAACCTTGGATCATTAATTTGTTGTGAATTAGTAACACTTGGTAAAGCTCTTTTTCCATTGTCAAAACCTAGAAAATCTGTTGAACTTCCAGTGTTAGATAAATAGTCTGCATTTAAATGCATTTGGGAGTTAAATCCCGTCTGTATTTTTATTGATTGATTTTTATCAGATGTAAAATCTTTGGTAATAATATTTACTAAACCTCCTGTAAAATCTGCTGGTAAATCTGCAGTAAAAGACTTAGTCACTTGTATATTTTCTAAAACCTTAGTTGTAAATAAATCCATTTGTATGGTATTCCTGTCAGGGTCTAAGCCAGGTATGTTAATTCCATTTAGAATAGATTTAGAATATCTGTCTCCTAATCCTCTAACGTATATATATTTCCCACCCATTATAGAAATTCCAGGAACTCTTTTTATAGCATTGGCTAAATTACTTGTGCCTAATTTTTTAAATGATTCTGATGACATACCATCCATTAAATTGGCTGATTTTTTTTGCATCATTAATAATGCTTCGTCAGTATTTTTTTGAACTGAAACCGAAACAACTAATTCCTTCAGACCAACAGAAGCAGATGAAAGACTAACATTGATTTCTTTTATATCATTTTGTCCAACCTTTATACCAGTTAGTTCTTTTGTTCTGTAACCTACAAATGAAAAAACCAGAGTATAAGTACCAGGTTCAATTTTTATAGAATAATTTCCGTCAAAATCAGTTGTAACTCCAATATTAGTACCTTTTACTAAGACATTGGCAAAAGGCATAGTTTCATTGAATTCTTCATCAATAACTTTTCCAACTATTATACTTTGTGAATACCCAAATATACTATATAAGATTATTAAAAAGGTACTAATTGATTTATCCATGTTTTTTTTAATTTTATAACTGTAATACCACAATTGTAAATCAGTTTTTAATTAATTAAAATGCCCCTTTCTCAGTTGCATATGTCCAAGAAAAATCAGAAGGATTAGCTCCTACTGTATTAGCTCCTGAAGCTACTACAGTACAAATTGTAGCACCATCTGCTTCAAAAGTTGATCCTAAAGAAGACTTGTCGTTAAAAATACTACCGTCTATTAAGTTAGGGGTGAAACAATCTATTCCATTATTAATTGTTGGTGTAAATTCAAAACCAGAAAATATTAAAGTGCCTGCGTTATAACTAGCTGCATCTGCATCAGCATCTAATTCAATATCTTTTCCACTAGAAAAATTCTTAATATAAATATTTGAGTTTATACCAGTAGCGCCTTTTCTATAATCTGCAATTTCACCATCAACTCCAGTCGGTGAGCACTCACTACTCGCTCCAATAATTGTTAGATTATCTAAATTAAAACTACCATTATAAGACCCCTCAGGGCCATCAATTTCTAGTGCATGATCGGAAGCAGAATTTAGAATAACCATTGAATTAGAAATTGTACCTGCGTAAGCTTGATCAATATCTAAACCATCATCCCCTTGTGCCCAAACTAATAATTCTGAAACATTTACAGTTCCTCCAAAAAATTCAATACCATCGTCAACATTTCCTACCACTTCAATATGGTCAATTGTAGTACCTGAACCCACACATCCAAGAGTTAAACCATTGATTTCATTGCCTTCACCAATTTCAGCACCACCATGTCTAATAGAAACATATTGTATTACACCTGAATTATCAGCAGGATCGTTGCCACCATATAATCCGTTAGTTTCAGAAGCAGGTATGCCTTCAATTTGGTATTCAGAGACATCTCCAGAAAAAGATCCTGGAGCATTGCCTAATACCAATAAACCTCCCCATAATCCTCTTACGTTCTCATTTAATGATGATCCAGCAATTTGACCAACGGTAATATCGTCAGATTCTGAAGTCATTACAATAGGAGCACTAGCAGTTCCTTCTGCCATTAATTTCCCACCTCTAGCAATTACTAAAGAAGAAGCATTTGCACCAGTACCAGCTTTAGCTTTAATTATAGTGCCCGCAGGAATAGTCAAAGTTACTCCGCTTGGCACAATAACTCTTCCTTCTAAAGTCCAAATAACAGAGGGATCTAATGAAGTATCTTTAGATAATGTACCTTTTAACAAAAAGTCCTCTTGTAAATACTCACAATTACCATTATCTTTTGTTGCTTCTGAACTGTAATTTATTGCGATTGGATCTGTACACCCTTTTTTTTGACAACTAAATATTGTTAATGAGATAATCATGACAGTAGAAGCAAATTTTGTATTTTTCATTTTATTAACTATTAAAATTTTTGTAATTTTTATTTCATGACAAAGAAATATAATGCTGATCAATTCTATGTTTTTCAAATAGTTAATAAACTTTTATATATATGTTAATTTCATGTTAATTGATATTAAATTAATGTTAACTGGTTTGAATTTTTAATATTAATTTAATGTTCAATTAACTTTACTAGTACTGTAATAAAATAATTTAGATGCGAATTAAACTTGAAGATAAACCGATGCCAAAAATTCTACTTGTAGATGATGAGCCAGATATTATTGAATTAATTCAATATCATTTGAAAAAAGAAGGTTACTTAGTTAAAACCGCTTCCAATGGTGTTGAGTGTTTGTCTACTGCCAAATCTTTTATTCCAGATTTGATCTTGTTGGATGTAATGATGCCTGAGATGGATGGTATTGAAGCATGTATAGAGCTAAGAAAGGAAAATGTTTTAAAAGGAACTCTAATTGCTTTTTTAACAGCAAGATCTGAAGATTACTCTCAAGTTGCAGGATTAGACTCTGGAGCAGATGATTATATTGCTAAACCAATAAAACCTAGAGTATTATTAAGTAGAATTAAAGCCTTACTTAGAAGGTCTAGTGTTAATCAAGTTATAAAAAATGACAAAGTTTCTCTTGAAATAAATAGAGATAAATATATTGTTATGTGTGATGGTAAAGAATTCACTTTGCCTAAAAAAGAATTTGAATTATTAGCACTTCTATTCTCCAAACCTGGAAATGTTTTTTCAAGGGAAGCTATTCTAGCAAAAGTCTGGGGAGATGATATTGTTGTTGGTGATAGAACTATTGATGTTCACGTAAGAAAATTAAGAGAAAAAATAGGAGACAGTCATATAAAAACTATAAAAGGAGTAGGGTATAAACTAAACCTAAAAGCTAGTTAATTTTCTAAATTCATTTAGTATAACGCTTGTTGCTCCCCAAACTATTTTATTATTTAAATCTAAATAAGGCACTTCAAAATTCACATTTCCACTACTTTTTTTAAAGCTCATCTTTTTAATCTTAATAACATCTTTTTTGAAAAGCTCATCAATATTTACTTCAATTATTCTTTTAACTTCTCTTTCATTAGCTCTGAAATCTGGTGTAAAATCACAATAGCCAACAAATGGATGAATTAAAAAATTACTAGGAGGGACAAATACTTGTGATAACTCACCAATAATATTTATGGAAATAGGATCAACCCCAATCTCTTCCATAGTTTCTCTCAAAGCTGTTTCTTTCATAGATTCACCACTTTCATTTTTACCACCTGGAAAAGATATTTGGTTGCTATGGGTGCCTTCGTACTCTTGTCGTTCAATTAAACAAAAAAATGTTTCTTCATCTTTAGGATAGATTAGTAGTAAAGTACTTGCAATTTTTGGATTTTTATTTTTAAAATCTAACTCTATTTCATTTCTGTATGGAGCCAATTCTGTATGGGCCTGCTTTCCAGGTAATGGAAGGTCAAAAGCCTGAAAAATTTTATTTATTCTAATTTTAAAATCCAATAAAAATAATATTTGTTACTAAGATTGTATAAATATCAAAATTGTAATGTTACTATGCCAATTTGTTTTCTAATTTTGAACAATATATGAAAGAGCTTTGGTCATCTAGCGTATTTTGGAGAGTTTTAATAAATTCTATAGGTGTAGTTTCTGTTATTCTTGGATTTTGGTTATTATTTAAGTTGATTAAGTTTATTTATTCCCTTAGAAAAAATAAAAATCTAAATGCTAAGAATTACATTGACCTTTTACCAATTCCTAGTGAATTTAAAGGAAATGTTCAAATAGGAATTACTTTAAATAACAAACAAAACATAGACTTTAATATTTTAGACAATAAAGAAAAACAATTGAAAAATATATATAATGGTGATATTGAAAAAGGGGAGAAGATATTTAAAATTGATTCTCTTAAATTTCAAAATGGAGAATATTTCATTTCAATTAAGACCAATCACCAAAAGATTTTAAGAAAAATTTTAGTTGATAATTAATTGTATTTTTACCTAACTAAACCCTCTGTTAATTATAAAGAAAATTGAATTTAAGTTCTAAAATATCTCTTAGTGTAAATAGTGAAACAGAGTTTTTAAAATCTGTTATTTTAGGAATACCAAACGATATTGGTTCTATTCCCAAAGTTGAAGAATGCTTCGATCCTTCCTCTATTTACCATGTAGAAAATAACTCTTTTCCTACTGCGATAGATATTTCCAATGAGATGACAGATTTTTTAGAAGTATTAAATAAGTACAATGTAAAGGTTCTAAGACCAGAAAATATTCCGAATCTTAATCAAGTTTTTGCTAGAGACCTTGGGTTTGTTTTACAAGACACATTCTTAATTTCCAATATTATTGAAAATAGAGCTAATGAAATTCCAGCTATTCAACATATTCTTTCCCAAATTAGTTCTAAGAAAGTTTTAAAGATTGATTCTAAAGCAAAGATTGAAGGTGGTGATGTCACTATTTTTAAAGACCATGTTTTTATCGGGGCCTCTAACCCTACAGATTTTAATAAATACAAAGTTGCTAGAACCAATTTCGAAGCAGTTGATTTTATTAAAAATAATTTTCCAAATAAGAAGGTTATGGGTTTTGAACTATTCAAATCGGATAACGATAAGAACGAAAACACCTTACATCTAGATTGTTGTTTTCAGCCAGTCTCTAAAGACCTTGCTATTATAGCACCAGATTCTTTTAAAAATAAAAGTGATGTTGTTTATTTAGAAGAATTAATCGGAAAATCTAATTTGTTTTATATTACTAAAGACGAAAAAAATAATATGTACTCTAATATTTTTTCGATTTCTCCTAAGGTAGTAATATCCGATTCTAGATTTTCAAGATTGAATAGTTGGTTACAACAAAAAGATATTTTAGTTGAAGAAGTAAATTATTCAGAAATATCTAAAATGGGAGGTTTGTTTAGGTGTTCCACTCTTCCATTAATACGAGAGTAATGTCACAAATAACAAACAGTATTTTAATGATTAAACCAACGGGTTTCACCTATAATGTGGAGACTGCAGAAAATAATCATTTTCAAAATCCAATAAGTACTCAAAACCAAAAAGATATATCTGAGAATGCCCTTAGAGAATTTGATAATATGGTTTATAAATTAGATAGTAAAGGGGTTAATGTCACTGTAATAGATCCCAAAGAAAATTATCTAAATCCGGATGCTGTATTCCCAAATAATTGGTTTTCCCTTCATAAAGATGGAACTAAAATTCTATACCCTATGTTCGCCAAAAGTAGAAGAAAGGAAAGGGACTTAGAAATATTTAAAATTCTTGAAAAGAACTTAAATTTTAAAATTAAAACTACTGTTGATTTTACAATCTATGAGCAAGAAAACTTATATCTAGAAGGAACAGGAAGTATGATTTTAGATAGAGAAAATAATATAGCTTATGCTGCTTTATCCGAAAGAACTTCCAAAAAAATACTTGTTGATTTTGGCAAGAAAATGAATTACAATATTGTGTGCTTCAATGCTCTTCACACAGTTAACAATATACAGTCACCTATTTACCATACCAATGTTATGATGTGTCTAGGAGATAGATTTTCTGTTGTCTGTCTAGAGACAATTTATGATCAATTGGAAAAAGTTAAGCTTTTAAATTCTTTAGAAGAAACTAATAAAGAAATTATAGAAATTGCTATCCCACAAATGAATAATTTTGCTGGTAATATGTTGCAAGTTATTGGTGCTAATAACTCTCCCATTATTGTCATGTCACAATCTGCTTTTGAATCGCTGAACAAAAACCAGCTTAAAAAGTTAGAGAAGTTTGGTGAAATTTTATTTTCAAATCTTTCTACAATTGAAAATTATGGAGGAGGAAGTGCCAGATGTATGATGGCTGAACTTTTTTATTGAAGATACCCTAAGCCAAATCCAATTTTTTATTTAAAATTTTCTTAATTAATAGATAGATTACTGAAAAAACTCCAAAAATTGAGATTAATGTAATTGGTGCCAAATCTTTTTCATAATTCATTAACCAAATTAGATTTATAAGTGATTGAATAGAGAAATAAATTGCAGCAACAAGTAAATGAGATAATTTATATTCATTTACCAATAACTGGTATAGATGTTTTCTATGGGGAAGAAAAATATTCTCTTTTGCAATCCACCTTTCTACAATAGTCCAACCAGAATCCAAGAAATAAACTAAAAATAAAATTAAAGGGCTTAAACTATTGGTTTTGACCATTAAAGTAATTGTTAAAACAGCATATATAAAACCCATTGTAATTGCACCAACATCTCCTAAAAAACAAACTGCTTTTTTTCTAATATTAAAATAGCCAATTATTAAATTAGAAAGTATAATTATTAATAAAAAATTGCTATCTGTAAAAGCTATCTTATTAGCATTTATTATATAAAACGAAATTAAAAATGAGAAAGAGTATAATATTGTTAAGCCATTTATCCCATCCATAAAGTTCAATATATTAATGCTGCTAATAATGAGAAAAAACATTAAAAAAAGTAAATACCACTCTAGTGCATTATAGTTTGTAGTAGAAAGTAAATAACCAATAGTAAGACATTGAAAAATTAATTTTATCTTAAAGTCCAGATTTTTTAAATCGTCTATAAAACCCATTATTCCCAAAAGAAGACCACAAATAATAATATTTGGCATATTTAAATTAGAACTAATCATATATATAACCATTGCAATTACATAAATTATACCACCTCCTCTCTTGGTAACAACTATATGAGAACTTCTGGAATTTGGCTGATCAGTTATGGACCATTTTTCAGCTATTTTTAAATAGATAATTATTCCAATAATTAATACTACAGCAATTAAAAAATAATATGAGATTGAATATAGTTCTACCATTATTCAAAGGTGGATATTAATAGTTCTGTTAAGTGCGAAAATGTATGGTTTTCTTCGACATATTTCTTGCCATTTACGCCCCACTTTTTTAGTTTTTTATTTTCTATTTTAGAAATCTCATTTATTGTATTGGCAATTTCTTTAGGTTTTTCAGGCTGTATGCTTATTCCAGCTTCTGCTATTTTAACAAAATCGTTAGAAGTATTTACAGAGTGTATAATTGGTTTTCCTGCATACATATAGTCAAATATTTTATTTGGGCTAATCCCAAATCTATATAAGGAGTGATTGTGCCAACCTATGTAGCAAACATCAAAATAAGAAATTGCAGATTGAATTTGAATTTTATCAATTTGCCCTAAAAAAGAAACATTATTTTTTGCATTATTTTTTAGTTTTTCTAAATGTTGACCTTTTCCAAAAATTAAAAAGTGTATGTTTTCATTTTTTTCTAAATGATTACTAGCTTCAATTAAATATTCCATTGCATTAGATGCTCCTAGAGATCCAGTATAACCAACAATAAATTTATTTTTTGGAATTAAATCAGATACGCTTTTATCTAATTCTCTAGATTTTTTCATTTCTTCTAAATTAAATCCATTTGGAATATGTACGAATTTATCTTTACTCATTCCTCTACTTTCCATATGTGGTTTTGCATTAGGTAATAATGAAATTACTTTGTGTGCCTTTTTGTAGGCAAATTTTTCAAACCATCCAAAAAATAAAACAAGAGGATTAAATTTTGAAAAGCCTCCAATTTCTATTAAGCTAAGTGGCCAAATATCTCTTACTTCAAAAATTAACTTTGCTTTGTATTTTTTTGACCATATGTATGCATTAATTATTGGAAGAGGGGAAAGAGACGAAACTATTATCACATCTGGATTCTCCAGCTTTTTCTTAGGAAGAAAAAATAAATTAACCATAAATTGAATCATCACTAGAACTCTGCCAATACTTTGAGATCCTTTATATTTTGAAACTTTTACCCAAGTAAAAGGAATTCCATCAACATCTTCTAGGGTGAATTTCCCTTTTGTTTTAGGAAGTTTGTAAAATAAATGAGAATAAGAAGCACTTATAATATGTGGGTGATATCCTTTTTTTTTTAGTTCTTTAGCAAAATACCAAGACCTAAAGTTCATTCCGTGAACCTTTGACCCGCAATACTGGTTAATTATCCAAATATTATTTTTCATTGGTTGTATTTTGAACTTCCCCTTTAGGCATTGTTATTTTTAAGATTTGCAATTAAAAATTTTAATGCTAAAGATATCGAAAGAATATAAAAAACACTTTGTACAATAGTTACTAGATATAGAATTTGATTTTTCTCATTTAAAAAGAAATGGCCTAATCCAAGTGTTATTATAATTAATACCAAGTGGAAAACATCAAAAAAGAAAATTTCTTTTTGTTTCTCTAATCTTATGAATACATAGGATAGGGAAGAGGCAATAAACATAATTGCCATCCAAGGGCTAATAACTTTAATTGCATCCATTAGCCCAGACCACTTATCCCCAAGAATTGAAGTTAATAATGAGGAAGGAGTTATTACTAGAATAATCCATCCGATTAGTGTTAGTACAAATAATCTTTTTAACCAATAAGTATAAGACTTATACAATGCTTTAGGGTTTTTTATCTGTGCAATTTCATTGTAATAGACTTGTGCAAATGAGGAAGAAAACATCATAATTAATAATCCGAGATATTGAATTGCTGCTGCTAGTAATCCACTAAATTTTTCTCCATAATAATGAGTGAAAAATATTAGCGTAATTAGATTGATTGAGTTCCCAACAAATACGCCTGGAGAACTAAACCAAATAAATTTATTGTGTTTTTGAATTAATTCTTTTTCTAAAGTTTTATTTTTTTGAATCCAATTATATTTTTGAAAATACTTTCTTACATAATTTATATTTCCACTTACCAGGCCAATTAATCTTCCAATCACAAGTCCAATAAAATTAAAACTCAATAAACCAGTAATAATTTGGGCTAAACTTCCTGAAGTACTATGAATAACTCTAGAAGTGGTTATGGTGAGAAAGTTTTTTGATCTAGTGAAAAATTGTCTTGAAATTTGTATGATTCCATTAGAGAAAATAGCTAATGGCATTAGAACTATCAAAAGCCATTCATATTGAAAAACTTTTATTTCATTAATAAAATAAAATGTAAAAACAACTCCACCAATTAAAGAAACAATTACAGCGTATTTTAAACAAATTCTTAATAATGAGAGAGCTCTATTGTTTTCTCTCTCAAGAATAAGTCCACTTTCAAGTCTGAGAGCTGCTACACTACTGAAAACTGCAGCAAACTCGAAGAACAACCTAAAAGGGGCATATTCTTCAGGACTGTAAAAGTAACGCTGTAAAATAATTATAGCACTAAAGTTGATGATCTGAGCAATTGTAGTACCAGAAAATATTGTTAAAACATTTTTTAAAAATTGATTTTTCTCAGATTTATTCAATTGCTAAATTTTTTTTATTGAACCATTTGAAGAAGAAGATAGTATTAAAAAAAGCAAAGAAAATAACTCCGCTTTGCGTTTCAAGAACTGATTCTGTCATAAAATTTAAAATCATAATGACTAAAAATAATGCATACATAAAATCTTTTTGTCTTAAAGAAGCATACAACATCCCAAAAGTAAAAAATGCTAATATTAAAAATCCAAAAATACCATGGTCAAGTAATACTTGTAGATATTGATTATGTGAGTTGTAATTTTTCTTATACATATAATCGTAGCCATCCTTTTTATATTGTTCTTTAAGTGCTTTTTTACTCAATCCTGTCCCATATCCAGTTATCCATTTTTTTTCAACTAGCTTTAAGGTAGTAGACCATGTTTTTTTTCTAACCAATGTTGAAGATCTTACTTTTTTATTTTCACTTTTCTCAAAGGTATTGGTAATAATTTCATTGAATCGATTATGGATGGTTTCATTTGTATAAATTACTGTAGAGAACGGAATCATTAATATAATAAAATATATAAGTACTTTTTTATTGATTTTTTTGCTGTAGAAGATGCAAGAAATAAAAAATAGATGAACTAATATATTTGTTATCCAACCAGTTCTAGAGGACGCAATTAGTATAAAAAACGATAGAAAACTTATTATTATAAAGCTTGAGTTTTTAGGAAGTTTTAAGTCCTTAATAGGTTTTAAATTATTTAAATAAATTATACCAATAACAAAATTTAAGTACATAGTGAAATATCCAGGATGATGAAACAAGGAAAGAGAGGTATATTTAATAGCATTAACGTCATCTAATAAAAAGTAGGATGCCGTAGCATTGAAAATACAAACCAAGCTAGAAGTTAAAGAGCCGTAGATAAAAAATTTCAAAATTCCTGCCAAATTAATTTTGTTGGATGGATAGCCAATTAAGATTAAAATTGGAATTATAAATAATGTGATTTTTGTAATAAGATTGCCTGAATATTCACCAATTTTGTTTAAAAACAAGAGTTGAATAAATGGGAGCAACCACAAACTTGTAATACTCAACATAATCCAGTTTTTTTTGATTTTTAGTTGACTAAAGTCTCCAAAAATAAAACATACAATACAAAATAGAACCATTAGAAAACGAACTGTAGTTTTTTCTAAGGGAAGAAGAAAAGGAATTAACAGTAAAAGAAAGTTTAAAATTCTTATTTTATTGAAATATTTTACAATTGAATCTGTCATTAAACAAATTGATTTTTCTTTAGTTAGCAACCAAGTTTTTTATAAATATTAATAAGCTTTAATTCCTCATTAGTCCAGTTGTATTTTTCTTTTACAAGACGACTTCCATTTTGTCCCATTTCTTTTGCTTTTTCTGGGTTTGTTAAAATAAATTCTATTGCTTTCGCAATCTCATTGGGATTTTCAGGATCAACACACATACCACAATAATTTTTATCTATAATATCTTTATAAAGCTTGAAATTAGAGGTGATAACAGGTAGTCCAATGGCCATGTATTCGAAAATTTTGGTAGAATACGATTGAGTATAGTTCTTTATTGGTTTAAGAATACTCAAGCCAATTTTTGAATTTTTGGAATATTTCAGCCCTTTGCTCAAAGGCATACTTCCATAAAGTTTGAAATTTCCTTTAACCTCATTAAGGTCCTTGTTATCAATAAAATTTTCAGCAAATGGCCCGATCAAATGAGCGAAAATATCTGGTATCTTTTGCTTTAAAATTTTCAATGATTGTATTAAGACATCAAACCCTCTATTGTTGGATATACCTCCTATGTAGAAAATTTCATTTTTTAATCTTTTAACAGAGTAAAACTCTTTCAAATGATCTATTTTAGGCATATTTAGTACAGTAACTAAATTTTTATTTAAAGACGAATAATATTCTTTGTAGGAATGCTCGGCAATTATCAATGCATCAAATTTTTTTAGTTTTTTTATTTCATAAAGTCTGTAAATCTTAGAAATTATTTTTCTTAGAATTTTTGGAATATATTCTTTAGATAAGATTTGTAATGCAATATTTTCATGGATGTCAAATATTACTTTTTTACCTTCTTTTTTAAGTTTTAACCCAATTCTTATAAGTTCGGGATCATGGAAATGATAAATTTCGCAATTAAGCTCTAATGCTTTTTTATAAACATCATTAGTCGTTTTAAATATTCTTCTAAATCTATTTTTTTGTTTTCCTACATCAAAAATTGAAATATTATCTCTGTTTTCATTTCCAAGACCATCTGCTATTACCAAGCTTACCAGTCTATTATCACTTGCCAATGATTGACATTGCTTATAAAAGATTCTTGTGTCAAATCTATGGTGAGCAGAACTTAAATGACAAACTTTAATCATATTTTTGGCTTTAGTTCTTTAAAGTGAAAAATAGAAATTGCATACAATGCAAAAAGCACTCTTAAATCCACAATTGAAGAGGACTTCATTGCATTCAAAAACAGAACTATCACTGCTAAAAGTGCAAAATTTGTCAAATAGCTTTTAAAAATATTAATATTTGCAACTACCAACCCCAGCATTATAATTAAACCAATAAAGCCAAGCTCAAAGACAATTTCTAAAATTATATTATGTGGATAAAGTCTTTTGTCTTCATTACTAAATTCCTTAGAAAAACTTCCTAATCCATAACCTAGGATTATAGACTTTGAATTTTTAAAAATCTTTTCTTTAGAAAAAATAAAATATTCTAATCGTTTATTATAGGAATAATTGTTGTCCTTATTAGATAATTGGTAGTCATTTTCTTCAAAATCAATTTCTGTATTAGAAGATAAAACTTCAAATCGATAAACTGTTCTTTTTATTATCTCTTTGTAATTACTAGAGGTTAAATAAAATGCTCCATTTATTAATAGAATTACTACAACAGATTTTATTAATTGTAGTAAAATTCTTCTGTTAATTTTTTTAGATATTAAAAAATAAGTACTTAAAATAGCAATGGAAAACAATCCTATTAAAATAGGAAATCTACCAGCAAATAAAAGAATTAGATTAAAAGAAACTAGTAACATATAGATTATTCTTTTATAATCTTTAAGGTAAAAAACTAAAAAAATGTTTGCCGCCAAAAACTGACCTAAAGTAAGATACCATCCTTGGATATATACTTCGTTAAAGTAAGCATGAAAAGGAAAGTTTTTTGAAAGTGAGTTGGGGTTTATGATAAAAAAAAACAAACTAAAAAAGAAAAGAAAAAAGGAAAAATATAAAGTAAATTTTTTAACGTTTATTTTATTAATAATCAGTACTGAATAGAAGGCTAATAAGTTAGTTCCTAAAGCTATAAGCTTATACCAAACATAGTTTTCTGAAGAGGTGTAAAAGGTAGATATAAAGCACCAAATGAAAAATAGAATTAAAAAGACATGCTTTGTGATTTCATTTTTAAGTCTTTTAATAGAAAATTCTTTTTTCACCAAAACCATGGTGGCCAATAACCCTCCAAAAATTAATGTGAATGGAATGGTGTTAGAATTGTCTCCCGAAAATGAGAAAAATAAACTTTTAAACATTCCTGATAAAAGAAACAAAACTAGAAATAGTTCAATATCTATTTTTCTTAAAAAATTAACCACTTATTTAGTGAAAGTTTTAATTCTTTAACTAATTTAAGTATTCTTAAGACACATAATTTTAACAAAATAAGATGTTACAAACATCTCATTAATGAAATTTATGGAATAGGTTTTCTGAATTTTTGAACTTAAGAATTGGTTTTAAAGTAATTCCAATACCATTCTATGGCAGAATTCAATCCTTGTTTTAAATTATGAGTAGGCTGATAGTTCAGTAATTTTTGAGCTTTTTCAATGGAGGCTAAAGAATGTTTTACATCTCCAACTCTTTCTGGACCATTTTTAATTTCAATATTCTTTATTTCAGAATCGAAATCAGAAAGTAAGTCTCTTAGATTTTCAACCAATTCTTTTAGAAATGATTGGTCTCCGCAAGCTACATTGTAAACTTGATTTAATGCATCTGGATTTTTTGTTGTTGCAGCCAATTCATTTGCTTGAA
>Ga0228631_1000926_pt1 | contig 15299 bp, 11 predicted proteins | sample 39DmetaG_FD_183049 | JGI IMG/M metagenome (GOLD analysis project Ga0228631, IMG submission 183049) | Seawater microbial communities from Monterey Bay, California, United States - 39D | ecosystem: Environmental > Aquatic > Marine > Coastal | place: USA: California | collected 2016-09-28
ACACCTTATGAATAGAAAAAGTCTTGATCCTAATAGTGAAGTATCTCATTCTGATTTCTTATTTACACCTTTAATTCCTTCTTTAGAAGCGAGTTTAACAAACCCTGCTAATTTAGTTGAAGGTGTTGCTGCTGAAGGTTGGATTCGTGGTGGATTACCATCAAGAGAATTAACTAGAGATGAAGATTATAAAGTAAAACATACACCAATGCAATAATTTCTTAGAATTTTAAACTATAATTTATATAATAATTAATATAAATATAAATTATAGTTATTATTATGAATGAAAATCTAAAAGATAAATATGATTTTAATATGATATGCACTTACAGTAAAATTAAAGATTTTGATGAATCCGATATTTTATATAGAATACAATTTTTACAATTATTTTTTTTGAAAGATTATGATGATACAGTTATTAATAATACTAGTTATTTATTATTCAATTACTTTTATAAAAATAATAAAATAAAAGAGTTACTTGAAGTAACTTCCTTGAAAGATGATTTATTAACAGCATTTAGAATGTTTTTTGCATTTCCTACTTTACATATGTTTCATAAATTACTTTGTGATTTTTATCATGAAAAAGATTTTGATGAAGAAAATTATAAACAATTAATTAATTTCGCAAAAACAAATTATTAGTATATATAAATAATGGCTTCAACTAGAGATAAAAATAGTATGGGTAATTATCTTTTAGAGCAAAGAGCAATAAATAGAACTTTTGAAAATATTAGTGATTTCAATGGTCGCAATGGTCATGCTAATATTCCTGCTTTTCCTGAATTATCTAGACCATCTTATATGCCTCCAGATAATGTTTGTAAAAATTTTGTTGATGTTGAATCACATTTATTAGGTATTAATTCTAATAATTTAGTAAATCCTAACAAAGAACCTATAAAACCAGAAATTAAAAATCTTCCATTAATTTCTTTCTTTAATAGAGAGAAACTAATTATGCCAGATGATTTAAAAGTGGATAATAATAGACCATTTATTATGAATTAAGATAAAATTAATTAAATAAAATTTTTTGTAAAAATATAGTATATTTTATTATAATTTAATTATATACTATATAAATGAGTGGTGTATCCAATCAATCACAAATATATTCAAGTGCTACTTTAGGTTCAGGTGGTGCGTCATGGAGTAATAGAACTGGACCAAGAGGACCAATTGGGCCAACAGGACCAACCGGACCAACAGGACCAACAGGGCCAACAGGGCCAACAGGACCAACGGGACCAACAGGACCAACAGGGCCAACAGGACCAACGGGACCTACCGGACCAACAGGACCAACAGGGCCAACCGGGCCAACAGGACCAACCGGACCAATGGGACCAACAGGACCAACAGGGCCAACCGGACCAAGAGGATTAATTGGTAATACTATTTGGCAATTAAATGGTAATGATATTTATTATAATAGTGGTAATGTTGGAATTGGAACAAGTAATCCAGAATATACATTAGATATTAGTGGAACATTAAGAGTTTCTGGAAATGTTTTATTTAATTCAGATGTAGATTTTGATTGTAATTTATTAAATGATGTTTCAGCAATTAATTTCTGCGATGGAACATATATTGGACCCGGTTCTTCATTTGATATTTCAACAAATCAACATTTAAAAGTATATGCAAATACTACAACTTTTTATGAACCTCCAATTCCTTTACCAAATAGTCAAGTTGTTGATATTCAAGGTAGAAATGCCCAATTAAGATTAATAGATAAAGATGATAATTCTTTTATTCATTTTAGTCAATCAAGTGGTAAATTAGCAATTAGAACAAATTCATATGATGATTCATCACCTACTTTAACAATTACGGATAGTAGTAATGTTGGAATCAATACTTTTTCTCCATCATCAGCTTTACAAGTTAATTCATCGGCTACAGATTCAGCATTAACAATAATCAATCAAACAAATATTACACCTGATTCTCAGGGTATAGGACATATTAGAGTTCAAGGGAATGGTTATTCAAGTTTTTTTTCTTTAGATGGAAATGGTCTTAATATAGGTCATAATTCTTCATCTAGAGATATAAGATTTTTAATAAATGAAACTCCTACATTTTGGATGAATCAAGATGGATCTTTTAGAATCGGTTCTAACCAATTTAGACCAGATAACAATAATACTCCAGGGTCAAGTCATACAAATAGCGGAAAAAAATATGCTTTTAGTAATAGCGACTTTGGTGTTTATAAATCGAATTCAACAGGTAAAAAAATATTTTTTAGATATGGCACAAGTCCAAGTACTAATACAGAAATAGGTTCTATAGAATTTGATAGTATTTCATCAGTAAGATATAATACAACATCAGATGGTAGATTAAAAACTAATTTGCAATCATTTGATGCAAAAAAAATTATAAAAGATATAACTTCATATAAATTTACTTGGAAAGATACAAATCAAAATAGTTACGGAGTAATTGCACAAGATATTTTGAAGATTCCAGATATATCTAATATAATTTCTGGTAATACAAGTGGTAATTTATGGAGTATGGATGATATTAGTTTTAACTTTTTACAAATTGATTATTCAAGATTAGTTCCTATATTATTAGGAACTAATAAACAATTAGTATATGATAATGAAAATTTAACAAGTAATATAACAATATTACAAAATGAAAATAATTTATTAAGAGCTAATATAGTATCATTACAAAATAATTTTGATATTTTAAGAGCTAATATAACAGATCTAACAGCAAGAATACAAACTTTGGAAAGCTCTTAATATTAAAAATAAATTAATATAAAATTTTTATTTACAAGTTTATATTAATTTGTTCCAAATTAGGAAACTATTTATTTTCATGTGTTTTTATAATTTTTGCCAAATTAGGAAAGAAACCAAGAACATTAATTACTTTTTCTTTCTCTCTTCGAATAATATCTATACGTTGACTCCACCAATCTTCTTTGATTGCTTTCTTAATAATTTCTATAGAACCAGGTATATCATCTAAATCTAATCTTACAAAACATAATGGGTCTAAATAGTCTTCTAAGTTAGGGCAACCCCAATAAAATGGTAGACATTCACATATAAGAGCATCCCATAATTTTTCACTAGCATAATTATATTCTTTATTATTTTCAACAACTAAATGGTATTTATATTCTAATAATATATTTTCTTTTCTCTCATCAAATACTGTGCCGGAGTAATTTTTTAATCCAAAATAATTATCTTTACCATAAGTATCGCTTATATTAATATAATCTTCTGTTTTACAAAATTTAATGCGCTTCAAATGACCTTCATCACATTTTTTATTTGAGAGAATATTAACAATTCTATCTTCTTTTTTACGAGATAATTGTATAGGTTTTGGAATGTTTACCCACCATTGAACATTATTCAAAAACTTTCTATGAGAATATACATGTAAAAATTTATTTTCATCTGGTCTTGACCAGTCACCCCAGGTTTTAACTCCCCAATTTCTCTCTTTAAAGCATACCCATGGTTCCATTTGATAAATAATTGTTTTACTTGGTTCATAATATTCATTAAATTTAGGATTTGGTTTATTTATAATTATATAATAATCTATGTTACTATTTTCCCATGTTATTTCAATATTATTCCAATTAAATCCTTGTCCTTCCAAGCACATATTTTTCCATTCTTTACAAAGTTGTTCACTAGAACACCAATCGCATATCATTTTAATTCTATATTTTTTTTCTTGTAATTCACTAATCTCTAATTTTATTTCATTTTCTTCATCCGAACCATTTGAAATATTTACTTCTGAATTAGCTGGTGTAAAAGTTTCTTTAGAAACCTCTCTTACCGACGGTAAAGGTTCCTTATTCTTTTTTAATTCTTTTAATTCTTCTTTGATTTTACGCGTCTCTTCTATATTTTTTACAAAAGCATCATAAATATGTTTTTTAACAAATATTCCCTCATGTTCTCCTTTGAATTCTGGATTTTTAACCAATAAAGTCATTTTATTTTTTATTTCTCCTTTTGTATTAAACCCTACATAAGATTCATCACTATTACACTTATTAACAATTTCCTGTAAATCAATTGTATTATTGAATTTTATTGCTGTATTATTTGGTATATCAGCTCCTTTTACAAGTATATATGTGATTTTTCTTTGTTCTTCAATACTTAATTCTTTCTTTGTTTTTTCTTCTTTAACTTCTTCTTTAATATACCATTTATTATATTGTTTCATTTTTTCTCTTTTTTGTTCTCCAACTAAACAATTAAAGTGTATCATATAAGGTGAATGTGGTAAATTTTTCATAAAATAATCACCATTAGAAAACAAATTTCTATCTAATAATTTATAAGTAAACTTATTTTTACAATAATCAGAATTTATTAAAGGTTGATCATCTAAAAATTCACTAGTAATTTTAATATATAAATCTTTAAACAAATTAATTGTTCTATTATTAGATTCTATAAACATAAAACCACAACATATCCAATGTTCATTATTTTCATTTAACCAATTATTATCTGCCTGAGTTACCATATCAACATTATGTTTTCTTAATTCAAAATAACAATGTTTCATAAAATCTTTATTTTCAAATACTATATCTCCATCTGTAAATAAAACATAATTATTATTTTGTAAAGCATCAGATATAATTCTAATTTTATTTGACATCATTAATACCCATTCTTTATCACTTCCATTACATTTTAGTAAATTTTCATTTCTATTTTCAATATTATCAATATAATATGCTTCTATTTTGTTTGATATTAATTTATCATATGAATTATTATCTACACAATAGCAAAGTAATGAAGTTTTATCAAAACCACAATTTTCAAGTGATTTTAAGCAATTATTTGTATAATCTAAGTATCCATTATTTGTTAATGTAATAAAAGCAATATTTTCTTCTTTAAAATAATCATTATTTTTATAATTCAAAAAATATTCTACATTCATTTTTTCAATATTTTTGAATTTTGGATAGAGAGAATCATAATATGTATCTAATTTTTCTTGCGTTATAAAATTTAATTCATTCCAATCTTTAATAATTAAAATAGGTAAATCATAGTATTTATATAGAAAATTTAGAGGACCACTCTTAACAATTGGAATTGTTTTCATGAATAATGCTTCCCATGTTCTATGGCAATCCATACCATTTCCATATGGACTCAATGTAAATTTATATTTTTTATAATTATTTAAATAATTTTCAAAATCTTCTCTCTCATTTAAAATAAAGTAATTATTATTGTCTTGTTTACAAATATTTTCTACAATATTTAATAATTCTTTTCTATCTGGAACTAATCCAGAATAACATTTATCCAAATGTTCTAATAAATTGTATTGAAAATTACAAGAAATTTTGGTTTCTTTAAATTCTTTTTCTTTGTTATTTTCTTTTTCTTTGTTATTTTCTTTAAATTCTTTTTCTAAATATTGATTAAGTAAATATAATGTTGATGAATTAAATCCAATCGGAATAGGATGTATTTTTGTGGAAACAAAATTATCACTCCAATTTTCAACATATATTTTCATAACATTATGACAATGAACAAAAACATTGACATCTGAGATAAAGGTTGATAGACATGATGAGTGTGTGAAATCATCAATAATTATAATATTAATTTTATAATGTAAATATTGTATTGTTGTTAGCAGTGTATTTTTTGCATTTTCATCTTTTAATAATCTTGATAATATTCCGAAATATATTTCTTTACTATTATCAATATTAATATTTCCATTTATTTGTGACATTACAAATTCATCAATCGACTTTTCATCTGTAAAAACAATATTACATAATTCATGATAATTTTTTCTACTAATTAAACTATTATTTATTTTTTTATTTTTAATGTAATATTCATAATATTTTTTTTTGATATATATACCATCATCATTAGAAAAGTAATTACTTTTTTGTAAATTATCAATATCTATGTTTTTCTTGAAAAAACCTAATGTATTAAATCCAACTACATTATCATCATTTAAACATTTTTGCATCATATTATTATCATTATCTTTTGACCAATAAGCATCTTTATTTATTTGATCTAAACCTTTAAAAAATAGAAATTGTTCTAATAAATTACTAGATATATCATAATTATCTTCTTTTTTTTCTATGCTAGAAAAATCAAATTTTTCATTATTATTCTGTATATCAGTATCAACATTATTATTGTCATAATATTTTGATTTTATGATATGCGGTTTCAATTCTTTACAATCTAGTTTACCATTTTTGTATAATTTTTTTTGTATTAAATAATCAATACCATTTTGTATACCATTTAATTCAATATATTCTAATAATTTTTTTGCGCATTTTTTATTAATACTATAACTGAAAAATCCGCCCAATGATAAATTATCATTGTAATCTTGAACTTTAATTTCTTTGTTTAAAAGAGAATATTCTTCTTTTATTTCTTTGCTAACATTTGGATACATATGATATCCAAAAAATAATATTTCTATATTTTTTAAATATTGTGTTAAACCATCATAAATAGTTTTAAAATTAGGATTAAATTCAATATCATCTTCCAATATCAAATAATAGTCATTATTATTATCATTAACTAATTTTTTCCATAACTCAATATGAGATAGGGCACAACCAATATAACCCTTTCTGTAAGAAAAGTCATTATTTCTGAATAATTCTTTTATTTCATTTGTTGCTTCTAGTTCATAACCATTTATTGCTTCAAAAAATTCATAATTATATATTCCAAGTTTTTCTAGTTGTATTTTGACATTTTGTCTTCTATCAGTTCTCTTTTTTAAGTTAATAATTTTGATATTATTTGTATCAAATTGTGCCTGATTATTCATTTGATAAGCATTTTGTTTATTATTTTCATATGTTAATTTTCCAATATGTTTATTTGTCATTCTATTAAAAAATGCTGTTTTATAACCATGATTCATCCATTTGTGAGCATATTCCATTTCAAAAAATTGTTTAGGTGTTTCAAAATTGCCAATATTTAATATAGCTTCAACATCAATAATTGATGGTCTGAAACTAAAATAAGGCCAATATGCTGTTCCATATTTATTACTATTTATTCGATAATCTTGTAGTGCAAAATTTTCATCTATTTTAATATATGTGCCAAAATTATAGTCTTTTATTGTTTCACCATAACATCTATTGAACATAATTTGTTTAATATTCATATCATCCATTTGTTTGAAACCTTCTAATGCATTTTCAATATAATTTGCTGGTTTATAAAATAGAAAATCATCTTCTATATGTATCCAATATTTTGGTTTTAATTCAACTAATTTATCATAAATAATATTCATACTATTTTTATGACCTGTTTCTTTTTTCATTTTAAAATAAAAATCAACAAATGGATATAACTCTAACATTTTTTCTTTATCTACTTTACTTGAATTATCATCTACACAAAACCAATAATCTATTTTTTTATAATCATTCCATGTATTAATTAATGAATTTATTGTTTGTTCAAATAAATCAAAGCGTTTACATGTTGTAAAAGATAAAAATATTTTTATTTCTTGATTATTATTATCATCTATATCATTTAGGTCATCATCAATATCATTATTTAAATTTTCAATTAAATCAGTAATTCTATTACTATAAGTAGTTAGATAATTTTTTACTTGAAAGAATAATAACTCCCATAAATTAAAATAACTTTCATCAATATTACATTCTTTTTTATATATTAATTCATCTATTTTGTAAAATAATTTAATTAAATTTTCCATAGTATCATTAATAATATTATCTTTATAAAATAATATATTTTTAACAGTTTCATCTATATTACAATTATTTTCAATTAATTTTTTACAACAATAGTATCCACTTTCATTATCATCATTATAAAAAGCACTAATTGAGTTATAATAATATACATTATTATTACATTCAATATTTATAAAAAGTTTTTTTGTATAATCAATATTATCTATCTTATATTTTTTAGTAGAATTATAAATATTATTTACCATAAAATGATTATCTTTTTTACAATAATGTTCCATTAAAGCAGATTGACATTCTCTTCTCTCGTAATCATATTTAATACCTTGACTCCAATAATTAATAGCTTCTTCATAATTTTTTTCAATATAGTATAATTTACCTATCATGTAACATGAATAATATTTCTCTTGAATCCAATTATTCATTGTTAATACTTTTTTATACCAATGAATTGCTTTATCATTAATTTTGGCATCTTTATAACTTTGAGCACAATAAAAAGCATATCTATTTTTCATATATTCATTTGTTTCATTACTGAATTCCTTTTCAAGTATTGTAGCATCTTTTAAATATTTATCTTTAACTAAGCTTCTAGCACCAGATTTACCAGATTCAATATAATATTCACCTTCTATTACTTTAACATTATTACTAACAACATCTATTGGAGTGATAAATTCATGTAATACTCCCCTATATTTCCATCTTTTACGATTATTTATAAGAATATTTCTATAATATGAAAATTGCAAAGAACCAAATCGAACATTATTTTGATCTGTTAACTCTGATGGAAGATTTATTTTTCCATGTATTTTATCATCAGCATCAAAAATTAATAAATAATCTGTTTTATTATAAGCATGTTCTAATGCGCGACTTCTATTGTATCCAAAATCTCTCCATTCATCACAATGTAATTCGCCATTTATAGATTTTTTATCAAAAAAATTTTGTATAATTTCTTTAGTATTATCAGTTGAACCAGTATCACTTATAACCCAATAATCTATTTTAATATTATCTATAATATTGTTTAATGTTTGCTCAATAATATGTGATTCATTTTTTACAATCATATTTAAACATAATGTATATTCTGACATATATTGAATATAATAATTATTTTTTATATTATATTAAATTATATTAATAAATTAATATAATATAATATAATATAATATAATATATTATAATATAATGGCCTGTACAAGAAAATATTATGATGATGATGAAACTAAAAATAATTTACAGAGAGATACCGGAATTGGAAGATATATGTTAAATTGCCCAGGTAATGGTCCATTGCCAGATTATTTTAATGATCCACATATTAGATTACAAAAACAAGGAGCTAACAATGCTTCTAATATAATAGATATTAACAATTATTTGCGTGGATTAAATAAAAATTTATGTAGAGATTCTAAACAAGAAGAATGCTTTGATAAATCAACATTTATATCCAATAATAATTACAGAATAATAAATAATATTACAGATGAATCAAGAACTAGTAATCCTGCTTGGGAATTAAGAGGTTTAGAACAAAATAACATGGCTTATTTACATTTCAATCCTCAACAAAAAACAGAGTTACCTTTTACTAATAATTTAAATACAAGAATGTTAGAAAAAGATTATTATACACAATAATTTTAATATTAAAATAGATTTTTAATATTAAAATATAAAAAATATAATACCTATTTATATATAATGACAGAAATAGCGATTCCAATATTAGGATTAGGTGCATTATATTTACTATCAAATAAAGAAAGTGATAAAAAAGAAAATTATGAAAATATGGGAAAAAAAAATAATACATTACCAAATACAAATATTCAAAATATTAATTATCCTATGTCACAAAGAAAAGTTCAATCTACACCAATAAATAATGATAATGGAAATCATCTTAGAGAATATTTAAATCCTAACCAAACCACAGACCAATTCTTTAATGATAAAGTTTATTTAGAAACTGCTAATCAAAAAAGTAATTGGGGAGTTGGTGATGGTAATACAGGTGGTGTAAATAGAAATCAAGTTTACAGTCTAACTGGTGAACCAATTAATCAAACAAATTTTAAACATAATAATATGGTTCCTTTTTTTGGAAGTAGAATTAGAGGTGCTACAACCAATTCTAATGTTAGTGAAAGTATTTTAGATAATATGCAAGGTTCTGGCAGTCAAATCCCTAAAAAAGTTGAACAAGCACCTTTATTCAAACCTCAAGATAATATTCAATGGGCTCATGGTATGCCTAATGAAAGTGACTTTATGCAATCGAGACAAATACCAAGCACAAAGATAGCCAATGTTTTACCTTGGGAACAAGAAAAAGTAGCACCTGGATTAGGTTTAGGATTTACTACAGAAGGTGCCGGAGGATTTAATGCAGGAACTTTAGACAGACAAGAATGGTTAGATCGTAATGTTGATGAACTTAGAACAGTAACAAATCCAAAAGTTACTTATAGTTTACAAGGCCATCAATGACCAGCTCAAGGTGGTGGAACAACTGGTAGACAAAAAGAAGTTGGGCAAATTGGAAATGTAGAAAAAAATAGACCAGATACAGATTTTGCTCTTGGTCCAGAAAGATGGTTTACAACTATGGGAGCTGCCTCTGGACATACATTGGCTCCAGAACAAATATTACATGATAATAATAGACCAACTACTTCATCAGAACATTTTGGTGTTGCAGGTCAAGGTGATGCTTCTTACTTAAAAGGTGAATATAGTGAATCAACTAGACAACAATTACCACAACATCAATTAAATACTGTTAATGCTGTTGGTAGAGGTCCAGCAAATGAAAATGATTTTGGAATAAATGGATTTAAATTAACACCAAATAATAGAGATATTACTTCTAAATTAAATACAACAGAAAATATGGGTATGATAAATGGAGCAGTTAAAGCTATGTTTGCTCCTGTATTAGATATATTAAAACCATCGAGAAAAGAAAACTTTATTGGAAATCCTAATCCAAATGGTAATCCAGCATCTTTAGTTCCATCATTACCAATTACAAATCCAAATGATAGACCAAAAACAACTGTTAAAGAAACAACTCAAGGAAAATTAGGTCTACAACATTTAAATGTTAGTAGCGTAGGTGTACCAGATGGTGGATATTTATCAGCTAATCCACAAATTAGAGTTCAACAACGTAATACAACTAATTGTGAAAATATTGGTATTGCTGCTCCTGTTAGTGGGTCCGATTTTACAAGTGTGGAAGCATATTATAATCAAAGAAATAATGTAAATAAAACAACTGAAAGTAGACCAAATCCTGGTGGAACTGGTATGTTTTCAAGCAATCAAAATATTAAAATAGATAGAATAGATGCTGATAGAAGAAATCATCAAAGTAATAGTGATATTATTATTCCTGTTCCTAGACAAGTTATTAGCAATAATATGCCATCTGTAGAAAACTATGGAAAAATATCAATGCCTCAATTAAATAATCAAAATATTAATGCTGAGAGAATGCAACCTGATATATTGAAAGCTTTCAAAAATAATCCTTATGCTCAAAGTTTAAGCAGTTATTAAAATTATAATGAATAACTATTATAATAAGTATTTATATTTTACAAATTAAAATATAAATAATATTTTATAAATATATTATTTATAATAATATTTTAATGTTAGAATCATTGAGAAAATTACATTGTAGTAATATTTGGAAAAAATTATATTTAATTAAATTAAAATTAATGATAGATGACGATATTATAGAAAGTTGGAGAATTCAAAAATATGAAATTATAAATAACAAAAAAAATTATAATAAAGAAAAAATAATAATGAATATGAATCAATATATAACAAATATTATTTTATTATTGAATTCTCTAAGATATACATATATTTTTGAAAAATATTCAATAAATATCGAAATATTTGCATTATTATTAAATAATTTATATAATATTTTTTATTTTTATGATATTAAATTAGATCAATTGATTGAATATATAATTAATAGTGATAATAATATTAATAATTTTTTGTAATATTGATTCAATGACAAATAGTTTTGTATTATGTTTATAATTATTTTAATTATGTTTAATTATTTATAATTATGATAATTACTAGAATTACCATATAAGGTATGATAATGCATATATATATCTCGTATTTGTATTTCAAATATACATTTTTGATAATATATATTTGTATGTAAACTTTTATAACCATTTTCTTTTGGAAATTTTATATAATCATCTATTTCATTATTATCATATATTTCAAAATTTTTATGTATAATATCTAGTATACTATATCCAATATAATTCATATTTGAGAAATTATTTGAATTGGGTATATCATATATAATTCTTAATCCATATATATCAATTGGTAATTTATCTTTATTAATAATGTTTTTGAATATTTTACTATGTTTTTTAATTCTACTTTCATATACAATTAAAGGTTCTATATTTTGTATTCTATAATCACTTTTTATAGCTTCTTCTATTGATAGTTTTGTATTATGAATTAAATTGTAATTTCTTAATAATAATTTTTTCGTAATAAAAAAAAATTTTAAAAATTTCATATCTACATTAATTCTTATAATTAATTACTATTTATATTAATTACTATTTATATAATATTTATATGTTTTTAAAGATTTAAAAGTATATAAACCTTTTCATATAACATTAAATGAATGAATCTTTAAATATACATGATAATATTCATAAAAGATTAGAACAATATATTACTACTAATAAAGTTCCAAATATATTATTTTATGGCAATAATGGTTCTGGAAAAAAATCAATTGTTTATTCATTTATAAATAAAATTTATAATAATGATCCTGTTTTAATAAAAAAAAGTACCATTTTTGCGAATTGTTCACAAGGAAAGGGTATTAAATTTATTAGAGAAGAATTGAAGTTTTTCGCAAAAATGATTATTAATAACAATAATGGTATTTTTTTCAAAAGTATAATTCTATTGAATGCTGATAAATTAACAATAGATGCTCAGTCAGCATTAAGAAGATGTATTGAATTATTCTCTCATTCTACTCGTTTTTTTCTTATAATAGAAGATAAATATAAATTATTAAAACCTATTTTATCTAGATTTTCAGAAATATTTATACCCACTCCTATTATTAAAAATAAAGAAGTCAATTTGTATGATTATAATAATAATATTATAAGTAAAAAAATAAAATACAGAAATAATAAATCAGTTATAGAAGATATTGGAAAAATTATGAATAATATAAAAACTAATGAAGATATTGTAAAATATAGTAGTTATTTTTACAATAATGCATATTCTATCTATGATGTAATAAATTATATAGAGAAATGTCATGAAACTATAATTGATACAGAACGAAAAGTATTATTATTAATAATAATAGAAAAAATTAAAAAAGAATTTAGAAGTGATGAGTTATTATTAATATTTATTTTTAATTTATTTGTATTTCGTTCTACTATTGATTTAGAAAATATAGCATTTATGTAAAGATGGATGATTATAATCTCAGTAGTTTAGAAGAATCAAAAAATGAATGGTGTTCTAGATTAGTAAGTATATTAACAAGTTCTGTTATTACTGGTGTTATGTCAATATATAAAGAAGCTTTAAGAATGTGCGATGAAAATGACCAAGAAGATAAATACTTAATGACATTTCAAAATTTATTATCTCGTGTTCCAGAATGGAACCCTACTATTGTAGAAACTGAAAGAAAAAGAATTGAACATGAAAGCAGATGTAAATATTTAGAGGATTTAGTAACTTGTGTTCACATTATACAATTAAAAGCTTTAACATGTATCAGAGTTGGACAAAAACAAAAGAAAATCGATCTAGATATTCCATCAATCGATAAATTTATTCATAAAGTTTACATTAATACAGCGAGAAAATTATATACAAATTCATATTTATTTGAAAAAAATATTCCACCACTTGAAATTCAAAAAAATAATTATCAATTAGAAAGATTAGTAAAAGAATCTATCTTAATGACAATTAGAGATAATATTCCTATTGAAGAAATTCTTAGAGTATATATGGATGAAACTGATGAACAAAACATTGAAGTTACACAACAAGAAGTTATTACAGAAAAACCAAAAGAAGCTAAAGACGAACAAGAAAGTAAAGAATTACAAACTGAAGCAAAAGTCGAAGATAATAATACAGATGAAACTTCTATTAAGAACGAAGTTCAAAAAGAATTAGAACAAGAAAAAGACCCCATTGGTGATACATTAAAAACTTTTATAGAAAAAGAAGCTGATAATATTAATTTAGAAATTAATGCTATTAAAGAAGATAAATCTTTAGAAAATAAATTTCAAGTAGCAAGTGAAAATGATAATTCTAATAAATTAAACTTCTCTGATATTGATACAGCAATTACAGATAATGGAGAAGTAGAAAATATTGAAGCTCCAAAAACTATTGAAAGATTAAATCAAATATCAATGGAAAACGCAGAGAGAAGAAAACAAGAAGAAGATGATGATGATGAAAAAATAGTATTTGGTGAAGATGCTAATATAGAAATTGATGATTTAGACATTAGTAACATTGAAATTATAAGATAAATTCGTTTTATTTTAATAAACTTTTTAAATAATATAATTAATGGAAAATTATTTTTATTCAGCATCAGTTTTATCTATTATATTTTTTATTTGTAAATTCATAGAAATGAGATTTATTACAAAATCAAATAAATCATTAAAAGAATTAATGATTGATACTTCATATGTATTTTTCAGTGTTGTTGTAGGATTATTTATTATTGAACAATTTAATGGACAAAAAATAAAAGTAGGTGGAACAACAACACAAGTTTTTACAGATAATCCTAATTTTTAGGAATATTATTAGTATATAACAGTTATGAGTCATATACTAATATCACATAATTGACCTGTTGATCCCCAACGAGGTTTATATAAAGCATGTTTTAATTTTGTTATATTATTTTTTTGTTTTATTTTCATATTTAACATTAAATTTACTATAAATTTATTTACCAACCCATAATTTGTCTTATTTATAATTTTTTTATCAATAATATTACTATTAAATAGTTTTTTTTCTTCATTGTTAATTTTTTCATTATTTTATATTTCTTCCATTTTTATATAATGAAATATTTTATTATTTTCCGTTTACTATATATTTGGTTTATAAAATAAATGAATATTTTCTATTTTATAAAATTATGCTCTCCTCCTAGCTAAATTACTATTTTTTTTGCATTTTTTAATTCTCCGAAAATATTTTGAAAAATGGACATTTTTTTATGTCCAATTTTAAAATCTCGATTTGAGAATTGACAAAAAAACGAAAAAATGAGTTTAGAGCATAACGCTCTATTTTATAAATTTGAAAAATAAAAAGTGTTACTGAAAGTTTTTTATACTTTTTTAAAAAAGATTTAGGAGAATTTTTT
>Ga0228631_1000929_pt1 | contig 15277 bp, 17 predicted proteins | sample 39DmetaG_FD_183049 | JGI IMG/M metagenome (GOLD analysis project Ga0228631, IMG submission 183049) | Seawater microbial communities from Monterey Bay, California, United States - 39D | ecosystem: Environmental > Aquatic > Marine > Coastal | place: USA: California | collected 2016-09-28
TATTAGGCGTTCATATGGTAGCACCTCGTGCAGCTGACTTAATTATGGAAGCAGTTGTTGCTATGGAATATAGAGCATCTGCAGAAGATATCGCTCGTATTTGTCATCCACACCCTACTTATTCTGAAGGAGTAAAAGAAGCTGCATTAGATGCTACTGAAGTAAGAGCATTACATGTTTAAACTTCAAACATATTAATTGAAAGGGTTACATTAGTAACCCTTTTTTATTGCTTAAAAAAATGAGGCGCATTTGTTAAACAAACCTCGTTGTTTCGTAAATTTGCAGCTATGGATTATGAAATAGACCTTAAATTCAACAAATTAAAAGCTGAACTTGAAAAAAAGTTTGGCCCAGGAATGGATTTACAAGCGATACTCTTTCTTGTAGGTGTAGACAAACTTGGTATGGGACATAAAAACTTTTCTAAAAATGAAAAAGTAGATTTGTTACATATTGCTATTTGTACAATTTTAGAACCTTATGGCTACTATACTTTTCAAGGAAGAGATGATGAAAATTGGCCACACTTCAACCTTGAAAAAGAGTTACCACAATTAGAAGATAAAGAACAACAGCATTTAATGAAAAGGGCTCTTCTAGAATACTTCCATTCAGAAGGAATTTTCACAATTTAATACATTATCAATTATATGGATTTTTTAATCAAAGCGGCACAATTAATATTATCACTTTCATTATTAGTGATACTACACGAGTTTGGACATTATATCCCTGCCAAATTATTTAAAACAAGAGTTGAAAAATTCTACCTGTTTTTTAACCCTTGGTTTTCTTTGTTTAAGAAAAAAATCGGAGATACTGAATGGGGAATTGGATGGTTGCCTCTAGGTGGGTTTGTTAAAATATCTGGAATGGTTGACGAATCTATGGACAAGGAGCAACTTGCCCAACCAGCTCAACCTTGGGAATTTCGTTCAAAACCAGCTTGGCAACGTTTAATCATCATGCTTTGTGGTGTTACCGTAAATATTATAACAGCTATTATTATCTATGCTGGTTTAACGTTTTATTACGGAGAAGAGCAATTAAAACCTCAAGAGTTATCTAATGGAATTGCGATACATCCATACTTAGAACAGTTTGGATTAGTTTCAGGTGATAATATTCTTGCTTTAGACGGTGAAAACGTGGATAAAGTAATGGATATTAAGAATGAAATCATGTTGAGAGGGAAAAGAAAACTAGATGTTTTACATGCAAATGGAACAAGTGAAACGGTTATTCTTCCTGAAGACATTGACTATAAAATTTTTGAAAATGGTGCTTATCCTGGTTTTGAATTAAGAGTAAAAAGCGTAACCGTTGATACAATTTTACCTGGAAGAGTGGCTGAAACATCAAAAATGAAAGTTGGAGATCAATTCATAAAAATTGGAAATACCGATATTAACTACTACGACGATATAAAAAGAGGACTATTTCTGGGAAGAGCTAAACTTACGGATATTAGTTTATTAAGAGATCAAGACACCATAAACTTAAAAATAAATATACCAAAAGACGGTTTATTAGGTTTTAGTGTAAAACATAGCCAATCTGATTATCCTGATTATAATAAAATTAAAACAGCTCATTTTGGTTTAGGAGAAAGTTTTATAAAAGGATTTAAAACAGGAAAAAACACATTAACAGATTACGCTGCACAATTCAAATTCGTTTTCACCAAGAAAGGTGCTACAGAAGTTAGTGGTTTTGCTGGTATTGGTAACCTTTTCCCTAGTGCTTGGAACTGGCACATCTTCTGGATTAATACAGCATTTATTTCTATTGCATTAGCATTTATTAATATTATGCCTATACCTGCCTTAGATGGAGGTCATGTAGTTTTCTTATTATATGAAATCATTACTGGAAAAGAAGCACCACAAAAAGTATTAGAGTACGCACAATACGTTGGGTTCTTCTTGTTGATTGGGTTAACCCTATATGTAAACGGATTAGATATATTTAAGTGGCTTTCAGGTAGCTAACGATGTTTTGTACAAGTGGATTAATCCACTTGTACAAACTTCATCGAAATTGAGTTTACACAATATCTAGTATTTTTCGGCGTAAAACTTTCGCCTTCAAAAACATGACCTAAATGTCCTTTACAGTTAGAGCAAATAATCTCTACTCTTCTTCCGTCTTTATCTAAAACTCTTTCTACAGCACCTTTAATTTCATCATCAAAGGAAGGCCAACCACAACCAGAACTGAATTTATCTGATGATGTATATAAAGGCTGTTCACATTGCCTACAGATAAAAACTCCTTCTTCTTTAAAGTTATCATATTCTCCAGTAAAAGGCATTTCTGTTCCTTTATTTAATATTACTCTTTGTTCTTCTTGAGTAAGCTCATTCCAATCCTCTTGATTCTTTTTCATAATTTTCTTTTAAAAAGGCATAGTATTTAATTGACTTTCAAATTCATCTAACATGAAATCAACAGATTGCTTTAGCACATTATCTTTTTTATTAATTGTTTCAAGAATTAATTCTCCGCCATCTTCATCAAATTCAAAATGAATAGATTCAACTAACTCAACTAACTTTAAACCTCCTGACAACTGAAATGAAGTTAAATCCATGCCTTCTAAGTTCATAAAACCAGTAAATGACTTTTTCCCATAAAACTGACATCCTTTAGGCAGTTCCAAACTAGATCCATCAGTCGAAATATAATCAGGTGATGAAAAACAAGTCAATCCTTTATTATCAACTACTGCCTTGATATTGTTTTGTTCTAACAACGAAACTCCCATCTCAGCTAACGATTTTCCTTTTCCTCCCAAACCAATATAAGTATTAAAACTTGGAACAGTTGCTCCAAATTGATCTGGTTCTCCAAACATTACAAGTCCGAATTCACCATTTAATAAGCCCGCTAGAGCATCTTGTCCGCCCATCATTAATGCCATCTGTGCTGGTCCACCAAAAGACCTTGCTAAATCATCAATTGTACCAGGTAGGTATTTATTGATAAAACTTTGGATTTTTTTCATGTCAACATTCATTGAAAGACCTATCCTTGGAGAGCCTTTTCCTAACTTTTTTATAATGCTTCCCTCTTCATCTTTTTTAAAGAAAAGTTCTTTTTTAAGCTTTTCAGAATAATCATTTTCAACTACCACCCTTGCTTTACCGTTCTCAAAATGAAAAGCAACATGACCATAACTATCTTTAACCATATTTTCAAGTTCCAGTTTTAAATCATCTTTTAAATTATCTATTTGAGTAGTAGAGGACTTGAATATATTTTCAATATTATAGCCAAAAACCATATCCCCATTAGCTAATAATATTTCTTGTTGTTTTTCATTAGAAATTTTTCCTTCAGTTTTTTTAAAAGTAGATTGTATTCGATCGAGTTTGACTTCCTTACCTTTATCAAAAAACAAAATTGCTAAATGGTTTTTTACTCCAATAGACATATCGTTTAAGTGGGTGTAATACAAATCACCTTCCTTATCTAAGTCATACCCTTTTTGAGTTAATGCCTTTACCAGTGAATCCGCATTGATAACAGATAAAAAAGCATAACCTATATTGGGAGCACCATCCTTTCTTAAAGGCCCACTTAATGCAAAGTAAAAAGGTTCATTTGTGTTTATTACTTTTTGAAATTCATTTACAACAGAAGAAACTATTGGACCAATTTTAGGCGCTTTTTCATATTCTGCTTTAGTAAGCATATTCATGTAATCTAACTTTCCAAAAACAACAATTGAATCATTGTCGCTAATAAAAGCAGAAACTTGCTCACTAACAGAACGTTCCTTTTTATTATCACATGAAATAAAAAATGCTAATATTGAAAGGTAAAGGAAAAAATTTCTCATAATATCTTTTTAATTAATAATTCTCACTTTTTTATGAGAGTAAGTATACGCTTATGTAAAAATAAGTAATAATTATTTATCTAAAACTGTACCAAAATAGAATAGTTTAATTTAAATTTGATTATGCATTTAGTAGAACCATTTTACGATTGGAGAAGTTATTATATTGCCTCAGAAGATCCATCTTCTCCTTTTTTCGAACAAGAATATAGTGAATTTGAATTTGAAAATTCTATCTATAACTTTTACATACATCCTCAATGGGATAATATAGGTTCTCCTACACTTTTTATTAAAATTCTTTATACGGACTATAATCAAGGTTATTCCATTATTGAAATGATTGGAGAATGGAATGATGCCATTGAAAACGATATTATGACCTTAAAACGAGATATTATTGAAGGACTAATGTACGAAGGGGTAGACAAATTTATCTTAATAGGCGAAAATGTTTTAAACTTTCATTATTCAGACGACTGTTACTACGAAGAATGGGCTGATGAACTTGAGGAGGGTTGGATTGCAGCTATAAATTTTCACGAACACGTAACGGAAGAATTTAAAAATGCAAATATTGATAATTACTTTGCAATGGGTGGAGAGTTAGAAGAACTGGAATGGAGAACTTATAACCCATTCCAATTCTTTAATAAAGTAAATTCAATTATGACCAAAAGATTACAATAACATTTTTAGTCTGATATAATAATCTTCTTAGTTAATACATCGTTGTGTAAAAAGAAGTTAACGACATACATTCCACTCTTAATATCTTCAGGTATCCTAACTGAAAAATCATTTTCACCTATCTTAGAATTATCTAATCTATAACTGTAAATAGACTTACCATTAAGATCAACAAGATTGAAAAACATCTGCTGTGTTGAAAGGGTATTGAAATTTATTGAAACAGCATGTTTTTCAGAAACATAACCAGCGTTAAATTTATACTTATCGTTTAGTGAGATTGAAGTAATACCAAGAACCCCTCCTATAGTATGCTGAGATAAATAGACTTGATCTCCACTAGTAGAAATACCATTACCAATTAAAGTTGCGACATAAAAAGTTAGTTCTCCCTCATCCGTTGAAGGAGCAGTCCATTCCCACTTCCACTCCGAATTACAGCTTGTATTATTAGATTGATTATGAGTAACTCTTCCAGAGGTAACTTGAGCACACTCATTTGTAATGGCTGAAACTGACCCTGAAATTTGATTTGAACTATTCATTGCTACAGCTTGGAACCCTCTTGTAACATTTGATTCAGAAGTTGACAAAGTAACATTGTAGGTTTCTCCTGGAACATATGATGTAACTACACTTCCATTTTTACTTACGGCAATATTATTAATTCCATCTCCAGATTGCGTCGAACCTGAATGACATTGTGTACAATTTGCTTCATTTGGAGCTCCAGAATAATTACCTGACTTTCCAGAAGAATTATAACTTTTAAATTGATGTTTAGATATACTTATGGATTTTTCACTATTCACAAAAGAATAGGTTAAAAGACCAATGAAAATAAAGAAAAGTACAAGGTTAATTTTTTTCATAATCATTAATTATTTTTAAATATTGGCTTCAAAGCAAACCAAACAAAAGGAGGTATAAAATGTAATACCATTGCATAAGTAGGAAAAATAACCGTTAAATATTCATCGAAATCTAAAGGTAATTTATGTAACATAGGCATTAGTAAACTTGCGAAAACAGCAACAGAAAACAAAACATTAAAAATAATTTCACCATATTTTGGAGAAACTCTTATCGCTAATGTATTTAAAACTGATGCAAGAATTGAAGTAAACATTGTTGCCCCGATAATATTTTGAGTACTAATTATTAATGAAAATTCATAGTAGAATTCATCCCTCAAAATAGAAGTAAAAAAGTAGCAAATTAAACTAGATAATAATCCAGCACTTATTCCGTGAAAAAAAGCTTTTTTAAACATAATTTATTTTTTAGAAACTGGTACATTAAAAGTAACCTTCAACACATCTGGAACAGCATCGCTTTCATGACCTAGCTTGAAAATAGATCTTTTCACATAAAAAACACCTGAAAAACTTCCTTCATTTCCAGTTGATTTATAAACAGTTGGAATCTTAGTTAATTTCGTTGTTCCTTTGATTGTTAAGTTACCAATAATTGAATATCCCTTATCTGATTTTTCAATTTTAGTAGAAATAAACTTAATATCTGGAAACTGAGTAGCATCAAACCATTCTTTAGATAAGGCTTTTTTGTTCATCATTCCATTTCCAGTACTAATTGAAGAAACTTTTACTGCTAAATCAAACTTGGATGATTTTAAGTCAGCTTCATCGAATAAAATCTTCCCTGAGAACTCCTTAAATATACCAGAAGGATCTTTACTCGTAAACTTTATAGAGTAACCGTCTTTAATGGTTAATTCTTGATTTGTTGAAACAGTCATAAATGCTGAACTAATTAGTAAAACAACTGCTAAAATTGGATAAATAATTGATTTCATAATTTTTGTTTTTTATATTATTAATTATTAAGACTTCCTTGCTCAATCCAACATTCCATATTTTGAATAATAGAATCGGATAATTTTGTGCCACCTAGAGGCATACTTCCAGAGTTAATTGAATTGTAAACAGCACTTGCATTATAACGAACTCTAGAATATTCAGACAAATCTGGAGAAGTACCCCCAGAATCATGACAACCTATACAACTAGTATTAATCATGTTTTTAATTTCTAAACTATATCTTACCGTATTATCGCATGCATTATCAATAGAATCAACATCTGATGATGGCTGAGTTTTATCTTTAGTACAAGCTAAAAAAGTGGATACAACAACTAAACACACTATTAAAAATTTATTCATATTATTTTATATTATTATTCTTTTCTATACTTTCTACTGATACAAAAACCTAACCTAAACTGGCCTTTCCTCCAATCTTGGAAAGTATATGGTATAAACTGTGTTTCACCAAACCCAACAGAGTTAGTTAAATTAATGGTAAAGACATGACCAAACGTATTCCATTCAACGGCAACACCAAGACTATTAAGATGTTCATCTCTAACATCATCAGCATGAAAATTTTGATAATACTCAACAATCACTCCTATTTTAGAATTAATCGAATACCTTATTGCACCACCAAGTGAAAACAATCCATTGATATCATTTGATGCAACTAAATTCCTGTAAACAAAAGTGGGCATTATCGATAAACTAAGTTTTTTTCCAAATTTCCTCGCTATGTTTAACTGTGAGGAATAAGCAAAACGATTAATTGTTTTAGGAAAACTAGCCACTTTAGATACGTCGGATGACTTTTCCATATAGGTAAAACTAGTTGTACCTAATAATGTCATAGAAACTGGAATACCACTTGTATTTTGGTGAAGTAATCTATATTTAACAAAACCATCCAACAAAGATTTATAAGGAGAACCAAAGTCTCCTAAACCTGAAGTTCCTTTACTTCTTCCTAAACCAATCATTAAATGGTCCGAAAGCCCATATTCAAAAGCAAACCTGATATCTGTTGAATTATCCAAACCGTAAAAGTTTTGAACACCACCATTGTCACCTGCAATATCTCCAAACCTATGCTCGATTCTAAACTCTAGAACTCCTTTTTTTAAGGTTTCCACAGAATGTCCATTTATGATTCTTGTATTACCAAATGTTTCAATTTCAGCTTTACTAAATTCAGCTTCTAAAGCTTCAAAATCCATAACCTCTGAACTATCAGAAGTATCTTGGTCATACTGAGCAAAAGTAACATTACAAGTAATAAAAATTAAGATTAGCACCTTAAATATTCTACTTTTAAACAATCTTTGTATATTCATCTTTTTGATATAATTAGTATCAAACCTACAAATTATAAGTGTGAATAAAAAGATTTTAATAATAAAACATACCCGGGTAACAAAATGTTTAACCTATTCAAAATGAAAAAACAAGAAATTCGAACAAAATATAAGACCAAAAGAAAAGAGCTAGACCAAAGCTATGTTGAACTAAAATCAGATGATATTCTAAAATTAATTGAACAAAACCTTGATTTAAAAGACAAAAAAATAAGTATTTTCCTCCCAATTGAAAAATTCAATGAAATAAATACATTTAAAATTATAGAGCAGTTAGAATCTAACATAATAGCTGTTCCAAAAACAAACTTTGAAGAATTATTCATGGAACACTATGTTTATGAAGGAAAAAAGAACCTAGAAATATCAAATATTGGGATTCTTGAGCCAAACAATAACAACAAAATCCAAGAAGAAGAATTCGATATCGTATTTGTGCCTTTACTCGCCATAGATAAAAATGGTTATAGAGTTGGATATGGTAAAGGGTTTTACGACACATTTCTTGCTAAATGCAATGAAAAATGTGTATTTATAGGACTAAATATATTTGAAGAGACAGAAGAAATTGACGACATATTTGAGCTAGATATACCACTTGATTTATGTATAACACCGTCTCAAATAATTCGATACCAGACAATCAAAACATTACCATTTAAATAAAAAGGTAACTATTTAAAGACTTCTTCGTTAAAATACAGTATTGGACTTAAAATATGAACATTTTAATAAAAATACTTCTTATTCTTAGCTTAGCATTAACAAGTTCGTTTATGCTAGTTGGTCCACCCCATGGTGCATTTGGAGTAAAAGTTTCTTACCAATCAACTGGGGCAATAACTTCTTTTATAGCTTATATAGACAATGGAAGAGCGCAAACTCATTTGAAATACTTATCCAAAAATGAATTTATAAAAATAGCCTCAGGATATTGGCCAAGTATATACAATCCTACCAGAAAAGATTATTTCGAAGAAAAAAAACTACTTTGTGGAATGGTTAAAGATTCATTTACTTTGAAAGACTATGCTTACTGTATACCTATTGATTCTTTATGGAAAATTCATTACGAAAGACACCCAATAGATATTACTTTAGGAGATGGATGGAGTAATAAGCAGTTTAACCCATCTCTATCTCAAGAATTGTTCTTGTATCAAAACTATGGTATTAAGAAAATTGATGGTGATTATTTTAAAGATTCAAATGTCTGGAAAATATTATCAGACGTAACAGACTACAAGTGGATTGAACATTACAAAACTTTAAAATAAATTCAGTCCAAACGTTTCAAAAAAGTATTGTTTATAAAACATTCATTTTTTTTATCGTAAATACAAACTTTGCTTTTATCTTTACATTTCAACAAAGAAAAAAAGCAATTATGATTGATAATAATGAATTTAAAAAATATGCTACTAAGCACATGGGGCTTAACAGTATGCATGTAGAGCATTATATAGAGTCTTCTTTAACGCCATACATCATTGAAGAACGCCAATTGAACATGTCTCAAATGGATGTTTTTTCTAGATTAATGATGGATAGAATCATCTTTTTAGGAACAGGTATTAACGACCAGGTTGCTAATATTATCAATGCTCAATTACTTTTCTTAGAATCAGTTGATGCAAAAAAAGATATTCAAATATACTTGAATTCTCCAGGTGGATCTGTGTATGCTGGATTAGGTATTTATGATACTATGCAATACATCAAACCTGATGTTGCAACAATCTGTACAGGAATGGCTGCTTCAATGGGAGCTGTATTAATGTGTGCAGGAGCTGAAGGAAAAAGATCAGCTTTAAAACACTCTAGAGTAATGATTCACCAACCATTAGGGGGTGCTCAAGGACAAGCTTCAGATATTGAAATCACAGCTCGTGAAATTCAAAAATTGAAAAAAGAACTTTACGATATCATTGCTACTCACTCTAAACAAGATTTTGATAAAGTTTGGGCAGATTCAGATAGAGATTACTGGATGACAGCTCAAGAAGCAAAAGACTATGGAATGGTTGATGAGATTTTACTAAGAAATCCAAAATAAAAAGTACATAATATTAAATTATAAGGTCATCTATCTAAAGGTAGATGACCTTTTTTAACACTAATTATGGCAAAAAAAGAAACAGGTTGTTCTTTCTGTGGAAGACCAAGAAATGAAGTAGAAATGTTAATTGCTGGAGTGACAGGTCACATCTGTGAAAACTGTGTAACACAGGCAAATTCAATAATTTCAGAAGAACAATTAACGAAAAACAAAGGGAAAAAGAATCCTGTAAACCTTTTGAAACCAATTGAAATCAAAAAAAAATTAGACGATTATGTTATTGGTCAAAGCGACGCTAAAAAAACATTATCTGTTGCCGTTTACAATCACTACAAAAGATTAAACCAACCTGAACTAAAAGATGACGTTGAAATTGAAAAATCAAATGTTATCCTGGTAGGAAGGACTGGAACGGGAAAAACTCTTCTTGCAAAAACAATTGCAAAAATGTTAAATGTTCCTTTTTGTATAGCTGATGCAACTGTATTAACAGAAGCTGGTTATGTTGGTGAAGATGTGGAAAGTATTTTATCAAAACTTCTTCAAACTGCAGATTACGATGTAGAATCTACCGAAAAAGGGATTATTTTCATAGACGAAATAGATAAAATCGCTAGAAAAAGTGACAACCCTTCAATAACAAGAGACGTTTCAGGTGAAGGAGTACAGCAAGCTTTACTTAAACTATTAGAAGGATCAATAGTTAGTGTTCCGCCTCAAGGAGGAAGAAAACATCCTGAACAAAAATTAGTTCAAATAAACACTAAAAACATCCTATTCATTTGTGGAGGAGCATTTGATGGAATTGAAAAAGATATCGCTCGACGTATTAATAAGAAGGCTATTGGTTTTACAAATAAATCTGAAGAAAGAATTGACGAAGAAAGTTATCTTAAATACATCAATCCAACAGACATTAAAACATTTGGATTAATACCGGAATTAATAGGAAGGTTCCCTGTATTAACCTATTTAGAGCCATTAAATGCTCAGAGTCTAAAAAGAATAATGACAGAACCTAAGAATGCATTAGTAAAACAATACATTAAGTTGTTTGAGATAGATGGCATAAAGATAAAATTTGATGGAGAAGTATTAGATTTTATCGTTCAAAAAGCATTAGATTTTAAATTAGGAGCCAGAGGATTAAGGTCCATTTGCGAAGCAATACTGACTGACTGCATGTTTGAATTACCTTCAAAATCAGAAAAAGAGTTCAAAGTAACCTTGCAGTATGCAAAAGAACAGTTTCATAAATCAAAACTAGCTGAAGTAGAAAATCAATTAGCATAAAATTAAAAACCGAAGTTAACGCTTCGGTTTTTTTGTGAAAATTGAGTTTTCAACTAAATAGTATTAATTGTTTTCTAGTAATAACTAAATATGAGTTGTTTTAAAAAGTAATTTCGATAAAAAGAATATTATGAAAGACCTCTCAATATATTTCAAGGAAGTTAAAACAAAAATAACAAAAATAGAAGGTACAATTGGTAATACAATTGAAATTCATACCGAAGGAAATTTTCCAGAATTGAACAAAAACAGTATTGCATTAATTTATGTTCCTGAGTTTAGAAATGGAGAAGAAAACTTTAAAAATAAACAAAACGAAAATTTCAGAAAATTCTTTTACGAATTATATATAGGCACAGATTGGAATAAGAAAATATACGATTGTGGAACAATATTACCAGGTAAAGAAATAACAGATACTTATTTTGCATTATCACAAGTTGTAACTGAACTTGTAAAAAACAACATAATACCTATTGTTATAGGAGGAACACAAGACTTGACATACTCTATATATAAAGGATATGAAAAACTAGAACAAATGGTTAACATTTGTTCTATAGACCATAAACTAGATATCGGAAACCCAGATGAAGAAATTAATAAAGATGGTTATTTAAGTCATTTATTAACACATAGACCATGTTTCTTGTTCAACCATGCAAACATAGGATGTCAGGCTCCATTGGTAAGTAAAACAGAATTGGATCTATTTAATAAACTATATTTTGACATTTGTAGGTTAGGAGAGTTTAATAGTGACTTTAAAAAAGCTGAACCTCATATAAGAAATGCAGATATATTAAGTTTAGACCTTCAAAGCATAAAAAAATCAGATTTTAATGCAAACATCCATTATTCACCAAATGGATTTAAAGCAGAGCAAATTTGCCAAATTGCCAAATACGCAGGTATAAGTGATAAACTTACATCATTTGGATTATTCAATTATTATCCAAACGACAATTTAAAAACAAGTGAACATTTAATAGCACAAATCATCTGGTACTTTATAGACGGAATAAACCTTCGTAAAGGAGATTTTCCTGTAGGAAGTAAAAAAGATTATCTAAAATTCTCAGTTCATCTTGAGGAGTATGGAAATGACTTAGTGTTTTATAAAAGTAACAAGTCAAATAGATGGTGGATAGAAGTTCCATATCCAAACAACGAGAAGTCAAAATATGAAAGGCATCATTTAGTCCCATGTAATCACGAAGACTATCAATTAGCAATGAAAAATGAAATACCTGATATCTGGTGGAAAACATATCAAAAACTAAGTTAAATGTTAAACAAAAAATAAATAACTAAACACCTGGTGAAAAAGTGATAAAAGAATATTTTTTCACTGAATTAATATATATGTAAATAAAATTATCTATTTTAGCCTCCGATTATAGTAACTTTGGGCTACCAAAAACTATAATAAAATGAAAACTATGAAGAAAAAAATATTTCTTTTATGTAGTATAATATTTGCTTTTGTAGGGAAAACACTCTCCCAACAAGATCCTTTATTGACTCACTTTTTCTACAATAAAATGAGTTTTAATCCAGCTTCTACTGGATCTGAAGATTACTTTGTTGGAACTTCCACATACAGAAATCAATGGGATAATGTTCAAGGCGCACCTAACTCAGCAGCATTAAATGTTGAAGGTAATATAGAAAGGTTTTTTCCGGGAGGACTTGGACTTAGTTTTTTTCATGACGCAATAGGATTTAACAGACAAAATAACTTAATGTTAAACTATTCATACCCAGTAAAAATTAATTCAAGAAATGAAGTAAGATTCGGTATAGGTTTAGGAATGTTGAATTTTGGAATGCGACCAGATTGGGTAACTTCTAGTTCACAATTTGACAAATCTTTACCAACAGAATTTTCATCTACAGGTCTTGATTTAAACATCGGTGTATATTACAAATCAGCGAATAATTTTTATGCGGGTTTATCTATTACCCATGCAAATGGACAAGAAATAAAACACAGTACAGAACAAGGTAATTTAACGTTTGATCAATTATATCCAATTAAAAGACATTTATATTTAATGGGGGGATATCAAACTAGAAAAATTGGTCCAGGAAGTATTGATGCTCAAATGCTATTAAAAACAGAATTTAATTTTACATCTATAGATTTAAATGCTAGGTATATGATCGATAAACTTGGGTATGCAGGTTTGACATTTAGAAATGCAGATGCTATATCGATAATACTTGGTTACATGCCAATACCAAACTTTACTGTTGGATATGCTTACGACATAACAACAAATAAACTTTCTAATGTTTCAAGAGGATCTCATGAAATATTATTAAGATATGTATATTACCTTCCGATTCCTCCGATAGAGATATCAAGGCATCCAAGATGGTTATAAAATTAAATAATAATTAAATTGTAACTATTTTTAACATAGTTACGTTATAATAGAAATGAAATACTCTAAGAACACAAAGTTCAGAGTTAGTTTTTAAAAATGAGAGATATGAAAAAACTATTGTTAATCGGTTTAGTAGGTTTAATCCTTGCTTCTTGTAGTACAAGGACAGGACATCTTACTGGAGTTCTAGTAAGACCTATGTATTATCCAGAAATTCCTTTAGGGATGGTTTATGTTCCTTCGGGAGCATACAACATGGGAGAAAATGATCAAGATGTACCGTTTTTACACCAAACTGTAGCTAAAACAGTTTCTGTGCAAGCATTCTACATGGATCAAACAGAAATCTCAAACAATGAATACCGTCAATTTGTTCAATGGGTTCGAGACTCTATCGCAAGAGATAAGATCTATATTAATGAAAACGATAGAACAAGCGGTTATAAAAATGAAGAATGGTCAGATGATGATGCAAAAGCATGGATTAATTATCAAGATATGTATTTTGATGAAGCAACCATGGAGTATGTAGAGTATGACCCATCAGATAGGGTATTAGGTAGAGAGATTTTCAACCTTAATTGGGATAGACCAATTAACTATGAGGATCCAAAACTTGTTCCTTTATTAGCTGACATGTACTACCCTCAACCAGAACGTTTTTTTAGAAGAAAAGAAATAGATACAAGAAAATTAATGTATAAATACTATTGGGTAGATTTAATTGAAGCTGCAAAAAGAGGTAGAATCAATATTACACCTGATGGATATGATAATCAAGGAGAGAAAATTGTTCAAGAACACAGAACACTTGAAAGTCCACCACATCCATACACAAAAGACCCACAAGGTCAAGATTTGGACTTAGGACATTTCAACAAAAAAGGACAGAACAATGCTATACGTGGACATGAAGATAGATCTAGGTTTATTATCGACGAGATGATTAATGTATATCCTGATACACTTTGTTGGATTAGAGATTTTACTTACTCTTTCCACGATCCAATGACAAAGATGTACTTCTGGCATCCATCTTATGATAACTACCCAGTGGTTGGTGTAACATGGTTTCAAGCGAAAGCATTTAGTATATGGAGAACACAATTGTTGAACTCTTGGTTGGTTTCAATGGGAGAGATATTCGTGAATGATTTTAGATTACCATCAGAAGCAGAATGGGAAAGAGCTTCAAGAGGTGATTTAGCATTATCTCCATACCCATGGGGTGGACCATATATTAGAAATGAAGCAGGTTGTTTCTTAGGTAACTTTAAACCAATGAGAGGAAGGTATTTTGAAGATGGAGGTTTCCATACAGTAAAAGTATTCTCATATAACCCTAACGGATGGGGATTGTATTGTATGGCAGGAAACGTTGCTGAATGGTGTGAAACTGCTTATGACGAATCAATGAATGAATTTTCACATGATTTAAATACGGATTACAAATACGATGCAATGGACTGGGATCCACCATCAATGAAAAGAAAAGTATTAAGAGGTGGTTCTTGGAAAGATATAGGTTACTACCTACAAAACTCAACAAGAACATACGAATACCAAGATAGTGCAAAATCTTACATTGGATTTAGAGATGTTATGACACACCTAGGAAGAGGTGGACGTGATTTCACTAAAGAAGGTGGTGAAGAGATTCAAGGAGATATTCAATTGAGATAAAGAAGCTAGAAAATAAAAAAAATCAAAATTAAAACCTGAAAATTATGAGTTCAAGCGGTGGCGGTATATTCGCAAGTAAAAAGTTCAAAACGATAATGAAATTCGTTTACGGTTGGGGGGGTGC
>Ga0228631_1000976_pt1 | contig 14857 bp, 14 predicted proteins | sample 39DmetaG_FD_183049 | JGI IMG/M metagenome (GOLD analysis project Ga0228631, IMG submission 183049) | Seawater microbial communities from Monterey Bay, California, United States - 39D | ecosystem: Environmental > Aquatic > Marine > Coastal | place: USA: California | collected 2016-09-28
CTGCCAGAGTTGGCACCGGTGAAGGTCCGGTTCGGTGAACTTTTCTGCGTCGCCGAGAAGATGCCGCCGCTGGTGCGAGGAAATGCTGCGTCAGCAAAAGCCGCAACCGCACAAGTCCGGTTTGTCCGCATAGCGGCCATCGGTCCAGAACGCAGCGAACGTCCGCTTCCCGCCCTCCACGTCGATGGCGCTGCAACAGCTAAGATGCTCCGGGCGGACGCTGCACACGTCCGCAAGTGGCGAACGCCATCTCACCATACGCAGTCACTTCTCCAGTTTCCGGAATTTATCCCGCGCTTACGAGTTCCGGGTTCTTCCTAAATTCCGGCGGTACTGACGTGCTCTAACTTGATTCGAGAGCGGATCTACGCCTCATGTCACAGTTAGAAGGAGACGGGAATTCATGCGCAACGGATTGAAACTGAATGAAAAAGCAGCTCGCAACCTCGAGGCTGACAAAGGTCGTGATTATCAGGTGTTTGACAGCGAGATCGCCGGATTTGCCATCCGCGTCTATAGATCGGGCAGTAAGGCGTTCACGCTGGATTACCGCATCAATGGTCGGCAGCGGCGCTACAAACTTGGCGCCTGGCCGGAATGGACCACCACGGCCGCGCGCGAACGCGCCAAGGAAATCCGGCGACAGATCGACGAGGGTGTTGATCCGCTCTCTGTTCGCGAGACCGAGCGCGAGGCTCCGAAGGTCAGCGACATGATCGATCGTTATATTGAGGAACACCTACCCCGGCTCGCGCCGCGCAACGCCTCGGACCAGATTTCAATGCTGCGCAAGATGGTCGAACCTGAATGGGGCAACCGGCTCGTGACAGAAATCACCAAGCAGGATGTGGAACGTTTTCTGAACAAGGTCGCCGAGGGGCGGCCGCGTCCCTCAAAGCTCAAGCCCAACAACCGCGCGCGCAAACTGCAAGGCTGGAAACCTACACCGATCCGGGCCAACCGGGTAGGGCAACTTCTGCGCAAGATGTTCAATCTGGCCATCAGCTGGGAATGGCGGGAGGACAACCCGGCAGCAGGCTTTCGTATGCGGATTGAGAACAGCCGCGAGCGTTTTCTGAACCATGAGGAGTTGGCGCGGCTCGCCACCGCACTTGACCACGCTGAGGATCAGCGCGCAGCCGGGATCATCCGCATGTGCATGCTGACCGGCGCGCGCGTCGGTGAAGTGCGCACGGCGCGCTTTGAGCATTTCAACCTCGACTATGGCAGCTGGGCCAAGCCGGCTGACACCACCAAGCAGCGTAAAGTCCATCGCATACCGATCTCCGCGGACGTTGCCACGATCGTGCGCCAGCGCAAATTGGTAGTACCAAAGGGCTCGCCCTGGCTTTTCCCTGGCGACACGCCGGGCCAGCCTGTTAGGGAAATCCGCCGGTTTTGGCGCAACATGCAGCGCGAGGCGGACATCCCCGATGTGCGCATCCACGACCTGCGCCACACATTCGCGTCGCTCTTGGTCAGCGGCGGCGCCTCGCTCGAGATGGTCGGGCGTCTGCTGGGCCACACGCAAATGTCGACTACACAGCGCTACGCCCATTTCATGGACTCCCCCTTGCGTGCTGGCGTTGATGCGGTGGCCCAGGCCTTTCGGCCGCGACCCGTCCTTGTGCACGATACGAAGACCGATCGTGCTGCAAGCTGACGGGCTCACGCCAGCGCGGTGAGACGGCGCCAGACCGCTGCGACCCGTTTCCGAATGGTGCTCTCATCGGGAATATCACCGGTTTCGGACTCTCTATGGAACCAGTCGATGATCAGGGACACGAAATCAGCCTGCTTTTGGGGAATGCCCTCCTCGTTGATGATGCGCACCATTTCCACGAACATGCCGTCCCAGTCATAGCGCGGCTCGCTGCCCCCGGCACCGCCTTTGCGGCCACCTTTTCGCCGAAGAAGATCGCATTCTTCTTCAAAAGCCAGCACATCATCAGCCTTCAGCAGCAGGTCCGCCCGGCGCAACCGCAGTCCCTGTTTTGGATGCGTAACATACCGCCAGATGGCGCTTCCGTCGGGAAGGATATGCCGCACGGTGCATGACTTTTCGCTGCGCGCATAGCGTCGGAACATCACCATGATGTCGGCGGCATTGATTTGCACAAGACCGGCCACGGGCTCGGCGCCGCAAACAAGTGGGCCAACCGCCGTCATCATCTGCAATTGGCCTGTGAGCGCCCAGCCCACAATATCGGTTGGGCAGCATCCCCAACGCGCGGCGACTTCGTTGAGAGAAAAAATTGGTCGGGGTGGCAGAGACATATGGTGCTCCTTCTGTCGATCGCGCGGGCGCCCTGCCCGTCGCTTTCGTGCTGAGATCAATCACCGATGGACAGGATGACCATCCGGTGGAAACCCTCAGCGCCGGACCTGAACCCGATACCTCACGCGCAACACGTGACGACCTGCAACTCTCCTTCAGAGAATCGCTGAGGCTTCGGGTTCGCGATTATTGGCCTGCCGACCGGGAATGCACTAGGCTCAACGTCAACTTCTGACGTTGAGAGGGAAATATTTGGCACATGAGGAAAGTTCTCGACGTTTTGCGCCTGGCTGAAGCGGCTCTCGCGAGGGAGAATGGCATCAACATGGATGACATCCAGCGACTGCTGAAGCTCCGCACGCGGACCGCACAACGCCTTATTCACCTATTCGAGGAGGCATTCCCTGCGGTTGAAAAACGCAAGGATCCGGATCGAACCAGATGGTGGAAGCTGCACGATGAGCCTTTGATACGGTATCAGGGCATCAGAGAGAAAGAGCTGGCCTCTCTCGAAACCGCCATCCTGCGCGCGCGGCAGCATGGATCGCCCCTGGAGGTCCACCATCTTGAATCCATCCGTGATCGCATGCTGGCCAGCATTACGCCGATAGAGGCGCGGGCCATCAAGCGCAACGCCAAGGCCGTGCTGGAGGCGCGCGGTCATGCCTACCGCCCCGGCCCTCGTGCGCGCCTGGACCCTGAAATTTTGTCTGCGATCGAAGAAGCTCTGGAAACCAGCATGCAGCTGTCGGTCAGCTATCAAGGCAAAGAGGATGAGGTCACCACGGATCGCAGCCTTGAGCCCTATGGACTATTGTTTGGGATCCGCGAGTACCTCATTGCCCGCGACCCGGACAAGGATGACCGGCTGCGCAGCTTCCGCCTTGATCGCATCGCGGCCATCGCCGTTATCGATCAGCCTTTTCAAAAGGACCCGGGGGCTGATCTGCAGGCTCATGCGGCAAAGGCATTCGGCTCCTATTACAGCGAAGAGGAATACGGACCTGTCGCGTGGCGCTTCAGCCCGGAGGCTGCGAAAGTTGCGCGCGAGTTCGAGTTCCACCCGGACCAGCGCGTCGAGGAAACTGACGACGGTGGGATGATCGTTCGCTTCTGCGCGAGCGGCTGGTTGGAAATGGCCTGGCATCTCTACAAATGGGGCGATGGCGTCACCGTTCTGGAGCCTGTCGGGCTTGCAAAGGTTGTTGCCGAGTACCGACGCGGCGACTTTCCGTCCTTGCCGTAGACTGACAGTTCCCGGCCTGGTGCTGCGCAGTGCGCATGATTCCTGCAACAGGTCCGGAATTCAAATCCGGGATCGGTGTCGTTATGACCGCCGGTTTCCGGTCCAAGCGTGCGAAACACGCCAAGATACTGATTTTGTTAGCCGGAACTCATGCCTCCTTATGACCGCCGGTCACTGCCTAGGGGCCGGTCGGTTCAGGATGTTTCTCTGCCTCTGCTGGCGACGCCTGCCAGCTTTGAAACGGAGACATCAATGCCTGATCAGCACCTTTCACCGCCGACGCGCCCAGCGCCCTTGTTGTCGGGAATGTACACACGCCAGCAGCTGGCCGTGGAGCTCGGCTTCACCTGTGACACGCTCTGCCGCTGGGAAGCCCGCCAAATAGGGCCACCCTGCACGCGCATTGGGAGACGGGTCCTTTATCGTCGGGACGCGGTTGAGGCCTGGCTACTTGAGCAAGAAAATACACGCGTCACTCGCGGGCGCCGGGGGGCACGCCGATGAGCGTTCCCCTTCCCTTCCGCAAGCCCAGCGCCCGGGATCGCGCCCGCCAGGACTGGATCGAAGAGCGTCGGCGGGAGGCGCGTATGGTGATCGCGGATGTGGCGCACCATTCTGACTACCTCGTGCGGATGGCCTGTAACGTGCTGGTTGCACATGGTGAGACCTTTGAGGAGCGCGAAGACGCGCGCATCCTGCTTGTCGTGCTTGATGCCAAGACGCCTGGGCGGCTGCCTGCACCAGATGGGGCGGGCGGCTCATGACGCACCGTAGAACACCTGAAGCGGATCTGCAGCGCGCTGTTGTGACTGCCCTGCGCTTTGCCCTCCCCAAAGGCGCGATCGTTCACCACAGCGCCAATGAGGTGACCGAGGCTGGCCCACGTGGGGCACGCAAACAAGCGATCCTGGTCGGCATGGGGGTATATCCCGGCTTTGCAGACTTGATGATCCTCAGTGAGGGACGGCCGCTGTTTCTCGAACTGAAGTCCCCCAAGGGGCGGCTTAGCCAAGCGCAGAAAACGTTCCGGGATGCTGTGCTGGCGCAAGGCTTTAGCTGGGCGCTGGTGCGATCGCTTGATGACGCGCTGGGCGCCTTAGCAGACCACGGGTTCACAACGCGTGTGACCTCTCCAACTGGGAAGGTCGCACCATGAGCCATTCCGCCACCAATTGGGCGATACAACAGCGCGGCCTAAAGCCGACGACCAAAATCGTGCTTTGGCATCTTTGTGACAGGTTCAACCCGGACTTCGGGTGTTTCCCGACGCAAGCGCGCCTGGCGCATGATTGTGAAATCGGGCGCGCGACGCTGAACCGGCACCTCGACGAATTGGAGGCCCGACGGTTGATCAAGCGCGTGCGCATCGTCGACACCAAGACCGGCCAGCAGCGCCCCACGCGGTATCTGCTGGGGTTTGAGTTCAAAGATGGAGGTGGTGCGCGTGCATCACGACCATCCGGTGATGGGAACGCCTCTCCGAGTGTGGGTGACACAGCGCCGCTCTGCCCTCCTGAGGACGCTTCATCCGCATCGCAAAACACCGCTAAACCCCCGTGTCTGGATTTGGGACACGGGCGAGACACTGAAACGCCTTATGACGACCGGGGTAAAACACCGTCAGCCCCTGCTACACCGTGTCTCAAAACAGAACACGGACCCATGTCTCATTTTGGGCAAAACCCGTGTCTCAAAAATGGCAATTCCCGTGTCTCAAAATGGGACACTAACCCTGTAAGGGAACCTTTAAGTAAACCAGTAAAGGAGGAGGAGGACGCGCGAGGACGCGAAATTGCATTTGATGATTTTTTTAGAAAGCTGCTCAAAGCACTAGGCTTCGATCCTGACGGGCCTCTTCCAGGCTGGTGGCAGGGTTGGCCGCCTCGGGAGCACCTTCGACGGTGGCAAACGGACCTCAGGCTGACCAACCCCGAAATCATCGAGACTGCGAAGGCTTCTCGCCAAGACCACCCCGAGCCCCCAGACGGGCCCAAGGCATTGGACCGCGTAATGCAGCGCGCCGCCCAGCGCAAGGCGCAGCTCAAAGCGGCTTCGGATGTCTCAAAAGGCCAGCAAGCCAAAGCACAGCGGGGAAAGGCAGCTTCAGGGGCTACGCCCAGCATTGATGAGCTGGCTGCCTTCTATGCCGAGCGCGTGAAGAGCCAGGGCTACCTACCACCCAGCATGATCAGCGCCGCCATGTGCCAAGCCATGCTGGAGCGCGGATTGGTGAGCCATGACCAGCTGCGGACGCGAGGTGTGCTATGAGCCGGGTTGATCGCAAGTTGCACGGTCAAGCGGTCGTCTCAGCACCAAACGGCGGTTCCCAATCCCACTATCGACGTCCAAAGCGTTTGATGACCGTTCAGCAAGCGCTGGAATGGGCGTTTCGCACCGAATGCGCTCAGCTGGAGCTGCCTGAGCCGCCTGATCAAGAGCGCGGCAAAGGGCAAGGCTATGGATTAGAGCACGTGCTGATGCAGCGGGCAGCGCTTGGCTGCCAGATTGATGGCGGACGATACAAAAAAGACAGCTACACCCATGAGGACGCGGAAGTGATCGCCGCCACTGTTACGGGAATGCCGGATGATCTTGGAGGCAAGCGCATGGCTATCCACGTGGCAGAGCTCGCCCGCGCTGGGCTTACACCGGACTGGATGCCTGGGGCTGTACCGCGCTGCGTGCCGGTTGAGATGAAGCGCAATCGGTATGGAGATCATGCAACGACTGTGGTGGTTGGTACCGAGCGGGTGCTTTCACGGGGGAAGTGGCGGATGGTGGAGGTTCGGGTATGCCCCGTTACATATCATCCCTATCCAGAGCAAATTGAGGCCGCGCGGCGCGACTATAAGGCTTGGCGACGAGCACTGGGCTGGGTGCGAGACGGGCTCCAGGTTGGGGGCATGCTGCGAGAGGTTGAGATTGTGGGAGGACTGCCGAAAGCGAGGCCGTGGGACCGCAGGTGACTGTTGCGGTGGGCGGGAAGTGTGAATTCGCTGCATCTGCGAGACGCTTGTGTGGTTGTGGAGAAAGCGGCCATTCACCGTCGGCACTAACTCTGCTTGTATGCTGCACCACGCATGAAGGTTGGCGGTGCGCAGATAGTGACCTTTGCAAAGTCGGGCCGCCGGGCTCGATTCTGACCCAATCGATCCAGTACTGACGTTCATTTAGCGCGCGTCTAACTATCGCTCCCAGCCCTTTCTTGACGTTCGCAACGCTTGCCTTCAGCATCTTCGTACAACCAAAGAGGTATGGAGAATGCTTTGATTGCTTTAAGCTGTTTATTTCTGAGGATAAAATTTTGAGAATATGCCATCTAGAAGTCCGTAACTTCCGCGGCATCAACAAAACGGAAATACTCTTGCCCAATCACGCTGTGCTGATTGGCGACAATAATACCGGAAAAACATCGTTGCTTGAGGCGATCGACCTTGCCCTAGGTCCGGATCGTCTCAACCGCATGGCCCCCATCGACGAGCACGATTTCTATCAGGGCCGCTATCTGCCCCCCGAACCGGTAGGTGAGGGCGCGGGCGATGGTGAAGAGGGTCCTGCGAATGGCGATATGGAAACTGCCCCTGAGGTTGAGGGGGCACCCGATGAAGCTACAGAGGCTGAGGAAGCGCCGATTATCCGCATTGACGTAACCGTCGTGGACCTCAACGACGAGCAAAAAGCGCATTTCGGAGATACGATAGAGTTTTGGGATAATAAACAGTCCAAACTCTATCAGGAACCGAATCCTGAAGGCGTAGACCCTGCGCACATCTCCGAGGCCATACGCGTCACATTTCTTGGTTGGTACGAGCCTGAGGAAGATGATTTCCAAGGCAAGACGTTCTTTACACGTAGCTTGACGGAGGGCGAAAGCGGGCAACCCTTCAGAAAAACTGACAAACAGCGTTGTGGTTTTCTGTATCTTCGCTCGCTCCGGACCGGCTCGCGCGCTCTTAGCCTCGAACGCGGCAGTTTGCTCGACATTATTTTGCGGCTTAAGGAACTGCGCCCGCAGATGTGGGAAGCCACGCTCTCGCACCTCTCTGAGTATGACGTTGCCAGCGATCCTGCTCTCGGCATTACGGGCGTCTTGGAGAGCATCAATGCCTCTCTCAAAAAGTATGTGCCGAAGGAGTGGGGCATTCACCCCCATCTCAAGGTTTCCAACCTCACTCGAGAGCATCTGCGCAAGGTCATCACCGCGTTTATCGCGACAGGCGATGGCGACCATGCTGCTCCTTTTTATCGGCAAGGAACGGGAACACTGAATATGCTCGTGCTGGCGATGCTTTCTCAGATCGCCGAGGACAAGCAGAACGTCATTTTTGCCATGGAAGAGCCCGAAACCGCGATACCGCCCTATGCACAGAAGCGCATTGTCCACGAAGTCCGGAAGCTATCAGCCCAAACAATCTTCACGTCGCATTCCCCATACGTGCTTGAAGAATTTCAGACCGAAGAGACCATTGTGCTTCGCCGTGATGCTCATGGCGCTCTCGGCCAAGCTCAGATTGAGTTGCCGAATAGCGTTAAGCTAAAGCGCTATCGTCAGGAATTTCGTACCCGTTTCTGTGAGGGATTGCTCGCCCGCCGTATATTGATTGCCGAGGGTGCGACGGAAACACAGTCCTTCCCGGTAGTTTGTAGGCGATTGGCCGAACTTGACCCGGAAAAATACGCTTCTCTAGAAGCTCTTGGCATATGCATCATCGATGCGGGGTCTGACACGCAGATAGCAGACCTTGCCAAGCTCTATGCGGGCTTGGGGAAGCGCGTTTTTGGCCTGTGCGACCATCAAGACCCAGCTGATGAAGCGGCTATTAAAGCTGAAGTAGAGGCCTTGTTCATGCATGGGGAACACGGCTTCGAAGACCTCGTGCTAAAAAATACCACGGAGGATGCCCTCAAACGCTATTCAGCAAGCGTTACGTGGCCGCCGCATCTTCAGCACAAGTACCCGAATCCTGCTGATGATATTGACGCGGCAATGGCCGAGTTATTCGAGTGGGGGAAAGCAAACTGGGTTTCTGCGGACTTTCTAGCTCAGTGCAGTGAGGCAGAAGTTCCGGAATGGCTTCGGCAAAAAGCCGCAGAGTTGAAGGAACTCTGTGATCCTCAACCAACCGCGGATGGTGACGCGGAGAACGGTGGCGATGCAGGGCCAGACCTATTTTTAGCGGCAGCGGACGACCATGGAGCTGACTGAGAAGCAACGCGAGATTCTCGCGGCGGACGGTCATCTACTGGTCACTGGAGGACCGGGGTCCGGCAAAACGACAATCTCGATCCTCAAAGCCGCTCAGGCGGTCGACGAAGCCCTCGGCCCTGGGCAGCGCGTTCTCTTCCTCAGCTTCGCACGCGCGACCGTTTCCCGTGTTGCAGAAGCTATCCAGTACGAGCATCAACTACCGTCTGAACAACGCAAACGGATCGAAGTCGAAACGTATCACTCTTTCTTTTGGCGGATTATCAAGGCTCACGGCTACCTGCTAGGCCTGCCGCGCCGTCTCTCACTTCTTCCTCCGCCGGCTGAGGCCATTGCCCTTTCTGCCATTAGAAACGAAATGGGCGCTGATTCAAAGCTGGGTGATACGGAACTGGCCGAGAAGCGGGGCCGCGAAACCGCTGAACGCGAGCGGCTCGCTATGGAAGAGGGACGTTTGTGCTTTGACCTGTTTGCCCGCTACACCGGACAGGTCCTACACGGTAGCCAGCGCATTCGCCAACTCGTGGCCAATATGTTTCCCGTGATCGTCCTCGACGAATTTCAGGATACCAATGCTGACCAATGGCATGTGGTTCAAGCCCTCGGTGAGCATTGCCGGTTGGTTGCCCTGGCTGATCCGGAACAACGCATCTATGATTTTCAGGGAGCCGACCCAGAGCGTCTCGATCAATTTCGAGATGCGTTCGCGCCGACTGAAATTGATCTCAGCGACGACAATCATCGAAGTGCCGGAACGGAGATTGCGCTGTTCGGAAATGAGATATTGCGCGGTAGGTTTACGCAGGAAAAGTATGTTGGCATTTGCTGTTTAGGCTATCCACCAAACGGCGACCAAGCCTTCACAGAGCTCGTTACCCGCGTTTACAAGGCACGCGAACGCTTGGTGAAGAGCGGCAAGAAGGATTGGTCGCTAGCTATCCTAGTGCCAACTAAAAAGATGACCCGTCTTGTCGCCGACAAGCTTCGGGAGCCACCTGCGGGCATGACACCTGTACCGCACTCCGCTGTTGTTGAGCTCGAAGGTGCCATTCTGGGAGCGGAGCTTATTGCTTTCCTGTTGCAGCCCCCGTCAGGCGATCAAGATATCGCCCGATTACTCGACCTTCTCTGCAACTATTTCCAGGGGAGAGGTGGTGACGATCCGGGACAGGGCGATCTTCAAACAGCGCAGAAGTTCCGCGAGGCGCATGCCGAATACGTCAAACGGCTGACGGAAGGCAAAGCCATCCGCGGGAACAGTATTCTTGTAAAAACATTTGACACTTACGAGCAGGCGCGAACCCTTGGCCTAACCGGTGATCCTGACGTGGATTGGCGCGCAATGCGCGCCCTGATTGAAAATGGGGAATGTTCACGGCTACAAGGGCTTGCCCAAGAAGTGAGAAACTTGCGGTTGCTGGATCGAGGTACACAGCTTCGCCAGGGTTTAGCGGAAGACTGGAGGCAAAACGGCGCCTACATCAACGCGCTGTCGATTGTGCAGCAGGCGTTCGTTCAAGAGCACTTTGCGACAAGCCAGAAGCCCGAAACCGGCGTCATTGTGATGAACATGCACAAGGCCAAGGGTAAGCAATTTGATGAAGTAATTATCTTTGAGGGGTGGCCGCGAATTTCGAAGGGCAAGATTGTCGCAAACTTGGATCGCATCGTGCGCTCCAATGATCCCGAATACGATGGCGATCAAGCGCGACAGAATTTTCGGGTCAGCGTGACGCGTGGGAAGTCTCGAACGACGATCCTCACACCGAAAAATAACCCCTGCATTCTGTTATTCGATCAAGAATAATGTTTGCGCATCGTTTCGGAGTTTAAAAAGGCGGATGTGTTTTGCTGCAACCTGTTGCGGCGCAGTCAAATGGTTATTGATATCGGCTCGATCATGATTCCATCAGGGACTTTTCGTTCGCGACTTTGCAGGGCCACTGTACGCTTTCTTGACCTTCACTCTTGATCGGATGCTGCAACGTTCACGAATGGCCGGTCTCGCGAAGCTGCGCTGCGGCGTCGGCATGACCGGTGAGTGGCCGATAAGGGCCGAGCGCGTCGCCAGCTGCGATGAGATATGACCCAATACTGCACTCCGTTCGACGTCCGCAACGAGTCCAAAGCAAATTGGATGGATGGCCGCCTGCGAGCATCTTAGGATAGTAGATGAGAACTTGCTGCCCTTGGGAGACATTCGGCGCCGAATGGGCTGTCTGCCGTCACGGTTTACACGGCTGCTCTTCGTGGCCGCTGCGAATTCCACTGCGCGGCAAAATGGCATTCAGAGGGGCAAGGCACCAAGTTTCGCCCGTTAGGACAACCGCCGCCAAACTTCAAAGCTAGGGTTGGCTCTGCGGCCACCTGATGCAAGACCGCTACTTCATGTGACTACAAGCAGCAATTCATACTGTATGCTCATCGCAAGCCATTTCTTTGGTCCACGATAAGGTGGGGCACAATCCATTCGAGATGGCTGCCACGGTGGGAATTCAAGTACCGCAGAACGCTGCGCATGCGTCAAAGACAATCGTCGGGTGCACGCCACTGAAAGAAACTATGGTCCTTGGTCGTTTGGGAGCAGCGGTTTGAAGCTCTTTCATTTCGTCGGGTGTTGTTAGTGGGAGATCATCCAAGGCCGCTTCGTTGGGAAGCTCTTGGAGCCGTCGGGGCGGTGAAGGGTTGTGCTGTTTTTCTTCTTAACTCCACTGCAGCAGCCGCAGCCCGGACCATGGGAGCTAAGTTTCTTGGGACTATCGGCGGAGCGCTCGTTGGTCTCATGGGCGCGCATGATGCTCCCGCTCAGCCCTGCAATATGGGGCACGGAGAGCATCACGCGTGGGGCGGTCAGGCCGCAATCGGGGCAATCGCAGGGATCTGCGAAGGCTTTCATGGGGGCGATGGTCTCAAAGACCCCGCAATCATCGCATTTGTATTCATAAACGGGCATGGAAATACTCCAGTTAAGCAAAATGCCGACCCCGCGCGCTCCGTTGCGGGACCGGCTGGGGGATCAAAGGTCAGGTGCGATGGGCATGTCGACGCTGCCGTCGAGATACTTCGTTGGTCCGTCGGCATTGGGCATCATATCCCACTCGAAGATATCATTTGGCAGCCAGAGCGTGGCGCAGGCGTTCGGTATGTCCACCACGCCTGAGATATGCCCCTGCACAGGGGCCGTCCCCAAGATGGAATAGGCCTGCGCGCCCGTGTAGCCGAACTTCTTGAGATATTCGATGGCATTGAGACAAGCTTGGCGATAGGCGACGTGAACGTCGAGGTAATGCTGTTCGCCGGACTCGTCGACAGAAATGCCCTCGAAAATCAGGTAATCGTCATAGACTGGCTTGATCGGCGAAGGCTTGAAGATCGGGTTCTTCACACCGTATTTCGCCATACCGCCCTTGATAATCGTCACTTTTAGGTGTAGCCAGCCCGCCATTTCGATGGCACCGCAGAAGGTGATTTCTCCGTCGCCCTGGCTGAAGTGCAAGTCGCCCATAGAGAGCCCTGCTCCGTCGACATAGACGGGGAAGTAGATTTTGCAGCCACGGCTGAGGTCCTTGATATCACAGTTCCCGCCATGCTCGCGCGGCGGCACGGTTCGCGCGGCTTCAACGGCTGCGGCGTCACGCGCATCACCCTTCATGGCGCCCATATGCGCGCTTTGAGTGTTGGGTAGAGCTGCGAGCGGTGGCACGCGCTCGGGGTCTGTGTTGAATAGCTTGGTCTCGCGGGAGTTCCACATATCAAGCATCTTGCGGTCGGGCAGACACCCGATCAGCCCAGGATGGATGAGGCCCGCGTATTTCACGCCCGGCACGTGGCGGGACTTGGTGAACATGCCGTCAAAATCCCAGATGGATTTCTGCGCTGACGGGAAGTGCTCGGTCAGGAAGCCGCCGCCGTTTTGTTTGGAGAAGAAGCCGTTGAAGCCCCAGTTCATCTCCTCTTTGGCGCCGATATCGAGGATATCGACCACCAGAAGATCCCCCGGCTCCGCGCCCTTAACGCCAATGGGACCGGATAGGTAGTGCACCTGCTCCAGTTCCACATCGCGCACATCCGAGGCGTCGTCGTCGTTTTTGATCTGGCCACCTGTCCAGTCATAGGTTTCGATCTTGAAATCGTCACCGGGCTCGACCCAGACATTGATCGGAATGTCTGGGTGCCAGCGATTGTGAATGTTCTCATTGGTGTGGGGACTTTCGCTCAAATCCACCGAAATCAATGTATCAGCCATTGTCTACCTCCTGGTTTTTGCTGGTTATACGGAAAGAAATTTTGAGACCTTGGCCTCGTCGATGCCGTCGCGCGGGCTGTCATGTACGAACTGCCCGTTCTCGATCACCATCACGCGGTCAGCCACATCGAGGGCAAAGCTGAGCACTTGTTCGGAGACGATAATGGTCAGGCCCTTCTCGTCGCGGATGCGACGCAGAGTGCGTGCCATTTCGCGGATAATAGAGGGCTGGATACCTTCTGTTGGCTCGTCGAGGAGCAAAACCTTGGGGTTGGAGGCCAACGCGCGGGCAATTGCCAACTGCTGTTGTTGACCGCCCGATAGGTTCCCGCCACGGCGGCTTTTCATCTCCAGAAGCACGGGGAACAGCTCGTAGATATCTTCAGGCACGGTATTTTGCCTAGTTGACGTGAGCCCGGTTTCGACGTTTTCCTCGACCGTCATGGCCGAAAAGATCATCCGGCCCTGCGGCACATATCCCAAGCCATTGGCAACCCTTTGGTGCACCTTGAGCCCAGAGACCTGCGCCCCGTCCACGGTGACCTTGCCGTCCTTCTCGGGCACGATGCCCATGAGCGTTTTCATCAGCGTGGTCTTCCCCATGCCGTTGCGCCCCATGATGGCGACGATCTCACCAGGCTTTACCTCCAGATCGAGGCCGTGGAGGACCTCACTTTGACCATAGGCAGAGCGGAGGGATTTCACGTTTAGCATCTCAATATCTCCTCATTGGTCTATTCAGTGCCCCAAATAGACTTCAACGACCTTGGGGTCGTTCTGAACGCGCTCCATGGAGCCTTCCGATAGCGTTTTGCCTTGATGCAAAACCGTCACGCGGGTCGCGATGTCCGCCACGAACCCCATGTCGTGCTCGATCACGATGACCGAGCGGTCCTGAATGATGCGGTTGAGCAATTCGGCGGTTTTCTTGCGTTCGGCCACGGACATGCCCGCGACCGGCTCGTCGAGCATCAGCAACTCAGGGTCCTGAATGAGCAGCATCCCGATCTCCAGCCACTGCTTTTGACCGTGGCTCAGGAAGGCGGCTTTTTCGTCCAACTGGTCATCGAGAAAGATCGTCTCCGCGATTTCCTTGATGCGGGCGCGCACAGCGATGTCGCGCTTGAAGATCAGCGCGCCAAAGACGCCGTGGCCTTTGGGATAGCTCAACTCAAGGTTCTCGAAGACAGTGAGGTCCTCGTAGACCGAAGGGGTTTGGAACTTGCGCCCGACGCCTGCGTGCACGATTTGGTCCTCGCGCATTTTGAGCAGTTCCTTGTCCTTGAACTTCACCGAGCCGTCCGTGGCCTTTGTGCGCCCGCAGATCAGGTCCAGCACGGTGGTTTTTCCCGCCCCGTTGGGGCCGATGATGACGCGGCATTCATTGGGCTCGACGTAGAAACTGAGGTCGTCAACGGCTTTGAAGCCATCAAAGGAGACCGTGAGGCCCTCGACTGAAAGGATGAACGCTTCTTCAAGTTTGGATGATGTAGGTCTCGACATCTCAACTCACTCCGCCGGGGCGCTTTTGGAGGCGCGGATCAGGTCGGGCTTGCGGCCCAGAGGTTTTAACAGACGCGGCTCGATCTTCTCGTTCCAGACCCCAGCCAAACCGTTGGGAAAAAGCATCACGACCGCGATGAAGAGCCCGCCGAGGCCAAAGAGCCAAAGCTCGGGGAAGCCTTCGGAGAAGGAGGTCTTGGCCCAGTTCACCAACAGCGCGCCGTAGACCGCACCCACTATAGAGAGCCGCCAGCCCACTGCGCAGAAGATCACCATCTCGATGGAGGGCACGATGCCCACGAGCGTCGGTGACATGAAGCCGACCTGTAGCGTGAACATGGCCCCGCCGATGCCTGCAAAAGCGGCGCCGAGGCAGAA
>Ga0228631_1000980_pt1 | contig 14841 bp, 14 predicted proteins | sample 39DmetaG_FD_183049 | JGI IMG/M metagenome (GOLD analysis project Ga0228631, IMG submission 183049) | Seawater microbial communities from Monterey Bay, California, United States - 39D | ecosystem: Environmental > Aquatic > Marine > Coastal | place: USA: California | collected 2016-09-28
AGCACCAGCTCCAGCACCAGCACCAGCACCAGCTCCAGCACCAGCTCCAGCACCAGCACCAGCACCAGCTCCAGCTCCAGCACCAGCACCAGCTCCAGCTCCAGCTCCAGCTCCAGCTCCAGCTCCAGCTCCAGCTCCAGCTCCAGAACCAGCTGAATCTATAGTAACAGACAATGAAGCAGAGCCACCAAAAATAGAGTCGTTACAAGAAGTATATGGTAATTACAAATTAAATTGTGATGCACTTGAAACTACTACAGCAAAAGGATTATGGTTTAAACAGGTAGAATATGTAATATTTAGAAATGAATTAAAATCCATAAAAAATAACATAAAAGTAGTATTAAAAGAGTGTAAAGAGAATAAACGATTATTAGATTTGAAATATGATGACTTAAATAATACTGTTAATAATATACAGACCTCGGTCATCTTGTTTTCAACATTATCAGGATTTTTAGAAGCAACAAGAGAACAGTTTCAAATTTCGGCAACAATAATATCAATTGTATCAATTACAATATCAACATATATATCATTACTATTATCAATATCTAAATACTATAAATTAGATGAGATGAAAGAACGTATTCAAACGTTACGTGAAAAGTTTTCATTGTTACATAATGAGTTAGATTACAGAATGGATGTAATTGGTCCTTGGGGTGATAAGAAGATATGGATCCATCAAGACCCCACTAAAAAGTTATTAGAATGGGCAAACGTACAACAAGTTGTAAATCAAGAGTATGAAAAAATAATAGATACGAAAAAGGCACTCGTTACAGAGTTTGAAATAATAATGGATACAAAATCCAGAAATGCATACCATATAAAAAATAGAGAACTAAATTATAATAATAGAAAAATGTTGTATTCTTGGGATCAAAAAGAAGCGGATTTAGAACAAAGTATTTCAAAAGCATCGGTAAGAAGACCATCATCAATAACCTTACAGCATGAAGAATTAGATAATTGGGAAAATAGTGATAGTGATATAGATTTTTAAATCATATTCATATAATATTATTTATAACATATGAATATATATATGCCGAGTAATAGATTAATATTTACTGGTAAATTAATATCAACCTTACATAATGAATATACACCAGGTTCTGGAGTAGGTGCGAAACCTATACCAATTCGTAGAAAGTTAAGAAATAGAGCAGCTCGTTTTTTTGAAGAAGAGACTGAAAATGAACAAACTGAAAATGGACAAACTGAAAATGGACAAACTGAAAATGGACAAACTGAAAATGGACAAACTGAAAATGGACAAACTGAAATAGATTTTAGTAATTATAATTATACCAGTAATCCCAACTTTTTTAATCAATCTGGTCAATATCTACAAACACAAAGTATAGTTACAAATATGGTTTATGGTGGGTCTGGTATTCAGTCTCACCGGGTGCACACAACTTCAATAAGTAATGATGGTTCAGTTATTTGTTTTGGAATGGACTTTTATACAGACCCCATAGATAACATAGCTTCTATTGGTTTGGCTCGTGTATATAAATACGATGGAAATACGTGGGTACAATTGGGAACAGACTTTGTAGGTAATAGTGTGAACGACAAGGTTGGAACTGCAACTGCACTGAATAGTGACGGTACAATTATAGCTGTATCTGGAAGTGGTGCAGGTTATCACGGGCATACAAATATATATAAATATTCAACCCCCGAACAGGTCGGGGGAGTGTGGGAACCGCTTGGAAGTACTATATCTGGTGTTACATTCCCCTACCTTGAAAATTTAGGGTTTCATTGTGATTTAGATTCAACTGGTTCAATTATTGTATTAGGAACACGAAGTGATTCTGTAAAAATATATAAATATTCAACACCCGGACAACTTGGTGGGGGGTGGGAACAACTAGGAACTACTTTATCTAATATATCAGTAGAATCAGTGAGAGGCATGTCAAACATTTCTAAGGTTTCAATTAATGGGAATGGAGATATTATTTGTGTCGGGTCACCCGCACACGCAGGCACAAAAGGTCTGGTAAACGTATATCAATATACAACTCCTGGACAACTTGGCGGTACATGGTCACCAGTCGGTGCAAGTATAGAGGCTGAGCGTTACACTGGTGATAAATGGGGGTCTTCGGTTTCAATAAATAATTTGGGTACAATTATTGCATGTGGAGCAACTGAAACTCGGGACGGGCCGGGGGGAGAGAAGTCAGGTCATGTAAGAATATTTCAATATTCTGGAAGTAGCTGGAGTAAAATGGGACAAGATATAGATGGCGAAACTACTAATAGTTATAGTGGAAATACTGTTTCATTAAGTGCAAATGGATTGATTGTAGCTATTGGTGCACTTTCGCATGATGAAGGGGGGGTAGAACATATAGGTGAGGTAAGGGTCTATAGTTATAGTAGTAATATAGATACATGGGTCCAAGTAGGTGTTGATTTGAATGGTAGCACTGCACAACAATATTATGGTTCTACGTTAAAATTAAATGAAGATGGTTCACGATTAGTTGTAGGGTCTCTATCAGGAGCGGAACGTGTATTTGTTTATAATTATGAATAAAATTTTGTTGAATTTATTTTTTAGGTGGAGTATACAGACAAATATCAGTTTTAGGTGGAGTGTACAAACAAATATCTTTATTTAATTGTGATACCTTAGTAATTAGTTTAATATTTTGTTTAAGTAAATCGTGACGTTTTGTAAAACGTATCATAATAGCTAAATTTGCATATTTATTTTTCATATACAAATTTACCATATATTATTAACTAAATTTTCATAATATAATTCACAACTATGGTCAATAACACTCCAATTAGAAAATATAGTATAATCAAAACAAGAATGTGTCTTTCCTACGTTAATATAAAAAGAATCGTTGTATAATTTGATGTCAGTACCTACATGATAGTAATTAATAGTAGGTGTAGCGGTAATAAGGTCTCTATTATTAGTAACACGGAAGTGTTTAAGATTCATTTTTGATTCAAATGATTTTTTCCAATGATAATTACCAATGCGAGGACTTGCGAAAGAAACAACTGTAATAAAATTATCAATATCATGTGATAAAATATATCCAAAAAGTGTAGCTAATGCACCTCCTAAACTATGTCCTGTTACAAAAACTTTATAATCCGGATGTTCGTCTAAAATAGAGCGTACTTTATTAATTATACATAAATGAATATTATCTGAATGGAGTTGATTATAAAATCCTGAATGAATCCAAATTTTATCTTTATATTTATGTTTAAGTATTTGTAAGTCATAATACCAATCTTTTATAGATTCGCTACCACGAAAGACAACTGCCAAATTTTTTTGTTCATGATTAATGGTAATTCCTACTTGAATATCACTATGTGGGTCGTCAATGAATGTATGCACTTTACCATTTGGCGCGAGTTGTTTTAATTCAAACATAGCAGCTCTTTTTGCAGAATTTAATCCTAATTTATGAATACTACCATCTTCAATTGACCTATTTACAAAAGTTTCTATAGTTTCATCAGGAGTATTCATGGTAAATGATTTTCCATAATTATAGATCAATAAAGTGGATTGTAATAAAATTAAAACTGCACGATGAGGAATAATAGATTCAAATACACTATTAGAACGTTTATAAGAAATAGTTGTGTCTATATTATCAGTTTTTTGTTCTTCTTTATCATTTGTATCTTCTATAATATTTGTACCTTGTTTATTATTTGTATTTTCTGTATTATATACTTTGGAATTTGGCATTATGATATATATTATAAGTAATAAAAAATAAATATTAGTGTTAGATATTATTTATTTTTTTTTGTTCTTTTTACATTTAAAATCATCATCTCTTGCATAACCATCTTTGCATTTATTTACGCAACGATTTGTTTTCGGGTTTAATTCTTTTCCTTCTTTACATTTTTTCTTTTGTGTTTTATTTTTATAGCTGATTATTTCAGGTGTTTTATGTAAATCAACCATTGGAGCAGTAATTGTTTCTTCTAATATAGGTTTTTTCTTTTGAGTTTTGTTTTTCTTGCATTTAAACTCCGCATCTCTGGAATAACCATCTTTGCATTTATTAATACACCGATTTGTTTTTGGATTACGTTCTTTTCCGTCAGGGCATTGTAATATCAAATCTGCTAAAAATTTATTTGCATTTTTTGGTAATTCTTCTATTTTCTTTTCTGTTCCATCTACCAAAAAATGGTTTTCAAATCTCATACTGTATTTATCTAATAATCCATTACTTTTTAAAATAAATTCGTATTTATCTACAACTTCACTTGGTGTTGGACGTTCAAATAACTTAAAAGTTATCATACTTAAAAATAACACTCTTAAATCGTTATATAATTTTTCGTCAATTAATTCTTTTGTTTCTTTTAATATTGAAAATAAACTAAAACCTATTGCGTAGTTATCAAAAGTTTCAAAACTTTTATTTATAAATATTTTATAATCATCATCACTATGTTTTAACTTACTATATGTGTTATAATAATCTCTTACAATTCTTATAGAAAAATCTATTTCATTTTCGTCTTTATCCATTAAATTTTTTTCAATTATTTTTAATGGTTCTTTATAGTTTTTAAATGAATTTTGCATAAAGATATTTCTATCGCGTCCTTCTATTATGGTCATTCTTTGATAGTCAACATAATTATAAAATAATATATCAGGTGGAAATGACCAATGTTCTCCAAATGGATAACGAGAACCATTTGCCTTTTTGAACATCTCTGTTTTTCTCATCATTAATCCAAAATCAATAAAATTTACACGTCCTGTATTTTCATTATACACTATATTTTGTTGTTTCAAATCATGATGAACAATTCCCTTATCAATTAACACTTTGGAACCATATAATAAACGAGCCATATCCAACCAAAAATGTTCTAATTTACGCCGGTTAACAGTATTCACCGTTAATTTCTTAAATTTGTCTTCTATTTTTGATAAATCTTGACCGCCATTTTTTAATAATAATAATTTATATCTATTTATATACTTACCTCTAAAACCTTTACATTGATCAATAGCTTTTGCATTTATTTCAGTATTATCTGGAAAACAAGAACCCGGTTTTCCTAAATGAAAATCCTCTTTTTTATCTGCATTTTGTATTAATTTAAATTCTTTTAATTCACTATTCGCGTTCTTTCTTGATAATATTTTTGAAACCTTTGTTGGGTCTGGATTATATAATTGGTCTCTACATTTCAACGGTGGGTTATGTACGCATCCATAAGTCCCTTCACCTACTCGTTTGGGATTAGACATATATAATATACAAATAATTATTTTGATAAGAAATCCATGCTATTTACTATTTCCATTTTTCGCATGGATTGTTCAAATGTATTTTCTCTTTCCAAATTTGCAAATAAATAATCTGTGTTCGGGCTTTCTTCATTTTTCTTAATTTGTTTATAAATAATATTAATTTTGTTTTTAATAGTTTCAATTGTGGACTTATTTGTAATTACTTCAATATTTTCAGGAATTGTTTCTGTAAGTAAAGACACGGCAAAATATAGTAAATATCTACGTTTTTTGCTTGAAGCAGTAGTATATTTAATACAGAAAAGGCGGAAAATAGAACCCATCAATTGAAAACAGTATTTACTTTTTATTTCAGCATAATGAAACATTGCTTCCCATAATATCCAAATCAGGTCTTGTTTACATTTTGCGTCTACTGGATAATTTCGGGATTCACTATAACATGGGTTTTTACGTTTTTTACAAATTTGTTGAAACTCTATAATCCATTCAATCCAATAACATGCGTTAACCATATTTGATTTATCTGGTGAAATATTATATGCAAATTCATTGGCAGCAATAAATAATTCTTTGGGGTCATCCTTTTTGAATATAGGTTCAATATAAGATATATTAGGGGCTATTAATTTTTCAGACATTTGTGTTATATCATATTCTTCATTACGGTCTATTTTAATAGCTTCAAAACTATTACGTTTGTTTGAATTGGCTAATATACCAATAATTTCAGCAAATAAAATGCGTATAGTAGGATGATTCCGTAGTTGTAATTCATTTAAATATTGTCCTTGAGACATTATATTACGAAATATATCATACCTTTTTTCAATATAACATAAAATTTTTGGATTACCTAAATGGATATGCTTTCCAATATAGTGTATAATCGTTTCCCAAACCTCCATAAAATGACCACCACATATTAATTCAGCACACCAATAGCATGCTGGTTCAATTCGTCCTTTCTTTAGGTTCTCAATAAGTTGTTTTCTAACTTCGGTTTTTTTATATTTTGAAAATGATATACCTTTGAATTGCGCAGGAGTACGTATATCATTGATTTCACTATTATCATTTACTTTTGGAATATTTGAATCGTCCATTTAATTAGTATTTATTCTCTATATGTAAATTAAATTAGAAAAATAAACTTATAGAGATTAATGTCTTCAATGCGTATTCGTATTTTTTCAAGTTGGTGTGACAGTATTGAAGCAAAACGGCTTATATTAGAACAAAGTTTATATAATTCTATATCTACATTCATTACAAGTGATGATGATTATACTCATGTAATTATTTGGAATACAGCAATGCCAAAAATCCGCGAAGGGATACCTATAGAAAATGTAATCGGGTTTGCATATGAACCGTATGTATACCTTGGATTAACGAAAGAGTTTGTAGAATATGCAAAGAAATACATACATAAATATTATATAGGTGATCAATTAAATTTACCAAAACCCTTTATAGAAGGAAATTGTTATTTAACATATAATGCTAGGTTGCCAGTTTTGAAACCAAACGTAAATAGAATGTCATTAATGATAAGTCAAAAAAAACATCAACCAGGTCATAAATATCGTCATATATTAGCAAATGCCATATTAAATACCAATTTACCTATAGATATATACGGAAGAGGTTGCAAATTTTATAAACAAGACCCTCGTATAAAAGGAGGGTTTGAAAAATACGAAATGTATGATGGGTATGAGTTTCATATTTGTATTGAAAATATCCAAAGCAATCATTATTTCAGTGAAAAAATAATAAATTCATTGTTAACAAATACCACTCCAGTATATTTGGGTTGTCGTAATATAGAAACGTATTTTCCAGATAATGTTGTTTATTTAACTGGAGAACCAGTCCAAGATATGCAGTTATTAACTGATATTTGTAGAAATCCAGAAAAATATAAGAAAACTATAGATATTGATGCAGTTGATAAAAAAGTTTCATTGAAAAATAATATTATTCAATTATTTAAAGAAATATAAAATCTATTATATATAAGTTTATGAAATGTATTATGACAATGAAGAAAATGATGATGATAACGAAGACGAAGACAAAGACGACGAAATAAAATATTATTTATATGAATGTAACTTGAATCGTGATATAGAAAATAATATAGGAGAAGTGAAAGCACCAGAATTTACCATGGCTGATATTATAATTATTGATGAAAAATATAAACGATGTTATGAAAAATTAATAAAGAATGTAAACAAGTATCAAGATGGTGTAGATAAGATGACAAATATACTGGATATAAATGAGTTGTATATGGAACATAGAAGTAATATTGAACGATTAATAACTATGATGAATGAATATAATGCTATGTATACATCAGTAACGTTAAATCAAGACTTAACATTGTATGAAAAAACGAATAAATATATGTTTGTGCGTTCAAAACAAATCCAAATATATTTTCAGGAAATAGAACCTATGGTGCAGATAGTAAAAAATAGTTTGTTTGAGTTATTAGAAATAACCCGATAAACTTATAGTTCGTTTTTATAAGCGATGCGATAAATATTCATGTCAATTAACCGGTTTATTGTATTGAGATAACATACCATATAATGAGGGTAAATACGATATATTGATTGGATAATTTCCATTGACTTCGTTGTAAAATAGGTTTTCTGGTAAGATTCGTTGTTGGATAATAGTTTTGCGTTGTTTATATATCTTTTTCCAATGTCTTTGCATGAGTCGTAACCAATATGTTTTATTAATAACTGTAACAATTTCAAGATGATCTTCTTGTATAATATCAACTTGTAGAATTTGCACTTGATGATTTGTTATACGTGTTAATCCATAATAATATAAGTAATCATTTATATTATCATATGAATGTTTGAAAAATATTGGTGCTGAAACAGATGCAGATAATAATAATTGTTGACAGTTGTTATACATATAAATATGAGACAATCCAATATAATATTTATTATGTATTTTTTCACTATAGAAATGTTGTGCATCTTCTACATTTATAATATCATAAATAATTCCATCATTACTGTCCATATCACTATCATAATCACTATTGTCATTATCACTATTATCACTATCAAATTGTCCTTCGCCATATAAGTCAATAATTATACTGGTATTATCTACTGATTCTTGACTGTCGGTACTACTAGTGACCCCAGAATCATAAGAATAATCATTGTCATTATTAGTATAATAGTACATCGTATTGAATAATATGAATGATATGCACCGTGATATTGTATGTTGTAATTATGCATTAATGCAGGTATATATTGTTATTAGTTGTAATAATATATAAGAATCAATTTTTTATACATATAAACTTTGTGATGTGGTAATATATTTCAAAAGTAGGGTTTCAATACCAGTAAATTTATGTAAAGCTTCAATATTACCAATAATTTCAAACACATTCATCCATTCCTTTACAATAGTGGTGATTTTTAGCATTGCTTTGGTAAAGTCTCCAATAGATATAGATTTATCTGCCAAATCAGTTTGAATAAATAATTTACATTCTTCAATAGATTGACAACTACACCATTTCATAGAAATATCAATAATATCATATTGTAATGCACCTTCATATTGAATACCAGTATTCATATTATATTCACTCTCATAATCGTCATATTTTTGAAATTCCTGAATTATTTCTTGTATACGATACTTCAAAAAGGAATCATCAGTAGTAGGTAGACTTAATCGGCAATCACTGGAAACCTTGACATCAGTGAAACATGAAAATAGTCCAATAATTTGTTGTTGTGAAAAATCAGCAAAATAGTTCCAATTACTAAGTAAGGAAGGAACAATAAGTGAATGTATTTCTGCGATATTAGATGCAATAATTCCCGTATTAGTTAGTTGATATTCTTCAGTATCATTTATTTTAGATATGAACCCGAATGTCTCTAATGCATTACATACAGTTAATGTTTGATTTTGTATAAATTGTTCGGTATGCTTAAGGGAATTCATATCATTTTTATACTTAGTTTGCATATCATTCCATTCCTGAACACGTTTGACATCATCCATTAAATAACGATTATTATCCTTGAGTTGTTGTAATTGTTTATCAGCTTGTTTACGTTTTTTATTAGAGGTAGTATTAAAGATATGTAATGTATCAATATAATCATTGCAAATTTCATAGGATGTTCTTGCTGTTTTTACAAATTCTTCTTTTTTATCAATGGCAGTTTTAAGTTCAGTAGTTTCATAAATTTGACCCTGTACAGAATTACAAATTTCACGATGAACCATACTTTTTTGAGAGAATAGATGAAAATCTTTGGTCTGTCCATTTTTCAATAAATTCAAAATTAATGAATATGAAATATAATATTTGGATACCAACTTTTGTGGAATACCGCCCATAATAGCTTGATATTCACCATGTGAGGGTTGTGCAAACAAATTATTACAATGAACGACGTGACCAATTGTATCAATACCACGCCGTCCCGCTCTTCCAGCCATTTGTGTATATTCATGTGACATAAGATGACGTTCCCCCCGTCCATCAAATTTAGTAACCCCTGTAAAAATAGCAGTTTTAATTGGACAATCCAAGCCAATTGCAAAAGATTCTGTGGCAAATAGCAGTTTGATGTATTTTTTTGAAATCATGAGTTCAACAATCTCTCTTAATACAGGAATCATACCAGAATGATGAATACCAACTCCCTTTTCTAATAATGATACAAGGTTTTGATATTCAGGCAAATGTAAATATTCTTCAAAATTGGGTAATTTACGAATGATTTGTTCACATTCCTTTCTCACAGTATAAGAAACTTTACTATCAAATTCCAATAAAGGTACAGTCATATCATTTGCACACGCTTCCACATTTTTCCGTGAAAACACAAAGGCAATTGCAGGTAGCATTTCACGTTCATATAAAAAAGTTCCCAACTGATTTAATACGTGTTTTCTTTTCATAAAAATCCGATTATCATTAAAATATTTATTAAGTTTGACAATCTTTTTATATCCAGGTTCATGAAACTTACCATGTTGATCTTGTAAGAGAATAAGTTTATTTGTAGTATCCCTAATTTCCTGCTGAACAACTTTATCTCGTATAGCTTTATAAATAGATTCGGTGGTAGTAACGAAACCATAATGTGTTAATGGAACAACACGATGATTGGTTGATGCCAAATATACGGATTTCCCCCCATTTTCAGCTTCTCCGCGTTCACACCAATCAGCAAAACCTGCAGGATTGTCAATAGTAGCAGATAACATGACCATTTGAACATGTCTTGGTAACATCAAAATGGTTTTTTCCCATACTTGTCCACGGTCAGCGTCATTAATATAATGGATTTCATCAAAAACGACACACGCCAGTTCATTTTGAATCTCAATTTGAAATTGCAATAGTGTAGAATCTTCTGTTTGTGGTTGATTATCATTATTAAGAGAAGTGAATAAATAGTTCATTAGGATTTCGGTGGTCATAATAAGTACATCGGCATTTGGGTTTGTTTTAATATCTCCTGTGAAAAGACCAAAAGAGATGTCAGGATATTTTTGTGTAAATTCATAATATTTTTGATTGGATAATGCTTTGATAGGACTTGTATAAATGACTTTTTTTCCCGTTTTTACAAAATGTTGAATAGCAAATTCTGCAGGAAGTGTTTTTCCCGAACCAGTATGAGCAGTGACTAATACATGATTACCTTCAATGATAGATTCAATCGCGTATTTTTGAAAATCACTGAGAGAATAAGGATATAATTCAAAATGAGATTCATACTTTGAATTAGATGGATAAGGTTTATCACAAATAACAACCATGTTTCCTTTGGTATACATATAATATGTAGAGTAGTGTTTAAGTTAATTTACAAAAGTCTTTAGAAAATTATAATAAATTGTTGTTTATAAATTCTTGGAAATAATACCCATTTTTAATATGGACATTACCATCGCTTAAATCTTTACGTAAATATCCATTTACATCAATATAATTATTATAAATATCAAAAAATATCCATTTTTTTTCTATACATTTTTTTTTAATACATTCATTAAAATATAAAACATATTGTTTTCTTTCTTCATCATTTCCCAAATAAGGATATTCTGGATTTTCATATGTATTATGTTTTTGAATGGGTGGAACAATATTATAAATACATATGTTTTTTAATTTTACACCACACTCATTAACATTTAATTCTATTGCATCTATATAATTATTTACGATTTCATCTATTATCATTTTATAAGATTTTTCATTTGAAACATGTTTATATATATGACATCTACAATCTATTTCTCCTAAGCAAAATATAATTGTATCATTATCTTTAATATTAAAATTTCGTATATCACATCTATTTAATTTTTCTTTTCCAAATGAATAACATAAAACTGCTCCAATTTCGTGAGATATTATATTTTTACAATCTTTCCAACCACTAATTCTACTGGAAGAATGACTATCCCCAATAGTATGTATAGACATATATAATATAAAGGCTTATACATTTAATTTATATTTAAATTATAATTTCTGTAAAATAACCACTGGTTGAAATGAATTATTTCTAACTTTTTGGCCAAATAATTTTTCTTTTGAATGCCCATACCAATTAATTTCTTTAAAATTTTGAAATAATAATGGTAATCGTATTGGTCCATATACACGGTGTGCGTTCCAAGTTAAAGCATCTTTACCAACAGGAGAACCCCATATAAATAATCCATCAGGTTTTAAATTATTATGAACCACCTGCATTGTTTTTAAATCTCCATCAGGGTCAAGTGGATCTCCATATCTACCTAATCCACTATGTTCAATAGAAGAAAAAGAAACAACAGAATCAAATGTATTTGTATTATTTTCAAAATATTGAAAATAGTCTTTACATACTATTTTTTCGTAATTACTTTCAGGAACATTATATTCAATGGTAGTTACCTTATTGTTCATATTAATAAGAATTGCTTCAATCCAAGGAGTTAATGAACCGACAACAGCTACATTTTGATTTTTTATATTATAATCCTCAAATGATCTTAGTAAGTTAACACAAACTTCGTGACCATAATCTGATTTACCTTCAGCATTATTTCGTATATTGTCAGGAGTAAATCTATTACAAAACTCATTAATAAAATTATCATTCCAAATAATATTATCATTTATTCTACCATCTAACCACCAATCAAAAACCGGAATTTGATTATCCATCGTGTATTTTGAAGCTAAATCAGCTGGAATTTTTTTATAAGGACTATCCGTATAATTTTGCATTATATATGTAAAATTATACATATAATTTTAAGTAGTTTGATTACAAAACCAATTATATGAGTGTGCGTATTTAATTTGTTCACTAGGTATTTTATTATAACCTGACCAAACGTGAACCCCACTATAATTATTTGGATAACGAATCGGCCAATGCATTAATATATTATAACTTAAATAATCCCAATTGAGCTGAACTGTTTTTAGTTTATTAAATGACTCGGTTGAAAAATTATAACCAACTTTTCTTAAAAATAAATCATTACATTGACGTAAAGCGCAGTCAAATATTTTCTGGTCTACACCATAATGAGGTTTTTTATTTAAATATATATTTTTATAGACATCTTGTGTATAACTACATTTTGGATCATATATCCAATCCATTAAATTATCAAAAAACTTAATAGTATTTTCATTAGAAATTACTCTATAAAATCCAATATTGACCTCTGGTGAATACGTATGTTGGCTAACAGTTAATTCGGCATTAGTACTAAATATAGTAGTAACATCTGTTTTCCAAAAAATATCCGCTTCTGTCATGATAACATTGAACCCATTTTTTAATAAAACCTTTGTTAATAAAAATTTAGAAATACATACTAAATGGTTAAAGTTATCTTCTTCTTTATCTAATAATACAGTTGGTATATTTTTATTTGTAAAATAGTTATATGTTTCTTTATCTAATGCACACATTGCAAAACATGCGTTTGGCGTATTAAATGTTTGTATCATTTCATCAAATCTTAAACTATAATTTATATCAGATAATGAATAAATAACAGTTTTCTTATTCGTTTCTTTAATTTGGTCAACCCACGTATTTAACCTATCGTTATAATTAGTATTTAACTCGTAATAATTTTCCATAATATATATAATGGAATTAAGTTAATAATTATATGGTAACGCATAATTATATATTCGTATTATTATGAAAACTTATTTATAACTATATTTTTATATGGTAGTTAAATTTGACTTAGAAGGACTGAGACAACAATTTAATTGTGTAAATTATTTTGAAACTGGTTTATGGGATCCTCGTACAGATACTTCATCAAAACAAGCTTTAAATTGCAAATTTAATAAAGTATTTTGTATTGAAATTTTTGAAGAATGGGTAAAATATGGTAAAGAAATATTTAAAGATGAGATAGAGAAAGGTAGATATAATCTATATTTAGATGATTCAAGTAAAATGAACAAGTATCTATTAAATGATGATTTTAAAGAGAAAACAATGTTTTTTTTAGATGCACACGTAGATAATTCAAGTATTAAAAATTATAAATATAAGTGTCCGTTAATAAACGAAATAAAAGCAATTAGTGAATTAGACCGAAAAGATAATGTAATATTAGTAGATGATATTCGCATAATTAAAAATGCTTTTCCTTGGGGAGAACAAAGTTTTGGTAATATAGATTTTTTACAAAAAATTCAAGAAATGATTTTAAGTATTAACAATGATTATAAATTTACATTTCTGGATGGACATGTACAAAATGATGTATTATGTGCATATATAGAATAAAATATAAAAATATAAAAAAATCATTATTATAATATATAACAATGATATCAGCAGGGATTTCCTCTGGTGTATTTGCAGCATTTCCAGTATGGTATAAATTACCATTAAACGTACAACATAATATGGCAAAATTAGCGATATGTAGTAGTATGTATCATATTTATGATAATCAACTCAAAATAACAGATAAAGAAACAGATACAGAAAATAAAATAGAAAAAACTTCAAAAAAGAATTTAACATTGAGAGCATTTGAGTGTTTAGATGGGATGACGATAATATTGTGTTGTGGTAATTTTTGGTTACCTGAAACACAAGTGACCGGATTCATCCATATGTATGCTGTTATGAAAATGGTATCAAATATAGAAATTATAAAACATTCAATGTATTTTTCTACAGCGGCGGTTGCTGTTATAAATACCCCGAGTTGTTCAGTACCGTTTATGTCAAGTTTATTTGGTATACATAATTACTTTAAAAATAACCAACAATGGAATCATGTAAATAGAACGATATGGCATATAAGTAATAGTATTTTTGTAACTATGAGTTATTTATACAAGCCTTATTAAATTTTGAGTATATAATAGATAATTGTAATAAAATAAAATATCCATTACTGTATATAGTTTAGTTAAAATATGAATCTACAAGAAAGTCAAAATATACATGGAATACCATCAGGTGTCGCCT
>Ga0228631_1000981_pt1 | contig 14836 bp, 13 predicted proteins | sample 39DmetaG_FD_183049 | JGI IMG/M metagenome (GOLD analysis project Ga0228631, IMG submission 183049) | Seawater microbial communities from Monterey Bay, California, United States - 39D | ecosystem: Environmental > Aquatic > Marine > Coastal | place: USA: California | collected 2016-09-28
AACGACAAACAAGTTTTTAAGTGAAATCCTGAGGAATCACTATCATGTGCTAAATATGCATTCTCAACACCAAACTGTTTGAGGCTTTCTGCCTGACTGTGTAATACCAAATTTTCATTTGGAAATATAGGGTTCTTCAATAAAGCTTGCCATAGACTTGATATTGATTCTTGTTCTTTAGCGATATTCTTTTGGTATATATCTTCGAAATAATCACCATAGTAGATAAAAAGAAAATGGTCTCTGTGAAATAAATGCAGGTTATAATCTATAATTTGATACACCTTGTCTTTGCCAATAAGGGTATCCTTCACATTACTTTCTAATGATATACGATCCAATGCACTTTTTAATTTCTGCGATGTAAATAATGGAATAACCCCTCCAAAATCTCCCCTTTCATTCGCAAACATGTAAACTGGATTTTGTACATCTAAGCCATAAAGTTTGGCCATCGAAAGCACAAATTCGGAAGTCAAAAATTGTCTTTGAGCAATTTCATTAAAAAGCATGAGTTCTGTAGATTCAGATAAAAAATCAAGCAGAAATACCCTTCCAACAATATCAGCATTTGGCAGAAAATTTTCAATCCTAGAAACATCTTTTACCTGGTCTTCAAAAGGTTTTAAATAAAGTAAAAGACCGAGTAAAAAAGACAGAAATATTATAAATCCAAGCTTCTTATACACCCTGTCTTATTTGGAAAGTATATAAAGTGCATTAATCATATCCAAAAACTGATTGGCTTTGGACGAAGCACTTTCAAAGCTGTAGCGCAGTCCATATAACGTATGTGAAAGTTCAGAGTCCTGTGAGCTTAATTCAATGCTACCAGAATTGTTTTTTAAATTATTTAAAACTTTCTTTTGTTTACTATCTAAAAAAGCTTGAGGAAACTGATTTAGTGACTCCCCAAGGTCAAGTTTAGCATAAAGCACACCCGCTTTTTTCATCTTTCTTATTTTCTTCTTAGACAATTTAAATTTTCCATAACCCGAAAGGTGAGATTTAATGAATTGTTCATCATTTGATATCAGTAACACTTTTGGATTGCAAACAATATATAGCGGAGCGGATTCTAGTATAGCATCTTTAACCAGCCAATAACCTTCCTTCTTCTCAATTCTCGATGTTAATCTAGAAAGGTCTTGCAATACCATTTCACAAAGATCCGTGCGCTCGGAGGCAAAACCTAAAGTAAAAACAGGAATATCTTCCTCAGTCTCTGTTTCGATTTCTGAATAATCAAAATTATCCTCATCATATTGATATTCAATCTGTTTTGTCATTACTTTCTGAACACCATTAAAAGTCCCGAAAATACCCCCTTGATATACACCAAAGATCGCTTTTTTGTCCACTAACTTATCCAATAACTGAATTGCTAAAAGGTTCATCACCATTTTATTGTCCTTATTGTCCTTAAGCATAGGTAATAAAATATCGTATGCCTTTTCATATGCCTTTCTCAAGTCTACATTATAAACGAAGTAAGCCGGGGCGTCATCTGGAATGTATTTGATAAAATCCTTATTTAAAGGATTGTTATTCATCTCAGTATAAATCGCACCAAGCTGGTCTCCGTAGTTGGCTGTCAAATCAAAATAGACTTCATTAGAATCTAAATGAAGCGATCCTATCATGTGATTTTCCGCATACAACTCCTTTAAATCGGCGTTCATTATAGGGTACATTGTTTGAAAATACCATAATCCACCTTGATTTGAAAAGTTTCTAGAATTGTCAATAAAAAACACACCTTCTGAATCTGTATCTAATTGCAATCGAAATCTATCATCAATTGTTGATAGACTTTTTTCAGAAATTATTAAATCTTCAATTAATGCATTCATTCCCTCAAGTTGCATAACATACTCAAGACTGTCTCTTATTTCCCAATAAGATTTTTTATCAGTGTGTATCATCTCTTCTCGTTCCATCAAATCATACGGAAGCGCTATACTATCGTTCGGGGACATAAAAGAAACCTCTTCAAATACAGCCTCCTCAAAAACTTCCTCTTGGCTGTCTAAATATTCGTTTAAATTCTCTGTATCCCATTCATAATAATTTAAGGAATCAGTCATTCGAACTAAATACTCATCCGTAGGTTGTAAACGCAATAAAACGGCTGAAGTGCCCTTTAAAATCAAAGTATTAAATAAAGAATTATATCTTTCAGAACCATTGGAAAGATGCTCAGAAAACTCAAAATCATCAAACACCTCAAATAATGCTACTTTATCGTGAACTCCAAAAGAAAAACCTGTGACTTCATATGTATGATCCTTTCCATAAAATATATTGAGTCGTTGGTCGAAATCTATGCCCGCATCCTTCATAGTTTTACCTGCGGTAGAACCATCAAACAGTTCTTGATGTAGCTCGTCCATGAAATCATATGCAACAAGCTCATCTATGGAAATCTTTTGTAACAAATTAATATTATTGATGCTAAATACAGTTGAAGCATTTGTTGGTATTAGATTTTCGCTCTCCTGAGAATAGCTCAAAGAGAACAATAGCAAAAATAAAGGCAGAAGTCCTTTTTTAAAATTAATCATAGACTGTTTTGTAGGGCCGAAATTACGAATAAATCTCTAGTAATCAGGAGGCTTAACAGATATTCTATTCCCCATAATGGAAGGGTCTTGCAAGACATCAAACATTGAACCTCTAAGCATTACGGCTTTGTTGTTTTTTGATAGAACAGCTAAGGGGTTTACAATAGAATCCACTGGGTATTCAAAACGACTGATAGAAGTATATTTTCCTATTTTAATAAGCTCTTTGTCTTCTTCATTATTCATTCTAAATTTAAAAGCATTTAGGTCAGGAATAGATCGAGATAGCCGAACACCATCCCAAGAAATCCAGGAGGAATCAGCGGCTTCTACTTCACTGAATTCTTCCACAGCATCTATAGCAACATAGACCCCTGAAATCAGATCAGAAACCTTATTAAACTTAAGTGACAGCTTGAATAAGTAATTATCATAATCTTCAGTCAAATGAACTTCACTAAGCCCATCTTGACAACTTAAAACTTTTAATAATTCAGATATCTTCTCCTGAATTTCTTCTTTATCAGGAACCTTTTTGCCATCCAAAGTATCTAATGCGAGAATTGAATTTATTTTTAACTTACTGGAGCTCAAGTTAATTGTATAATTGAGTTCACCACTTCCATCCGCATTAAAGGTGATGTCATCTAAAATCTCAATACATGAGCTTAAAGAAGCTAAAAAAAGAAAGGAAAAAAAGAAAAGCCTCATGTTTAAGAGAAAACCAAATTTTAGGCCAAACTAGTCAAAAATAAAAAGCCATCCTAAGATGGCTTTAAATTATTAACTTTTATCATTTTCAGCATATTGAAAACGGACTGGAATACTTACATCATCCCTGGCATACCACCACCCATTGGAGGCATTGCAGCAGCTGCTGAAGCTTCTTCAGGTTGATCAGAGATAACACACTCCGTCGTTAGAAGCATAGCAGCAATTGACGCTGCGTTCTCAACAGCAATTCGCGTAACTTTGGTCGGATCAACAACCCCTGCTTTCACAAGATTTTCAAACTTTTCTGTTCTTGCATTATAACCAAAGTCATCTTTACCAGCTTTAACCTCTTGAACAATAACTGCTCCTTCTTGACCTGCATTCGCAATGATTTGACGCAACGGCTCTTCAGCTGCACGCTTTACTATTGCAACTCCAGTCGTTTCGTCTTCATTTACCGTTTTAATTTTGTCAAGTCCTTCTATAGCTCTCAATAATGCTACTCCACCACCTGCAACAACACCTTCTTCGACTGCGGCTCTTGTTGCTGCTAAAGCATCATCAACTCTATCTTTTTTCTCCTTCATCTCAACTTCTGTCGGTGCCCCTACATAAAGTACGGCAACACCTCCAGATAATTTAGCTAGTCGTTCCTGAAGCTTTTCCTTGTCATAATCAGACGTTGTTGACTCTATTTGAGCCTTGATTTGTCCAACACGAGCAGTAATATCAGCTTTTTCACCCTTTCCGTTTACGATAGTTGTGTTGTCTTTATCTATCTCAACTTTTTCAGCAGTACCTAGCATATCAATGGTGGTATTCTCAAGAGTCATTCCTCTTTCTTCTGAAATTACTTGACCTCCTGTAAGGATAGCAATATCTTCAAGCATTGCTTTTCTCCTATCTCCAAAACCAGGAGCCTTTACAGCCGCAACTTTCAATGAGCCTCTTATTCTGTTAACTACCAAAGTTCCCAATGCTTCTCCATCAACATCTTCAGCTATGATAATCAAACCTTTACTTGACTGAGCAACTGGTTCTAATATCGGAAGTAGTTCTTTCATTGAAGAGATTTTCTTTTCACAGATTAAAATCATTGGATTTTCCATTTCTGTAATCATCTTCTCAGTATTTGTAACAAAGTATGGGGATAAATAACCACGATCAAATTGCATTCCTTCAACGGTTACAACCTCAGTTTCAATTCCTTTAGCTTCCTCAACTGTAATCACACCATCCTTACCAACGTCTTGCATTGCCTTTGCTATTAAAGCACCGATTGCTTCGTCATTATTTGCAGAAATTGTTGCAATTTGTTCGATTTTGCTATTGTCGCTACCTATTTCTTTGGATAATTTTCGTAGGTTCTTTACGACATCGGCAACAGCTTTGTCAATTCCTCTTTTTAAGTCCATTGGATTTGCACCTGCAGCAACGTTTTTTAAACCTGCATTTATGATTGCTTGTGCCAAAACCGTTGCAGTCGTTGTTCCATCACCAGCAATATCTGCAGTTTTTGAAGCGACCTCTTTTACCATTTGAGCACCCATGTTTTCAACTTCATCCTCTAACTCAATTTCTTTAGCGACAGTTACACCGTCTTTAGTTATATGAGGAGCACCAAATTTTTTACCTATTACAACATTTCTCCCTTTAGGTCCAAGGGTTACCTTCACTGCATTTGCTAATGCATCAACGCCTTTTTTAAGCTTTTCTCTCGCTTCTACGTCAAAAAATATATCTTTTGCCATTTTACTTTTTATTATTAATAAATACCGTAAATATCAGATTCTTTCATAATCAAATATTCTCCATTTTCAAGTTTTAATTCTGTACCAGAATATTGACCGTATAAAACTGCATCACCTACCTTAACGGTCATAGATTCGTCATTTTTACCAGGGCCGACGGCAACAACAGTTCCTTTAAGGGGTTTTTCCTTCGCCGTATCAGGAATGATAATTCCACTTGTTGTTTTCTGTTCAGCAGGAGCAGGTTCTACAAGAACTCTGTCTGCTAGAGGTTTAAATTTCAAAGCCATTTTTATGTTTTTTAATTTATTCAGGTATGGCGAAATTTATGCCAAACCATAATACACGACATTATTTCGGTAATTGAATAAAAATGAGCGATGATTTGTCATAAAATATGACATCATGACACAATGTAGAAATCTTGTTGAACGTGGTTCTTATTTTTGTGCAGGCTGCTCTGTGTTCTGCTTTTCAGCTTCAGGAGCTTTTGGTTTTGGTTGTCTAATCGTAATTACAATACTAACCAACACAATAATACCAGCAAGGGACCATGTAAGGCGATCAATAAACTCATTTGTTTTCTTTACACCTCCAAGTTGACCTGGCGAACCAAAATCAGAACTCAAACCTCCTCCTTTAGGGTTTTGAATATATACCACAAGTATCAATAAGACACTTGACAAAAGAACGATGGATGATAATATAAAGTCCATTAGATAGTTTTATTATTTAATTTCTGAATTTGGTCTGCAAAGAAACTCTTTTTTTCGGGAAAAATCAAAATTAATTGCTCATAAGTTGTTTTAGCCATAACATAATTACCTTGGCTCTCAAATACTTTAGCTAACGTTTCACTTACTGGCAGGTTTTCAATACCTAAACTTTCTTTGGCTTTTTTCACCGGAGAAAAGAATGGTACTTTTGGTTTTTCAAAAGTTAAAAATTCTTTTTTCTCATCAATTTGGTCATTTGTAGAGCCTGCAGTTAACCATTCATTGAAACTTCGAGGTGCTTCAATATCAATTCTTGTAATTTCTTCGCGACGCACAATGTTCATAGAGGTATGATCCTCCTGTTCTGATGTATAATCCGAATCAATAATAGTTTCTTTTAAATCATTTAAAACCTGAGCAGCTATGGCCTCTGACTCAATCAATTGGTCAAGTTTATCGGGTGTTTCCTGAGCAACATCATCTGCTTCCTCGTCGATATTTTGAGCTGCTTTTTCCATTTGAACAGGTTTTTTTTCTGAAACAGCATCAGATTTTCCCCTAACAAATTCTCGAGTCAGATCATACAATACGGAACGTGAATTGAGCTCTACAGCATATTTCTCTAGCTCAGAGGAGAACCTCAAGTCATTTTTAGTTTTCAACGCCTTCAAATATGCTACTTTAAAACTTGAACACCATGGGTAAAGCTCCATGAGCTCCTTAAACATTTTAGAATCATCAAAGGATAGTTCCGATGAAAGTAACTTTAATTCAATATTTGCCTTGTCAAGCTCTACCAATTCGATAATAATTTGTTTATGACATCTTGTGAGATCTGCTCATCAATTTCTTCAATTAACTGTGCCTCAACAGAGGCTAAGTTAACATTAGATTCAAAATCCGCAAATCTTGAAACAGTTAACTGCATTATGTCCTTTTCAGGAGCATTAATATTTATGGAAAAACTAACTGCTATCGTCAACCTGTTTTGAGTCGCATTATCATCTTGCTGGATTGCAATAGGCGCAACATTATATCGAGATATTTTTCCTGAAATCTCAATTTCACCGCTATTATCTGTATTTAATACAAGCCTTGTATTGTTTTGCACTGCATCTTTTATTCTTTCGGTCAACTGAGGCCCATAGCTTAAGGGACAATTTGGGGCATTATTTTCAATCATGTCTACTGAAAATGATTTCCATTCTTCAGGCATGGAACCAGCATCTTTAAAACTTACACTTGACGGCCAACAGCCAAAAAGAACAAAAACTAGGAATGAAAGGTACAGTGCCTTCATTTGTTTACAAGATTATATTCCTTAATTTTTCTGTATAATGTTCTTTCAGAAATACCCAGTTCTTGGGCAGCGTACTTTCTTTTTCCTCGATGCTTTTCGAGCGCTTTTTTAATCAATTCTTTCTCACGATCTTCTAATGAAAGAGATTCTTCAACCTCTTGATGCTCCTCAAATGCCGGACGACTCACCTCAATGGTTTGCCCTGCCTCAGGAAGACTCCGATTGGGTGGAACAATTTCATTTTGAACCTCACTGTAAATTTGATTTACATAATTTGTTTGATGCTCAGATAAAGGAACTTTACCATCTTTCCCTACGATATCAACAACAAGTTTTTTTAATTCGGTCAAGTCTTTTTTCATATCAAAAAGAAACTTATACATAAGCTCTCTCTCTGAAAAATCATTCTTTTGTGCATCCTTTTGAAGCACAAGACCTGTACTTTGTCGTTTTTGACTCAAATAACTGCCAAGCGTAATGGTATCAATTTCCCTTGTGGTTTCTATCACAGAAAGCTGTTCTACTAGGTTTTTAAGTTGGCGAATATTTCCTGGCCATGAATTTGATACGAGAAGAGCGACACTTTCGTCAATCAGCTTAATTGCTGGCATTCTATATTTTTCTGCAAAATCATGAGCAAATTTTCTAAACAAGAGATGAATATCATCTTTTCTGTCTCTCAATGCTGGCAATTGAATGGGTACTGTACTTAATCTATAATATAAATCCTCTCGAAACTTTCCCGATGAAATGGCATCCATCATATTTTCATTAGTCGCAGCAACAACACGAACATTTGTCTTAATTACTTTGGATGCACCAACACGCATAAATTCACCTGTTTCCAAAACCCTCAATAATCGCACTTGGGTTTGCATTGGTAATTCAGCAACCTCATCTAAAAATATGGTTCCTCCATTTGCAACCTCAAAATAACCTAGCCTACTTCCAGAAGCTCCTGTGAAAGAACCCTTTTCATGACCAAATAATTCTGAGTCTATAGTGCCTTCAGGTATCGCACCGCAATTCACAGCTATGTACTCTCCATGCTTACGCGAGCTGAGCTGATGAATGACTTGAGGAATAATTTCTTTACCTGTTCCACTTTCACCTGTAACGAGAACTGAAATGTCTGTGGGTGCTACTTGCGCGGAAACCTCTAATGCACGATTTAACAATGGTGCATTGCCAATAATACCGAAACGTTGTTTTATTTGCTGTACGTTCATGATTCTTAATCATTTTCAACGGCTACACCAAGCAAAGTCGCAGAGGTGCAGTCCTGAATTTCAACATTAATATAGTCGCCTTTTGAAAAATTTCCTTTTGGAAAAACTACCATTGAATTTCGTCCAGTTCTACCTGACATATGTTGATCGGATCTTTTAGAGTCACCTTCGACCAACACGCGCTCTATTTTTCCGATACGCGTTTTATTCGATGCCAAAGAAAATGTCAATTGTTTATCTATAATTTCAGTCAGTCTTTTAGATTTAATTTCTTCAGGCACATCATCTTCAAACTTTCTTTCTGCGAGTGTTTTTGGCCGCTCTGAATATTTAAACATGTATGCGAAATCAAATGCTACGATATCCATTAAAGATAAAGTATCCTTATGCTCCTCATCCGTCTCGCCACAAAAGCCAGAAATGATATCCGTTGAAACTGCACAATCAGGAATGATTTTATGAATCGCTTCAATACGTTCGAGGTACCATTCTCTTGAATATCCTCTATTCATTCTTTTGAGAACATCAGTGTGTCCCGATTGGACAGGGAGATGGATATAATTGCAAATATTTTCATTCGAAGCCATGGCATGAAGAACATCATCTGTCATATCTTTTGGATGAGATGTTGAAAACCTTACTCTCAGTTCGGGAGATACCTCAGCAACCATAACCAGCAATTCTGCAAAGTTTACGGTTGGAAGATTTTCATCTTTAATAGCACCTTTGTTTGTAATGTTCCAACGATAAGAATCTACATTCTGACCAAGTAAGGTTACCTCTCGGTAGCCTTTATCAAATAAATCTTTACATTCATTTACAATTGTCTTTGGATCTCTTGATCTTTCTCGACCTCGAGTAAATGGAACAACACAAAAAGAACACATGTTATCACAACCTCTCATTATAGTGACAAAAGCAGAAATACCCCCTTTATCTAATCGAACGGGTGAAATATCAGCGTACGTTTCATCACGGGATAAAAGAACATTAACTGCTTTTTGACCTGTACCTACCTCTTCAATCAAATTTGGCAGATCTCTGTACGCATCAGGTCCAGCAACTAAATCGACAAGTTTTTCTTGTTCGAGAAGAGATTTTTTTAGTCGTTCGGCCATACAACCTAAAATACCAACAACCATTTCTGGGTTATCCTCTTTCTTCTTTTTAAATTCAGTCAATCGATTTCGAACGCGCTTTTCTGCATTATCTCTAATTGAACATGTATTTATGAGTACGACATCTGCTTCATCAACATCTCTGGTCGTTGCGAAACCATTTTCATTCATAATTGAGGCCACAACCTCACTATCTGAAAAATTCATTTGACAACCATAGCTCTCAATATACAATTTCTTAGAGGCATTTGAGCCTTCATTTTGATCACGCTCTAAGACCTCCCCTTGACGACCTTCCAGAATTTCTTTATCCTCCACTGTAATTGATTTTTTAGACCACAAATTTACAAAAAAACAGAATGGCTGACAAAATGTCAGCGTATATTTTTATCCTATTTGTAAATTCCTTAACCTAAGGTTAAATAAGGAAAGTATTATATTTTCAGAACAAAGTTTTGATAGTTAACGTTTAGATAAGTTACATTTGCACACAATTCAAGATAATTATGTCAAAAAATTTAGTCATTGTTGAGTCCCCGGCAAAAGCCAAAACAATCGAAGGATATCTCGGTAAGGATTACGTCGTACGCTCTAGTTTCGGTCATGTTCGTGACCTTTCTAAAAAAAATGCCATCGATATTGAAAACGGTTTTGAACCAAACTATGAAGTCTCTCCTGATAAAAAGCAAATTGTCGCAGAGCTAAAAAAATTAGCTAAAGCTGCCGAAATAGTTTGGCTTGCGACGGATGAGGACCGCGAAGGAGAAGCTATATCTTGGCACTTAAAAGAAACGCTTAAATTAAGTGACAAAGAAACTCGGAGAATCACATTTAATGAAATTACTAAAAAAGCAATTTTAAAGGCAATAACAAATTACCGAAGTGTAAACCAAAAATTAGTTGACGCGCAACAGGCACGACGTATTTTAGATCGCATTGTTGGTTTTGAACTATCTCCAGTATTGTGGAGAAAAGTGAGGCCAAGTTTATCTGCGGGGCGCGTGCAATCAGTGGCAGTTAAACTCATTGTTGAAAGAGAAAAAGAAATTTTAGCGCACAACTCTACATCGTTTTTTAAAACCTCTGGTGTATTTAAGGTTAAAAACGGAAAGATTAAAGGAGACATAAGCGGTTCCTTCGAGAGTAAAGAAGAAACGAATACTTTTCTTTCTTCTTGTATTACTGCTGATTTTAAAGTTCAAGATGTTCAAAAGAAACCTGCAACGAAAAAACCTACAGCACCATTTACAACATCTACGCTCCAGCAAGAGGCAAGTTTAAAACTTGGTTTTTCAGTATCGCGCACGATGTCCGTTGCCCAAAGATTATATGAATCAGGTCACATAACATACATGAGAACTGACTCCGTAAACCTATCTGAAACTGCTAGAAATAGTGCAAAGGAAGCCATCACAAAAAGGTATGGTGCTGCCTATTCAAATGAGCAAAAATACAGAACAAAATCTAGTGGTGCTCAAGAAGCTCACGAAGCCATTAGACCATCTGATTTCTCAACAAGTGAAGTTCACATGGAAAGCGATGAGAATAAGCTGTATGATTTAATCTGGAAAAGAGCTATCTCAAGCCAGATGAGTGATGCAAAATTGGAGAGAACGACTGTGAAAATAGGTGCTGACACATTGGAAAAATCTTTCCTATGTAAAGGCGAGGTTATCATTTTTGATGGCTTTTTATCTGTTTACATTGAAAGTAAAATTTCGGAAGGAGAAGATGAGGACACCCAGGGATTGTTGCCCAAAGTTGAGGCAGGAGAATCAGCTGAACGCATAGAAATTAATTCCAATGAACGATTTAGTAGACCTCCTTCTCGATTTGTTGAAGCTTCCCTAGTAAAAAAGCTAGAAGAATTGGGTATCGGCAGACCTTCTACATACGCACCTACCATTTCAACCATTCAGAAAAGAGGTTATGTTGAAAAGAAAATAAAGGAAGGTAAAGAAAGAAGCTACATAGCAATGACTCTTATCTCAGACCAAATTGAAACCGAAGATAAAATTGAAATTACTGGACGTGAAAAGAACAAGCTTTCGCCAACAGACATAGGTGTTGTTGTCACAGAATTTTTACAAGACAATTTTGAAGACATCATGGATTATCAATTTACCGCAATTATTGAAAATCAATTTGATGAGATTGCCAAAGGAGATTTAGAGTGGAAAAAAATGCTTGATTCTTTTTACAATCCATTTCATTCTGGTGTCGAGAATACAATCGAAAATTCTGAAAGAGCTACAGGTGAACGGTTTTTGGGTGAACATCCAGAGAATGGTAGAAAAATCATTACTCGGATTGGTAAATTTGGACCTATGGTTCAAATTGGAGATGAAAAAGAGGATGGGAAAAAAGCAGAATTTGCATCACTACTAAACTCTCAATCCATTGCCTCAATTACTTTAGAAGAAGCATTAGAGCTTTTTAAATTACCCAGAGTACTAGGCACACATGAAGGTAAAGATGTAAAAGTTAATATTGGACGATATGGACCCTATGTTCAGATTGAAAGAACCTTTGCATCCATACCCAAAGAGATTGACCCAATGGAAATTGGTTTTGAACAAGCTCTTGAGCTTTACCTCGAAAAGGTTAAACAAAGTGAAGCAAATAAAATCAAAACATTTGAAGAAGAACCTGACCTTTTTGTTCTGAATGGAAAATATGGCCCTTATATTAAAAAAGGGAAATCGAATTATAAAATTCCAAAGGGCACCGTTGCTGAAGAATTAGAGCTGAAAGATTGCCTCGAAATCATTGAGAATCAGCCTAAAAAGACAAAAGGAAAGCGAAAAACTACAAAGAAGTAAATAGGCTATAGTCGTTTTTTTTATCTTTAGCACATGAACGGAAGTGTCAATAAAGTTATACTTGTAGGTAATCTCGGCAAAGATCCTGAAATTAGAAAATTGGAGTCTGGGAATTTAATGGCCCGTTTTTCAATGGCCACCTCAGAGCACTACACGGACAAGACATCAGGGAAAAAAATTGAAAATACTGATTGGCATGATGTTGTCTTATGGAGAGGATTGGCGGAAATCACCGAAAAATTTTTAAAAAAAGGCATGAAGGTGTACATCGAAGGTAAACTAAAAAAAAGAGCCTGGACGGATAAAGAAGGGACCCAACGTTATAATGTCGATATTGTCGCAGACACCCTAACAATTCTATCCAAAAATCAAAACAGTACAAAACCGAGCCATTCATATACTTCAGAGAATAATGCAAAAATCACTTCCAAAATTGAAGGAATAGATGCTCAAAATGATGATGACTTTCCCTTCTAGCAAATGAACATAGAACCTCCTCCCATATTCTCCTTAAGTGTTGGTATAGACACAACCGTTATCGTTCTGACGCTAGTCATACTTCTATCACTCATTTTTTCGGCATTATTCTCAAGTGCTGAAACTGCTTTTTTCTCCTTGTCACCTAAGGATATTGAGACTCTAGAACAGTCTAAAAGTACCAAAGAGCATAAGATTTTGAAGTTATTAAAGCATCCTAAAGAGCTTTTGGCAACTTTGCTAATTGCGAACAACTTTGTTAATGTAGGAATCGTGATTTTATCTAGCTATTTGATCAACTATTGTTTTCCAATGGCTGAAAATTACCTTCGCTTTTTTTTAGAAGTTGTAGGTATTACGTTGCTTATTTTGATTTGGGGTGAAGTTATTCCTAAAATCTTCGCAGTAAAGAACGCGGCATTTGTCACCAAATTGATGAGCGCACCAATAATATTAATCAAAAGAACACCTCCTTTCTCTTTACTTGTTAAGTTTTTAGTTCGCAGCTCAAAATTATTTAATCAAAGTAAGAAAGGAAAAGTGAATCTTTCATCCTCAGATTTAGAACAAGCAGTTGCCATTACAAAGGAGGAGTCAACTGACGATGAACATAATATTTTGGAAGGAATTGTGAAGTTTGGAAAAACCGAAGCCTCGCAAATAATGAAACCGCGAATTGAAGTTTCAGCCGTTGATTCAGAAATGAAGTTTAGCGATATCAAATCTTTTATTTTAGAGTGTGGCTTTTCGAGAATACCAGTTTACCAGGAAACAGCAGATAAAGTCATTGGAATACTTTACATTAAAGATCTTCTCCCCTATTTAAACCAAGATGACCAATTTAATTGGCTCAGTACTATTAGAGCACCATTTTTCATTCCAGAGAATAAAAAAATCAACGACCTTTTACAAGAATTTAAAACAAAAAAGATGCACCTTTCTATCGTTGTGGACGAATATGGCGGTGCATCAGGAATCGTTACACTTGAGGATATTTTGGAAGAGATCGTTGGTGATATTACAGATGAATTTGACGAAGAGGATATTGTTTACTCAAGAATTGATGACGGAGTCTACATTTTTGAAGGCCGAACTTCACTCATGGATTTTTACAAAGCTTCAAAAATTGAACCCGAAGCATTTGAAAAGATCAAAGGAGAAGCCGAGACAATAGGTGGATTCGTCATTGAGCAAGCTGGCAGAATTTTAAAAAATAATGAATTCATTGAAGTTGAAAAATGTAAAATCATAGTTGAAAGCTCAGACAAGAGGCGTATTAAGACATTAAAAGTAATCACCAAGAATGAAGCATAAACTAATTTTAAGCTTAGTAATGATCTTTACGATTTTGCTTAATGCCTGTGAGCGCGAAAATTTAACACCAAAACCTCCAACCTATCTCAAAGCTGATCTACCTGAACATAGCTACCATAAAGAAAACTTTCCAGCGCCTTTTTCTTGTGATGTTTCTGATTTATTTACTTTGAAAAATACGCTAAGGTGCGATAGTAATTATTGTGAACAAGAAATTGATATGGGCAGAGCAATAAATGGCTCCATCAATCTTTTTTACAAACGTTTGGCTAATAAAGACTCATTACCTTCTCTTATTAATTTCTCAAACAAAGAGGTGGATTTTCACAAAATAAAAGCCGATAAGATTGATTTTGACCAAATCATAGATCAAGAGAACAAAGTTTATGGGACAATCTTTGAGCTCAAAGGGGATGTTGCTACAAACTATCAATTTTATCTTACAGATTCGGCACAACACTTTCTTCGTGGTGAGGTTATCTTAAATTGTGTGCCGAATTATGATTCTCTTAGAAATGTCTTGGTCTATATAAAAGAAGACCTTGATGTCATGATGAATACCCTATCATGGAAGTCAAAATGATTGAAGTGGTATTAGCGCTCGGCTCCAATATTGGAGATAAAGTTCAAAACATAGAGGCAGCATATACACTTATTGCAAATGAAATTGGAATAATTACCAAAAAATCCTCTTTTTTAAAAAACCCATCTGTGGGATTTGAATCTCAAAATGAATTTGTTAACACATGCATTAAGGTTGAAACAAAACTATCTTGCAATGATGTTTTAAAGTCGCTGCAATCAATTGAAAAAAGGATGGGTCGGGTTAAA
>Ga0228631_1000991_pt1 | contig 14724 bp, 9 predicted proteins | sample 39DmetaG_FD_183049 | JGI IMG/M metagenome (GOLD analysis project Ga0228631, IMG submission 183049) | Seawater microbial communities from Monterey Bay, California, United States - 39D | ecosystem: Environmental > Aquatic > Marine > Coastal | place: USA: California | collected 2016-09-28
GCACGCTTGGATAGACTTGGCTGGGTATGAAAAGGCAGGGGCGCGCCCTGCCTTTTTACTTAGCCTCTCAGAGGATTAGCCAAATACGCGGCTCAGAGCCTGATCTATGGCATCGGTGATGAGATCAATATCCTCAGCCGTACAAATCAATGCCGGTGACAGGCAAAGAGTGTTGTTAAACCCTGGTAAGGAGCGGTTTGTCGCGCCGATGATGACGCCCTGCGCCATGCAGTCTTTGACCACTGCCTGCACCTTTGCTTCCGGTGCCGGCTCGCGGGTTTCGCGGTTCGTCACCAGCTCCGCACCGCAGAACAGGCCTTTGCCACGAACTTGGCCAATGATGGCGTGCTTCTCTGCCAGGGCCTCGAGATTGGCAATCAACTGCGCGCCGCGGGCTTGGCAATTTTCAAGAAGATTCTCTTCCTCAATGATACGCATATTTTCCAGCGCTGCTGCCGGACCTGCAGTGCAGCCGCCAAAGGTGGAGATATCGCGGAAATATCCCATGTGATCGCTGGCGTCTTTAAACTGTTCGAACACCTCTTCAGTGGTGACGGTCAATGAGATGGCCGCATAGCCAGAGGCGACACCCTTGGCCATTGTGACAATATCTGGCTGGATGTCATAATGTTGGTATCCAAACCAGGTGCCGGTGCGCCCAAGACCGCAAACGACCTCATCTATCATCAGCAAAACATTATATTTTTTGCAGATTTCCTGTACCCGTGGCCAGTAACCTTCGGGGGGAACAATCACGCCGCCGCCTGCTGTGATGGGCTCAAGAATCAAGCCGCCAACAGTGTCTGGACCTTCGCGCAGGATAACATCTTCAATGGCATTTGCCGCGCGCAAGCCGTAGCTTTCGCCTTGGCCAAGGTTATCTTGTGCCGCTTCGCGATATTCAAGGCAATGAGGCACAGAGATGAAACCCTCGGGGAATGGGCCATATTGCGCACTGCGCTCATGCTGGCCACCGGCCGCCAAAGTCGCGATGGTGGTGCCGTGATAATCGCGCTCGCGGTACAAAATTTTATTTTTCTTGCCGCCATATTTCTTATGCGCGATTTGCCGGATCATCTTGAAGCCTTTTTCATTGGCTTCCGATCCGGAGTTTGAGAAATAGGCCCGGCTCATGCCAGGCATTTTTTCGATCAAGCGCTTGGAAAAATTGGCGGCAGGAATTGAGCCAGCGGAGCCAGCAAAATAGTTCATTTTGACCAGCTGATCGCGCACGGCATCGGCAATGCTTTCGCGGCCGTAGCCCACATTTACGGTCCATACCCCGCCGGAGACCGCATCCAAATGTTCTTTGCCGGCTTGATTCCAAACCCGCATGCCTTTGCCCTCAACAATAATGTTAGGGTCCGCGGTTTCGAACATTTTATGTTGGATCAAGTGATGCCAAACATGAGCTTTGTCGTTGGCGACAACTTCACTCAAATCATTTTGCAGATTGCCGTCCATAGGCCATGCTCCTTGTTCAGATATTTTAGAATGATTAAATTCGATAGACTTACTTTGACAACTAACAGCGCAGAAAAGCTATGCTAAAAATAGGTCCAGATATATATCCTTTGTATATCCAAAAAGCATTTCTGCTTGCTGGATGCGACGACTGTTTGCAGTGTTGCGCGGGCGAAGCCGTTGTGCTGGCGTGAAGATCAGCAGCCGCTCGTTGTGAAATTGGGAGTGACCAAAATAAAAGCTGCGCAGGTCTGAGCAAATATTTCTCTGAATATTTTGAGTGATGTTGAAATATTACTCAAAAAAAATTCAAGAATATGCTTTGCGTGGCCTCTATTTTATGGTCAGGTGTACTCCTGAATTTCGCCATTTTGACGGTGAAGGCCGGTCTCATTCTGGCGAAATTGAATGAAGGAAACAAGTTGGCCATCAAGCGCCAGCGCAACTGGGAGAAAATAATATGAAATTGAAAACTGCATTGAAGAGTGCTGTTGCTGGGTTAACCTTGGTGTCCGGCTCCGCTGCATTCGCAGGCGGCCATGGCGAGTTGAACGTCGCTTATTTTCTAGAGTGGCCAATGCCATTCCAAGCGGCTAAAGTTTCTGGTGCATATGACGCTGCCTTGGGCATGAAGGTAAACTGGGTTTCTTTCGACACAGGCACAGCAATGTCTGCAGCCATGGCGTCCGGTGACATTGATATCTCCGTGTCTCAGGGTGTTCCACCTTTCGTGGTCGCAACATCAGCAGGTCAACGATTTGCAAATCGTTGACGTGGCTGTGTCCTATGCGGACAACGACAACTGTGTGGTCGCGTCCGGTTTGGAAATCGACAAAAACTCCGCAGGCGAACTGTCTGGCAAGAAAGTGGCCGTGCCGTTGGGCACAGCGGCGCACTATGGTTTCTTGAAGCAAATGGAGCACTTTGGTGTATCCTTGGACAGTGTGACAGTTGTGGACATGGCACCTGCCGAAGGCCAAGCGGCCTTAGCTCAAGGCGCTGTCGACATGGCTTGCGGCTGGGGCGGTGCGCTGCGCCGTATGAAAGAATCCGGCAACGTATTGCTGACAGGTGCGGAAAAAACTGAGCTGGGCATTTTGGTTTTTGACGTGACCACAGCACCTTCTGGTTTTGTCGCTGAAAATTCTGATGTTGTGGCGAAATTCTTGGCTGTGACTGCCGACGCTAACGCCGCATGGAATGCATCTCAGCCTGAGTTCATGGCCAATATGATTGCACAAGATGCCGGTATGAGCGTTGAAGATGCAAAAAGCTCCATGAGCACGTTTGTGTTCCCAGACACCGACACTCAATTATCTCAGTCTTGGCTTGGTGGCAATGCGCAGACCTTCATGAAAGGTGTTGCGGATGTTTTCGTGAACGCAGGTTCAATCGACAGCGCCAAGGGCAGCTATGCTGACAACGTAAATACAGGTCCTCTGGTTTCTGCTAAAGACATGTAAGCTTTGAATGAGGTAGGCGGTTTCAGATCGCCTACCTCCCTTTTTACTGTGTGATTAGTCCACGGGAATCCTCCGTTAACATGAGAGAAGGCCAAGCATTTGGCCAGATGGGAGCTTCAGGTGTCAGGCCTGCTTATTGACAATATTTCTATGCGCTTCGATTTGCCCAATGGGGGATCCGTACAAGCGCTCAAAAACGTAACCTTGGACATAAAATCTGGTGAATTGCTAAGTGTTCTCGGCCCGTCAGGCTGTGGAAAAACCACATTGCTGAATATCGTGGCCGGGTTTTTGGCGCCCACGGAAGGGCAGGTCGTTGTCAATGACCATGCGGTCAAAGGACCAGGGCCAGAACGTGGGATGGTATTTCAGCAAGGCGCCTTGTTTGAATGGATGACGGTGCGGGAGAATGTTTCTTTCGGGCCCGATATGAAAAATATGCCCCGCCGAGACAGCATGAAAATTGTAGATCGTCTGTTGGAAGTGGTGGGTTTGCAAGATTTCAAAGATAAGGCGGTCTATGAGCTGTCTGGTGGTATGCAGCAGCGCGTGGCTTTGGCCCGTTGTTTGGCAAATGAACCAGATGTGATCTTGATGGATGAGCCTTTGGGGGCTTTGGATGCTTTAACCCGTGAAAAGATGCAATCTTTGGTTTTGGATCTGTGGAAAGAGACCGGCAAGACGATCATTTTGATTACGCATTCGGTGGAAGAAGCTTTGCTCTTGGGTGAGCGCCTTTTGGTTATGGCGCCGCGTCCGGGGCGCATCCACAAAGAATACCGCCTGCCCTTTGCAGAGATGGGTGTTGGCGCGGATTTACGCGCGGTTAAGAAACATCCCGATTACGCCAAAACCCGTGAGGAAATTTTGGCAATGATTTGGGAAATGGAAGAAGAAATAATGGGCCGCACGGAGGAAAGCGCATGACTGGTTTGATCCTTCTTGCCGTATATATCGCAATTTTCGTGGTTAGTCTGGTGATTGTGGCTTGGGCCACAAAACAATTTTTTACCCGCGCTGATTTTACTTCGCTCAAGACGGTGACTTTTGGCGATGAAAGCGCCGTAAAGGCGAACCGGGCGGCTTCTGTGATATCGGTTCTGGCGGTTTTTGCCCTATGGGTGGCTTTTACCAATTCATCCTTGCCAATGTTTAAGGCCAAAGGTCCGTTCGAGGGCTTGGTGGAATTCACCTATACCTCCACCCTGCCGGATGGGCGCAGTGATGACGCCACCGTTTCCATTTTGGTTTATCCGGAAGATGTTCAGCTGACCGAAGATGAAAATGGCGCGCCGGGAAAAATTCCGAGCAAACCTGATGTTGATCTTGGCGAGGGATTCGCAAAGAATGACACATTGGTCATCGCGCGTTATGGATCAAAGCTGGTGTCCGTATTTAAGAATGATGAGTTCAACAAATCCGATGGGGCTGTTGTGACCCATCTCAATGGGCAGGCCCTAAATCCTGGGGAGCAGGTTCTCCTATCCGAGGGGCGCTTGGCACTTACCGAAAAAGGTACGCCCTTCTTTGAGCCCTCAACCGGGTTCCGTATGGCGCGGCTGTACCTGCCCGCTCCTGAAGTGACGATGAACCGCTTTTTACAGCTCAATCGGGAAGGCTATCGCAACTTTACTCTGTTGGAGCACACTTGGGCCTCTTTGCAGCGTGTGTTGCTTGGCTTTATGTTTGGCGCGCTTTTGGGTATTCCTCTTGGCTATGCCATGGGTCTGACAAATTGGGCGCGAGGCTGGTTTGATCCGATTGTCGAATTTATGCGCCCTGTGCCGCCTTTGGCCTTAATCCCTTTGATGATTATCTGGTTTGGTATTGGTGAGATGTCCAAGGTGATCTTGCTTTTTCTTGCAGCGCTCTGGATCATGGCAATTGCAGCGCGCTCCGGCGTATCTGGTGTGGCCATTGCCAAAGTGCATGCGGCCTATTCTTTGGGTGCCAATAAATCGCAGATTTTGCGCAAGGTCATCATTCCAAACTCACTGCCTGAGATCTTCACAGGCGCGCGCGTGGCTATGGGCGTGTGTTGGGGCACGGTTGTGGCAGCCGAACTGGTGGCAGCGGAAAAAGGTCTTGGGATGATGATCATGGTCGCGGCTAAGTTTCAGCTGACTGACATCGTGATTGTGGGGATTATTCTGATCGGGGTGATCGGTTTTGCCATCGACATCGGTATCCGCAAGCTTGAAGACTGGCTCGTACCCTGGAAAGGCAAAGTTTAACGAGGCATGAAACGGGCCCTAGGGGCCCGTTTTCTTATCTGGCTCTAGAATTTGACCCGGCTGTTATCTGGATCAAAAACTGGCTCATCCAAAACCCTGGCCGCATAGCGCTTGCCGATGATCTCAACACAAAGACCCTCTGTGATATCTGGCTGGACAAAGGCATAGGCGATATTCTTGGCCGTGCGGTGCCCCCAGTCGGCAGAGGTGATTGAACCCACCAGCTGCCCGCCAGCATAAAGGCTGTCGCTGGGCTGTGGACTTGCATGTGTGGCGTCGATCTCAAGCATGCGCAGCTGGCGGCGCTTCTTGCCACCCCGGCCCAGCAGCGCTGCTTTTCCGAGGAAGTCTTTGTCCCGGCACACAAAGCGGTCGAGCCCGGTCTCATATGGGTCAAATTCAGTGATCAAATCTGATTTCCAGTGTAGGTAGCCTTTTTCCATGCGCATACTGTCCACTGAACGCGCGCCGAAATGCCCGATATCATGGGCGGCACCTGCCTGCATGAGCGCGGAATAAGCGGCAAAGAGCGCGGAATTTGGAACGTGAATTTCATAGGCCAATTCACCCGAAAAGCTAACCGACATGACGATTGCCGGCGCATGGCCAATGCGGGCTTCGCGGACCGAAAGCCAAGGAAAGCCCGCGGCTGACCAATCGCCTCGGGCGCATGCGCTGAGCACCGCGCGAGATTTTGGCCCTGCCAAGACTAAGATCGTGTGGTAATTGGTCAAACTGCGCAGTGCGACGGAGCCATCTTTCGGAAGATGTTGGTCCAACCAATCCATATCATGGAATTCCGCCGCCGCGGCTGATCCATACCAAATGCGGCCATCTGGGAGATTGGCAATTGTGGCTTCGGCTTTCACATTGCCATAATCATTGAGAAGATATCCAAGCCCCACTTTTCCTAGTCGGCGCGGCACCCGTGAGCAGATCATGTAATCTAGCCAGTCATGCGCGCCAAAGCCGGTGATCTCGATCCGGTTGAACCCATTTACTTCCGCAAGCCCCACATGAGTGTGCACCCGCGCCACTTCGGCGGCGACCACCTCATGTACCTGTGTGAAGGCATAGCCATAGTCCTCCACGAAATCTGGAGAGGGTTTGAAATAGTCAGAGCGTTCCCAGCCATTAACTACAGTGAAATGCGCGCCAGCCTGATCCAAGATCGGGGTCAGGGGGGTTGTTTTGGCTGGGCGCCCGGCGGGGCGGTGCTCATGAGGCAGATGGAAGCGAAATTCGTTTTGATAGTCTTGGATGGCGTAAAGCGACGTCAGCTCTTGCGTGGCATGGCCGGTGAAACGCCGCGGATCTAAGGCCCATGTGTCATAGCAGGCCTCCCCGTGAACGATTTGCTGGGCTAAGAGCCAGCCATGCCCACCGCCCTCGCCAAGCCCGGCCCTGAGACCAATGATGCAAAAGGCATTGCGTTTGCCGGGAATTGGCCCGACCAGCGGGTTGCCATCAATCGTATAGGTGATCGGACCATTCACCACCTGTTTGATGCCAACTTCCGCCAGGGCGGGCATGCGGGCAATTGCCCCTTCTAACACATCCATAACCCGGTCTAAATCATCGGGACACAGATCATTGCTGAATTTGGGATCAATCCCATCCATACCCCAGGTTTTGCAATCTTGTTCATAAAACCCGACCAAAAGGCCATTCTTTTCCTGCCGTGAATAATAGTCGGAGATGGGGCAGCGCAGCAGTGGGATCCGATGCCCGGCCTCCATAACGCCCGGCATATCTTCGGTGATGAAATATTGATGTTCCATGCTGGCCACAGGATGCTCAACACCCATCATCGCACCGACCTCATTGACCCGGTAGCCGCAGGCATTGACCACAATCTGAGCGCGTATATCGCCCTTGTCGGTCTGCACCGTCCAGCTGTCATCGGCATGTTGCGTCAAACCCGTTACCGAGGTGAAACGATAGACCTCAGCACCAGCGGCGCGGGCTCGGCGCGCCAAGGCTTGGCACAGCTGTGCCGGGTCGATATGCCCATCCGTTGGATCCCAGAGGCCACCCATTAAATTTTCGGTCGAGATCAGCGGGTGCCGCCGGGCGCATTCCTGCGCATCCAACACTTCGAATTCAACCCCCATGCCCTTGGCCAGACTGGTGAAATGGGCGTATCCATCCATATGAGCTTGGGTATTTGCCAGCCGAATGCCGCCATCTCCAAAATTATATCCGACAGGGTATTCGGGATCTGCGGCCAGCTCTTGGTAGAGTTTGATCGAGTGGCTTTTGAGACCAATCATCACCTGCGACATGCCGAAATTGGTAACCTGTGCCGCCGAATGCCATGTGGTGCCGGAGGTTAACTCATCGCGCTCCACCAAAACCACATCGCTCCAACCTTCTTGGGTCAAATGGTAAAGGGTTGAGCACCCGGCGATGCCTCCGCCGATAACGACAACGCGTGCCTGAGATTTCATTGGTGGCCTCCTTTGGGGATTACCCCCCGCCATATCGCGAAGCTGCTTTGGAATTCTAACTTCACTGACATTTGGCGTAAAGAAATAACACCTCATCGCGCGGCATTTTTCTTGACGGAAGCTTGATCGCGCGAGACGGTGAATCGAGAAGGCGCATCGGCACGGTGCATGCGGCAATAAGCGAAAGGAGTGTTATGGCGCGCGCGACAGGTGGCAGAGCGGGGCGACATCTGCGACGCGGTCAAGCCCTGCCGATCAATCCCGCGCCCCCCGGCGGGGGTGGGGGCCAATATAAGCCTTTGAGCATTTCTGATATGGAGCAGATCTATGAGATGGCCCTGCGTTTGCTGGAAGACCTTGGGGTTGGTGAGGTGCCGGGCCGCTTGCGCGATCTCTTTGTGCAGCAGGGGGCGCGATTTGAAGCTGGGCGGATCCATATCCCACGTCGTTTGATTGCCCAGGCTATTGCATCCGCCCCAAAAACCATCACGCTGCACGGTCGGGATGCTGCGCGCAGCATCCAAGTGGGCGGGGATCGGGTGCATTTCGGTACTGGCGGCGCGGCAGTGCAGACTTTGGATTTGGACAGCGGTGACTATCGCGCATCGACGCTTCAAGACCTCTATGACTTTGCCCGGCTACAGGACCAACTGACCAATGTTAGCTGGTTTACACGTTGCTGCGTTGCCACCGATTTGGTGGGAGAGGAGGCTCTCGACGTCAATACAGCCTATGCCTTGCTCGTGGGCACCAGCAAACCTGTGGCCACCTCGTTCACCTTGGCCGAACATGTGGCTCCGATCGTCAAGATGATGGATATGGCGGAGGGTCGCGAAGGCGCGTTTTTGGAACGGCCGTGGTTGGCGGCCCATATAAGCCCGATGATCTCGCCCCTGCGATTTGGGGCGGATGCGGTCGAGGTCTGTTTTGAATGCGTGGCCCATAATATCACGGTCAGCTGCATCACCGCGGCACAATCGGGCGCAACGGCGCCGGCCACTCCTGCGGGATTTTTGGCGCAATCTTTAGCGGAAACATTGGCGGCTCTGGCCATGGTACATGTGATGAAGCCGGGCCATCCGATGATTTTTTCCAACTGGCCCTTCGTGATTGACCTACGCAGCGGCGCGTTTTCAGGCGGCGGCGGTGAGATTGCCCTGATGAATGCCGCATCAGCGCAGCTTTCAAATTGGCTGGGACTTGTCAGCGGAGTGGCCAGCTCCATGACGGATTCTAAGGCGATTGACGCGCAATACGGGGCGGAGAAAGGGGTGACGGCCCTTGCGGCCGCGCTTTCGGGTGCCAATATGATCTATGAAAGCGCCGGCATGACCGCAGCGTTGCTCGGAGTTTCTTTCGAGGGCTTTGTTCTCGACAACGATATGCTCGGCCATATTTATCGCATGTTGCGCGGGGTTGAGGTGACAGAGGAGAACCTTGGCTTCCAAGTGATTGTGGATGCGGTCCAAGGAGACGGGCATTTCTTGGGTCATCCACAAACTATGGCTGCAATGGAGCGGGATTATTTCTACCCTGTGACCGCCGATCGAGAGGCGCCGGTCACATGGCAAGAACGGGGCGGCATGGATGCGCAGAACCGGGCCAAAGCCAAGGCGCGCAGTTTGTTGCAGTGGCATCCGACCTATCTGTCGGCGGAAGCCGATGCCCGCATTCGCGCGGCCTTTGACATCCAACTGCCACCGCAGCGATAGGTTTATTCGATCGCGGCACCGCTGAGCATTGCGTTGATCCAGCCTTTAGTCTCAGGTGTTTTCGCAAGCCGAAGAAAGGCGGCGCGCTCACGGTCGAACATATCTTGTTCAGTGACCTCTAGCGGGGCATCTGAGCTGGTGTTCACCACTATGGTTGCGATTTCCATCGCTGTGGTTTTGTTGTGGGGTTTGAACCAGCCCTTGGCTACACCATCGGCCATGAATGCGTCCATTTTTGCATAGACGGCCTGACCGGGCAGGGTCATTTTGGGGGGCTCTGGCGGTATGTAACCTGGCGCCATCTCGCGGATCATAGCGCTGGCGCGGGTGATGAGCTTGTCGCGGTTCATCACGGTTTCGTCGTGGCCGGGCTGAAAATACCGCAGTTTTGTAGCCTGCTCCGGGCTTTCGCCAGTTTTGCCATAGCCGACTTGCATCCAGCTTTCCCAAGCGGCGATTTCTGCATCGCCTGTTGCCTCAAACCAGCGTTGGTAGGTGGTTTTGACCCCACCACCGCCGGGCACAACTCCAACGCCGCTTTCCACCAATCCCAGCACGGAATTGGCATGGGTGAGCAGGCGGTCGCAATGCAATAGTACCTCGAAGCCCCCGCCGAGCGAGAGACCAGAGGGCGCACCGACAACGGGCACGGGGCAATATTTCAGTGCCGCCACCGCTTGCTGGAAGTCATTGAGAAAGGCATCCATTTCTCCCCAGGCTTCGCGGGCAATGAAATCGGCAAAGCGATTCAAATCGACCCCTGCACTGAAGTGCTGCGCATCGTTATGGATCAAAATACCGGTGCCATGATCCTCGGCTGCTTGGCGCACGATGGCCATGCTCTCGCCTGTGAGCGCATTGGCTTTGGAATGAAACTCCACCAAGCGCAGATCACCGGGCAGGCGCCAAAGGCTGGCTGCGCGATTGCTGGCAATGGGCATCAAAGTGCGGCGTGTCAGGCTAAAGCGTTCTGTGCCTTCGGGCAGCTGCACGGGTTCGAGCTGGGATGTGGTTTGATCAAAATTGCGCACCATCAAAGTGGCATCTTGCACCTGATAGAACGGGCCGTGGTCCGCGGATGTTTGCAGCGCTTGGGGTATCGCGCAACCGGCGTCTTGAGCCAGTTTGATCACGACTTCAGCGCCCAAAGCATCAATCATTTCAAATGGACCGCGAATCCAGTTAAATCCCATCTTCATCGCGTCATCAATGTCTTGCGGCGTGCTGGTAACATCCGGGATTAAATCAGCTGCATAGGCGAGCACACGGCCCAGAAAATTGCGACAAAATTGGTGATGCGCCCCGGAGCCTTCGGTCATCATGGGCAGGGTTTCGCGCCCATCTTGCTGCGCATTCGCGGCTTGTTGCGCCAAGGCCGGCAGCTCTGTGATACGCGGGCGCAGCGCGCCGCTGGTCAAGTCAACGGCCTGGTCCTCGCGATAAAATCCGCCTTTGCCAGATTTCAAGCCGGTGAACCCTTCTGAGATCATCGTATTGATCAAAGCGTTTGCCGGGTTGTTTGAGCGTCCAACTGCGTGAAACACGTCATTTTCAGGGAGAATATCGCCCAAAGTGTCCACCACATCAGACATGAGATCCACGCCGATCATATCATACAGACCAAACACCCCGGTTTTTGGGATGCCCATCGGCCGGCCCATTAAAGCATCGGCATCTTCGATGCAAAGACCCTGTTTGAAGGCCTCATCCATTCCCACCTGGAGCGCAAAGACGCCAACGCGATTGCCCAAAAACCCAGGGGTGTCATTGCAAGGAACCACGCCCTTGCCAAGAATTTCGTCATTGTAGCGCGATAGGCGCTCTATCACATCGGTGCGGGTATCTGCGCCGCGGACAAGCTCCAAAAGGCGCATGTAGCGCACAGGGTTGAAATAATGGGTGATGGCAAATCTTTGCCGGAAGGCCAAAGGCATTTCGGCCACCAAAAGTTTGATTGGAATTGTGGAGGTATTGGAGGTGACGATACAGTCTTCGCGGATCACCGCATCCAAACGTTTGTACAGATCGCGCTTGATATCGAGACGTTCGACCACGGCTTCAACAATCCAATCGCATTCCGCGAGCTTGTTAAAATCAGCCTCGATGGTGCCCGTCTCAATCAGATCAACATTGCCGCGCTGGTGCAACGGCGCGGGTTCAGATTTTTGCAGCCGCTCCAAAGCGTAATCGGTCGCTTTGGTTGTGAGATCTAACAGGAGAACCTTATGGCCTGCATTTGCGATTTGTCCGGCGATGCCAGAGCCCATGGTGCCAGCGCCAATAACTGCGATGCGTTTGAAAGTCATGCTCTATGTGCCTGTTAGAAAAATGCCCGTAGGGCTTTGTTGACGTCAAAAGGGTGTTCGGTGATCGACATGTGGCCCGATTGGGCAATTTCGGCCAGCTCACCCCCTAACGCAGCCTGGAGGGCCAATCCAGTTTTACGGGGCGTCATACGGTCTTGGCCGCAGACCACGGTCAAGGTGGGACAGGTGACAGACTGCGCGGCTGCGGCGCCGTTGCTATAGGCGTTACAAGCCACCAAATCTTTATGCAGCGTTCCAGGTGCATTGCCGGCCATAAGGCGGCTGCCATAAAGCATATGTGAGGTGCCGGGCATTGTGTGGTCATGAATATGCCCGGCCGAGCCATGGCCCCAATCCATCATCGCGGAGATGGCGGCACTTTCTTTTGTTGCGGCCAGATTGATCAGCGCATCATTGACGGGGATCGCTAGCGCTGTGCTGATAAAGGCCGCTTTGCTGACGAGATCAGGATAACGGCTGGCCAATTCCAATTCGATCAAAGCGCCCATGGAATGGCCAACCAAAATTGCTTTTTGGATGCCTAGGGCCTGCATGAATTTTGCATACCAATCGGCCATGGCCTCCACAGTTGTAAGCGCCTCGCCCTTGGACAGCCCATGCCCTGGCATATCGGGCGTGATGCACTGAAAGCCACGATTGGCAAAGAAACGATGCTGCAACATGAAACCGAGATGCGATTGGCCAGAGCCGTGAACGAAGAGCACGACGGGGCCTGATGGATCAAACTCGCGCCCGCCGGTTGAGGCAAAAATTTCGATATTATCCAGCGTCAGTCTCATGCGCCTGTTCCTTTTGCCTTGGCAGAGGTTAATTTTCCAGCGGTGCGCAGTGCCTGTTTGAAATCATCAATAATGTCGTTTTGATTTTCGAGCCCAACTGAAATCCGAATTAAATCGTCGGTCAGCCCTGCGGAGGCCATAGCCTCTGAGGTGAGATGCGAATGGGTGGTGGAGCCGGGGTGGATCACCAGAGTTTTGGCGTCCCCGACATTGGCCAAATGGCTGGCCAGCTGCACGGATTCGATAAAGGCGCGCCCGGCATCGCGGCCGCCTTCGATACCGCAGGCGATGATTGAGCCTTGGCCTTTTGGCATGAGCCGCATTGCGGTGTCATGATCTGGATGATCTGGCAAGCTGGGGTGTTTGACCCAGGCGATTTGCTCGTGACCCACCAGGAACTCCAGCATTGCTGCGGTGTTGGACATGTGTTTTTCCATCCGCAGACCAAGGGTTTCGAGACCTTGCAAGATGTAGAACGCATTTTGCGGTGACATGCAGGGTCCGACATTCATCATGCCTTCCGTGCGGATGCGCACCGATAGGGCTGCCGGTCCGAATTCTTCCCAAAGAACCGCGCCCTGATAGCCGAAATGCGGGGTTGTGAGCATGGGGAATTTGTCATTTTGGCCCCAATCGAAATTGCCTCCGTCAATCACCGCACCACCCAAAGCAATGCCATGGCCGCCCATCCATTTGGTGAGCGAATGGATGACCACATTTGCGCCCAATTCGATTGGTTTGACCATCCAAGGGGTGTTAAACGTGGCGTCGATGACCAAAGGAATGCCCGCAGCCTGGGTAATTTTGGCCACAGCCGGCACGTCCATGATATCCATGCCGGGATTGCCAATCACCTCGCCAAAGACCATTTTGGTATTCGGGCGAATGGCTTCAGCAATGGCTGCGGGGTCATTGGGTGCCACGAAGCTGGTCTCGATTCCATAGCGTTTCAACGTGTGTTCAAACAGGTTGATATTTGCGCCATACATTTGCGAAGAGCTGACAATGTGATCACCTGCCGAGCATAGGGCCAGAACGGTCACAAAGAGCGCTGACATGCCGGAGGCCGTGGCAACAGCCGCGACCCCACCATCCAAAGCGGCCAAACGTTGCTCGAGTACGGCGACAGTGGGATTGGTCAGGCGCGAATAGATATGCCCGCCAACTTCCATATTAAATAGAGCAGCTGCGTGTTCGGTGCTGTCAAAAACATAGCTGGTGGTTTGGTGAATAGGGACGGCCCGGCTGCCAAAGCGCGCATCGGGGCTTTGGCCGGCGTGAAGCGATAGGGTGTCGAATTTATAGTCAGCCATGAGAGTGCTCCTGGGCAAGAATTTTCCAGAACGTTGCTAACTCGCAATGGAGCATAGCTCAAGCGCCTGCGCTATGTAATCTCGGGTGTTGCGATCATATATATCTGAAATCACAAGAATATTGCGAGATGTGACGTAGGGTGAGATTGAATGCGCATCGGGGGTCGTGAGCGCCTGGTGCGATTTATTCTTGCGCTATGGGCCGGTGATGGGTTTTAATAATTTCGTTATGACGTTGATATTTCTTATATTATTTTTGTTGTGGCTTTTTGTGGTGCTGATTTTCTTACTTTACAAGCTCCACCTTGGTCGCGTTGAGCGTCGGAGAATGCGCCGCCTGATTGAGCGGTTGCGGCTGTCGAACTCCAAGCTCTCTCGCTATGTTGATCTTGATGATCTGACCCCGGCGCAATCGCGTCGGTATTTGGTGGAGCGGATAGACCGCCCTGAACGCACCGAAACCCACGCGCTGCTTTATGTGGATTTGGATGATTTCAAGACCGTGAATGACACCTATTGCCATGATGTCGGCGATGCGCTGCTGATTGAGGTGACCGATGCCATGGTGGCGGCATGTCGGCCCGGAGATTTTGTCGCGCGGCTCGGTGGGGATGAGTTTTGCGTCTTTCTTAAAGGTTGTGACTTGGACCGGGGTGGGCAGGTGGCGCACCGCTTTTTGCGAGCAGTGGTGGAGGCGAATGTAGAGGTTGCCGGGCGCCGAGTGATCCGCACCGCCAGCATCGGCGTGTGCGAATTGCGCCCAGATCAAAAAATGGAAAGCGCATTGAATGTCGCTGATGCGGCGCTCTATGAAGCGAAGTCTAAGGGCAAAAACCAGATTTTAGCAGGAGATCACGAAGTTGTGCGCCGCATGCGGCAAAAACAATCACGCCCCTCTGCAGAAGAGGTTGGAGCAGCTTTGGAAAATGGGGAAATCACCTATTTTGTTCAGCCAATTTTTGATTTTGAACAGGATCGAATT
>Ga0228631_1000996_pt1 | contig 14657 bp, 26 predicted proteins | sample 39DmetaG_FD_183049 | JGI IMG/M metagenome (GOLD analysis project Ga0228631, IMG submission 183049) | Seawater microbial communities from Monterey Bay, California, United States - 39D | ecosystem: Environmental > Aquatic > Marine > Coastal | place: USA: California | collected 2016-09-28
CAGCGTGTTTCATCTGGGCTGGGTGGCGTAGCAAGAGGTATTGGCGGCGCGTTTACTGGAGAGGGTTCATCTGCTCGCCTGAATGCCTTGGCCGCTTCTTTGTTGCAAGACCCAAGCCGAACACCCATCGCTCTTGGCCCTAGCTTGGCTAAGGGCTTGTTGGCTGGCAATGTTGCCGCACAGCAGGAACAAGACCGTAAGTTTAAACGCAGTCTTCTTGAGCATGAAATGGCTGTTGCTAAAGCTAAATTAAAGCCAAAGCCAACGGAAGCTGAAAATGTAAATATAATCCTTCCTGATGGAACAACAACTTATGGAAAATCAGATGAGCTAGGAAATCTGACCCTCCCTGATGGTTCTAAAGCACCAGCGGGTTCTCGCATTTTTGGCACGACTATTGCTGCCTCAAAGTTAAGCGACATTGCGCCAGAAGATAAAAAGGCAAGGGAAGAATTTGGAGAGCTTTCTGTTAACGCTCAGACTTTCTTCAACTCTGGTAATAAGCTGCTTAAGGGGCTTGAGGAAAATAAAGCAGCCGCAACTGTTGTTGGTACTATTTCTGGCGTTGGGTCTAAGGTTTATCAAAACGTAGAAGAGGGTCTTAAATCGTTAGGTGTGCCTACGGAAAAAACACAACAATTTGAAAATATATTTGAGAAAAACTCAATCGACTCATCAAAGATGAAATCTCAAATCTTAGATTTAGCTTACCAAGCAGCCAGAATTAGGGGCCAAGAGGGAAGAGGGGTTTCTGATAGAGATATTACAATATTCTCTCAGATTATTGGCTCTGATAAACCAGCCGCTGAAAAAGCCGCTGTTTTGCGTGATTATATGGACACAGTAAAGAGCGAGGTTCAATTGAGGGCTAATTTAATAAATCAGTCTCAGGGAATTGATTTAACTATACCGCCTCTTAATATTTATATGCCTGAGCCTGTGACGCCCCCACCTGCAATGGGCGGAGCGCAAGACAACAGCGAAAAGGTAAATGCGGCGCTTGAGAGAGCTAAACAACTTCAGCAAGGCAGGTAGGGCTAAATATGGCAACCGTAAAAGAATTAGAGGATGCTATTCTGGCGCTAGATAAAGCTGGTGATTACGAAGGTGTGCGTGTTCTTGGAAAAGAACTTAGTCGCATCAAAGAGTCACCACAGAAAAGCGTTTCTGTTGAGGAGCTTTTTTCCTTTGAACGCCCAGAATCTATACTGCCAGAGCCTCTTGAAACCGCTGCATCATTTGTTGGTCAATCCCTTCTCAAGGGTGGCTCTAAACTTGCGCGTGGCCTTGCCTCTGCTCCGTTTGACATTGCGTCTTATTTTACCAAAGACCCAGAGGTCGCAAGGAGACAAGCGGCTCGTGGAGAGGCTGTGCGCCAAGCTATACCAGAGGTTACTGGAGGTATGAGGGGAACAGAGCTTGGTGGTACTATAGCTCAGTTTGCAGTTCCTGCGACCCTTGGTTACAAAGGGGCGCGGGCGGCGGCGTCTCTTTTGGGGGCTGGGGGTAAGTTATTGTACCCAGCGGGTATTTTAGGTGCTGCTTCTGGCGATATCATTGCCACTGTGCCAGAAGAGGCGGAGAGCATTGGTAGTTTAGTCGGTGCTGGCCCAACTCAAATCACCCCAGAGGATACTGCTTTTGAGCGCAGAGTCAAAACAGGTGCTGAGACACTTGCACTTGGCCCTATTGTTGATTTGGCGCTTGCTATACCCAGAACAGCTAAGAGGCTTACTGGAGGGGCGGAAAAAGAAGTTGCCGAGCATTTGCAAAAATACACACAAGACGTTCCAGCCGCAGTAAGTTCCATTGAGAAGGGTTTGGAGATTACACCCCCTGCTGGATATGCACCTACAGCGGCAGAGCTTACCGAAGACACTGGGCTGGCTGCTATTCAAAAAAATGTATCAAAAACACCGTCACTTGTTGAGAGAAGGGAAGCAAACCTTAAGGCTTTGTCTGGCGAGGCTAGGTCGTTTGCGGAAGGAATTGAAGACCCGTATTTATTCAAGTCAACTGTTGATGATTTTGTTGAGTCAGCTACGTCTACGTCGAGGGAATTATCTGATATTGCAGAATCTAAGCTAGCATCTGCTGAAGAAGATTTGGCTGGTGAGCTTGCATCCATAGCAACCGCCAGCCCTAGAGAGGTTCAGGAAGCTGCGTCTGAGAATATTGCAAAAGCATTGTCGGATGAAAACATAAGGCTAAAAGAGGAGTCTAGCAGACTGTATGCAGCTATTGACCCAGATAAGTCTTTGTTTGTTGACATTCGCCCCTTGAGCAAAATAGCTGAAGACATTAGAAAACCAACATCCGCACTCAGAAAGGCCGAGGTGGATGAAACAGTAAAATATGGCAAGGGTATTTTTGACGCCATTGACAACTCTTTGAGCCTTCAGGTTTCTAAAGGAAAGTCTCAATCTTACTCTGACTTGATTTCTTTCCGCTCAACCATAAACTCTGCCATATCAAAAGCGTATGCGGATAATGCAGCTCCAGCAGTCAAAAATCTTTCTCTTCTTCGTGATGGGATTGACAGATATACCGAGCTTCTCGCCCAGCAAGGCTCGGCAAAAGTCCAGAGGGGTGCAAAAGCGATTGTCACTCCCCACACACATTTCAAGGAGATACCAGCAGAGGCCGCTGAAGCTGCTATTCGCGCAAACAAGTTCTACAAAGAAGAGTATGCACCCAAGTTTAAGCAATCTTTAGGCGGAGAGTTTGTCAGGAAAATGCGTTCTGGCAAACTGTTCCCCACGCAAACTGCTAAGTCATTTTTGCTTGGCCCGACAGAGGGCGCTCAACAGCTTTCTCGCATCATTGCGGATACTGATAATCCAGAGTTTGCTCAAAGTGCTGTGCGTGAATTTATGGTAAGCCAACTGGCGCAGTCTATCTTTGATAAAAGCGGTGGCGTTTATGGCAAAACTGCAACTGCATTTTATAATAGATACAAGCCAGTACTGCAGAGCTTTCCAGAACTTGATAGTGAAATAAAAAATATTGCTCGTAATTTTGAGGCCAAGTCTAAGCTGCTTAACAGCCTTCAGGCAGAGGTTAAAGCTGCTCATGCCGCTCAAAAAACGCCTCTGCCAGAGATTAGCAGGGCAACCTTAAGGTTCTTTTTGGATGACTCAGACCCAGACGTTATTATTTCCAGAATATTTAGCGGAGATGCGCCTGAGAACGCCATTAGAGAACTAAAGCGTCAATTTGGCGATAACGAGCAGTTTATGGATTCGCTGCGCTTTGGGGTTAAAGACCACATTACTCGCGTTATTAAGAACCCCGCCTTAGAAGAAGGCTTTTCTGTAGGCAAAGCATTAAACATAATTGATATGCCTAAAACGCAAAAAGCGTTAAGCGAATTATATTCCCCTAGTGAAATAGCTAAGTTAAATGCTGTTAAAAATCGCCTTCGAGATATTGTTCGTTTAGAAGAGGGCGCGACAGTACCTAAGATACTTGGGCAAGAGGGTATGGCAGAGAGAGCAAGGATTGTTCTTGCTAGTATTTATGGTATTATTCGCGGCAGAGCCATTTTTACAATTAGTAAAATGCTAGCTGGTCAATTTAGAGATTTGTCTCCGAAAGAGGCTGCTGAAGAGCTTTTAACTAGGTCTATGCTTGACCCAGAACTTGCGGTAAAAATGCTTAAAAAAGACACAAAAACAAATCAGGATGATTTAAGTATATATATTCTTAACAACCTTGTTGGCGCTGAACCAGAGCAGGAATAAACAATGGCAAAAAATAGTATTACAGATTACAGCAAAACAGCAGCGTCAAACACGGACATTCAGTCTGTTGACATTGACGAGAACTGCCTTCCTAGCGGTATTAATAACGCTATCCGAGAGCTTATGGCTGACTTGGCTGAGGTAAACGATGGAACGGTATCCCTAACCAGTCCTTCTTTCTCTTCTGTTAATGTTGACGGTGGTACAATCGACGGAGCCGTAATCGGCGGCACAACGGCGGCCGCTGGCTCGTTTACATCAGGTTCATTCACTGGGAATATATCTCTTGGTGACAATAATAAGGTTATTTTGGGCGCGGGTTCAGACCTCAATCTGTATCACGATGGCTCTGACAGCATAATCGAGGATACTGGCACAGGCGACCTTATTATTAAGGCTTCTACGCGCATTTGGATGAAGGGTATTAACGACGAAACTCTCATCAGGTCTACAGAAAACTCTCAGATTTCGTTGTACCACAATGGTGCTGAAAAACTGTCTACCCTGAGCAATGGCATTTATATCTATGGCTCGATTACGGCTGGAAGCGCCTCCATCACTGGAGAGCTTACTGCTGACAGTTACAATGAAACGTATGATGCGCTTTCAGGTACCACTCCGACTGTTAATTGCCATGATGGTAATTTGTTCAGCTTGACGACTTCTGGAAACACCACATTCACGTTCAGCAACCCACCAGCTTCGGGAACAGGCTTTGGCTTTACGCTGAAATTGGTAGCGGGTGGAACGCACACAATCACATACCCAGCCTCTGTTGATTGGGCTGGCGGAACAGCCCCAGATGCCCCCGCCTCTGGCGAGACTGATGTGCTTGCGTTCATTACGCATGATGGCGGCACAACTTGGTATGGCTTCCGCGCTGGGGACGCAATGGCATGAGCATAGCCAGAAAAATTCAGATGGCTACTGCTGGCTCTGCTGTAGCAGGATTTAGTCCTGCAAGCATAAGCGACCTAAAGCTGTGGCTTGACGCCACTGATACATCTACCTTGTATCAGGACTCGTCAAAGACCACTGCTGTTTCATCTGACAACGACCCAGTAGGCTGCTGGGAGGACAAGTCTGGAAATGGTTTTGACCATGACCAAGGAACGTCAATCAACAGACCAACATTCGACACAACAACAATGGGTTTAAACAGCCTAAACCTCGATAACTCTGTTGACAGTGGCAAGGGCCAGTTTCTTGAGAACTCTACTTGCACGGATACAATTACTATGTTCATAGTTCTGAACTATGGAACCAATTCAAATGCTGGGTCATCTTTTGGTATCGGTGCGTCATACAACGGATACTTTACATTCGCGGCTGGCTCATCACTGAACTATGTGTCAACATCTCCGACTGGCTACAGAACCGTTGGTGATAGCTACACCCGTATCGCGGCAGGGAATGACGCGATTATTACTGGTGATTTGGTAAACTTTCTCCGTGAAAACGGAACTCAATATGCCATGAACAACCCCTATAATTACTCCAGTCACTCTGGTAATGTCGGTTCGTATGTTGGACGCCGAGGCTTAACGCCCAATAATCACACGCCCTTCAACGGGAATATCGGAGAGATTATTGCCTACGAAAGAAGGTTGTCGTCAACTGAAATTGATGAGGTTGAAACCTATTTATCTGAAAAATGGAGCATTACAATATGATGTATGTAAAGACTATAGATGGTGCTGTTAGTAAGTTCCCCTACTCAACGTGGGAGCTTCGCCAAGAAAACCCTAATACTTCTTTTCCAAAGTCTCTAACAAGTGAAATTTTAGAGAGTTATGGTGTCTATGCTGTAACTGAAAACAAGCCAGACTTCGACCACCTTGTCCAGACATTGACTGCTGGCACCCCTGCGCCTCGTGATGGCGCGTGGCAGGTTGACTATGTGGCGGTAAATCTTTCAGAGGAAGACGCCAAAAATGCCGTAAGGTCTGAGCGCGACAATTTGCTGTCGGAAACAGATTGGATGGCTTTGTCAGACGTAGTTATGTCAAGCGAAATGACAGCCTATCGGCAGTCTCTGCGTGATATACCACAGCAACAAGGATTTCCGTTCGCTGTGTCGTGGCCGACAAAACCATAGAAAAAAAATAAAAACCTGATACAGTGGGTTATCGGGGTCACTAGGAACCAGAAGAAATGAACGAAGAAATGAAACAAACAATAGATTTAGGAGCTGGTGGCGTGACCATGGGGGCTTATATGAGTTGGATTCCAGAGGTCACTGCGGTTGCTTCGCTTGCGTGGGTCATTCTAAGAATATATGAAACAGAAACCGTTAAAGCCCTGATTGAGAAATACAAAAAAAAGTAAATCATGGGTAAGGGGAACGAGGTAAAAATAGGCAGAGCGGGGGAGCTTATCGCCTCTGGTATAATCGAAGCTCTTGGTTATCGCACCGTACTCTGCCAGCAATCATCCTTTGACATGCTTCTTTTGCGCGACGATGAAACTCATTACAGAGTTGAGATTAAAACAACGTCTCGTCCGCATGGCAAACCTACATCCAGATATTCGTGGAACACAGCTTGTGGCTCCAAGGCAAAGCGCCCGTTAGACCCATCTTCCGTTGACTTGCTATGTCTAGTAGCATTAGACATCAGAAGGTGTTATTTTAGAGCGGTGTTCGAGCATGGGGTTGTAAGGTTTAATTTACCCTTGGAGACAATCCTGCTTAACGATGAGAAGCAACAGCTAGACTATGCGCTTGAGCAAATTGATTCGCGGAGAGATAAATGTTGAATACGTTAATCGGCCCGATTGCCAACATTGCTGGCAGCTGGATGGAAGGCAAAGTCGAAGAGACGAAGGCGAAAGCCGTTGCCAAAGTTGAAAAGGCGAAAGCAGATGCAGAGGTTTCAAAAAAGGTTGCCTCTGGTGAAATCAGTTGGGAAGCGAACATGGCAGATTCGACCAAGGACTCGTGGAAAGATGAGTTTGCTCTCGTGGTTCTGCTCCTCCCGTCTATATTAGTTTTCATCCCTAGCCTGACAGATGATGTTAAGGCTGGCTTCGCAGTATTAAATGAGCTTCCAGAATGGTATCAATATCTCCTCTTCATAGCTGTCTCCAGTTCCTTCGGAATAAAAGGAGCAGACAAACTGATGAGCCTCAGAAAAAAGAAATAGCACCTTTGCGTGAGGGCTATCTTTCTGAGAACTTTTCTTTGTCTGAGTTGACCAAGAGTCAGACAGCGCGGCGCCGTGGCATAGACAACACCCCTACGGAAAAGCACAAAACAGCCCTAAAAGCAGTGTGTTTACACGTCCTAGAGCCGTGTAGAAAACACTTTGGCCGTAGTATCACCCCTTCATCGGGCTACAGAAGCAAGGAATTATGCAAGGCAATCGGCAGTAAGGTGTCGAGCCAACATGCCAAGGGTCAGGCCGTTGACTTCGAGGTGGCTGGCGTTTCTAACCTTGAGCTTGCAAAATGGATACGGGACAATCTGGAGTTTGACCAACTCATCTTAGAGTTCTATTGTGCTAAGAAGCCCAACAGCGGGTGGGTTCATGTCAGCTATCGCGCTGACGCTCCGTATGTAAATCGTAAAGAGTGTCTGACATATAATGGCAAGAGATATAAAAAAGGTCTAGGCGATGAGTAAGTACACCAAACCAAAACTGCGTGAGCGTCTGAAGAAGAAGATTATGGCTGGCAGTAAAGGCGGCAAGGCTGGTCAATGGTCTGCCCGTAAAGCTCAGATGCTTGCACAGCAATATAAAAAAGCTGGTGGCGGATACCGTGGCGGCAAGGGAAAGAAACAAAAGAGCCTGAGCAAATGGACTAAAGAGGATTGGGGAACCAAGTCTGGCAAGCCATCAACACAGGGTAAGAAGGCTACTGGTGAACGCTACCTACCAAAGCGCACCAGAGAGAAGCTATCTGCGGCTGAGTATCTGGCGACCTCTGCCAAGAAGCGGCGCGACACGAAGGCTGGCAAGCAGTTCTCGAAACAGCCAAAGAAGATTGCAAAAAAAACTGCTCGTATGCGTAAGAAGGCATAAAAGAGCCAGCCAAGACAAAGGGCTAATCTTGACTGGCTCACACGCGCTCTGCTCAGGAGGGGGTCGTAGAGCGCGAATACTATTTCTACTTTTTGGAGTTTCTTTCTTCCTTGCGGTGATGTAATGACTGCAACACTTGAGACAGGATAGAAGCTGTACCCTCTAACTTATTCTCCACGTCTGGGTGCATTGTTGCGATGGCACCTGCGATTGTCTCGTTCATCTTGGCGACAGTCTCAGCACACTCAATGAGGGCTACTGCTTGCGCTCTCATGGCGTTCTCTAGGTCTTCATCTGTCTCGAAGCTGTAGTCTTTTAGCTCCAGATTTTGCAGTTCAAATTCTTTTAGCTCGTACTCATTCATTGTCTTCCCCTTTGAAAAAGTTTCTCTCCGCCATGATAGCGGTGGCTTTTTGAGCCATGTTGAGCAGGGCTTGGTCTGACATGCAGATGACAGTGTAGTAGTCACCATCCAAGACGCAAAGCTCTGCGGCGTGTTCTGGCTCAGGCGCGGAACGCAAATAGGCCAGTGTTCTGGGTTTGATTTCTTCTTCCATGATTAACCTGCCAAGTCCATTGTGTTTCGTCCCTCGTCGTGCAGGTACTCCTGCGCGATAACCAAGCAAAGCCCCTTGGGGATGTCAGTCATCGTGGATATTTTCTCCCAGTCTGAATCGGTAAACGGAATGTCTTGGTCGTCACCATAAAACATTGTCGGATAGTCCAGCGTGAATGTGTCCTCTCCGCTAATCTCCTCCATGGCTGACGCCACAGCAGACATTTCATCCCATGTCGCTATGGTGTCGTAATCACCTTCGCAATGATTTTCGTCTTTGTAACTCATTGATTTTTCCCTTTCTCAATATATATGTAGATTACTTCTCTGCATCATCTGTGTCAACAAGAAACTCAGATAATAATTGCCTTGCCTTGAATTCCTTAAACTCCTTCCACGCTGGGCTGTCGCTCGGTATTGCCGCCAGTTGCATCAACTTGTATTCTGCTCGCAAGGCTCTTTTTCTCCATGCCTGAAGCTCCTGCTTCAATAGCTGTTTGGATAATTTCTTTTTTAAGTTCATCGGTTAGTTTCCGCACGTCCTCTAGTCTCTTGTTCTCGACCTGAAAGGCGAGGTTCTTCGCCGCTTCAACGCGAGCATTATACTCTGGGTTTGTCCGCATCAGTTCAATGGCACGATTACGCCCGTGCAATACTGTGGTGTGGTCGCGCCCCATGAACCGCCCAATGCTGGGCAAGCTGCGATTGGTGAACAGCCAAGCCAAGTAGTAAATGGCGAACCGTGTCTGAGCCAGATAAGCAGGGCGAGCCTTGGACATTATCTCACGCTTTGGAACATGGAACACTTCGCCCACCGCATCAATGACAGATGTGAGTGCGATTGTCTCTAGCTCTTCCTCAAGATTTACTTCAACGTCTACTTTAATTTGCATCTTCGTTCCCTTCATATTGCTCAGTTTCGATTGCTACGTTTAGTGCGTACTGCGCCAATCTGCGTAACTGTCGTGCAGTCATCTTTCGCTGATATACAACGCCATCAACATAGACACGAAACGCTCCTGTTAGCGGCATGGGCAAGAACTGGCTATCCTCTAGGGTATAGTCAGCCTCTTGCGTCATCAATTCTGCTTTGGTCAAAATACCTCTCCCCTCGCAGGTCGGGCAGGGCTTCTCGATGAAGCTCCCGCCTTCCCCGTCACTAGAAACATTGATGAGCAAGACACCTGACCCATCGCATCGTCCGCATTTGAAAGCTGTCCCACTCATCTTACTGTCTCCCTAAAACGGCACTTCGTTTGACGCGAGTGCTGGTTCTGGTTGCGCTTGTGGGGCTTGCGCCTCACGCTTGTCTTCGACCTTGCCTGTCAGGGCAGGGGCGCGTGGGTTTTCGCTTGCGTTATCCCACAGCGCGATGTCGATTGGCTCACCCGCTTTGTAGTCGCGGTGCGCGTACAACGTGCCTTTGAGACGCGGTTGCTTTCCGCCAGCCGTGTAGCTTTCGTTTGACCACATGCTGACTTTCCCTGTGTTATCATAGCTCATATCAATTATCCTTTCGTAAGCTCTGATTTACGTTTTGAGAATAACTCTGTGTCACCCTCTCCTAGTTGTCCCTTCACTTCTTCATAGAGAGACATCAGTTCACCGACATGCTGTGTAGCGTTTACACGTTCTGCGATGGTCTGATTCTTGGTAGCCTTTGCTTTGGCTGGTGTTGGTTTGGCAGGTGCGGTAGCCGCATTGCCATCATCCTCGAAGTCGCCAGATGCCATCCCAAGGATTGCGCCATACGCATATCGTTTTGCGTATGTGATTGCGCTACCCATTGACTGCGCGTCTTGCTTCATCGAGAAGATTGGTTGGTTGGAAACAATCGACTCACCACTCTCGTGCATGAGGATTGTTGTCAGCACGAAGCGGTCACTCTCAGCCATCATGTTTGGCATTTGAGAAACTGCTAGACCGTGCTTCGCCAAGATAGGTCGGGCGGCGTCCACATGGTCTTGGAACGTGCTGAACTTATTTTTGAAGTGTGGGTTGAACCCACTCTGCGGCACGGTGGTAAATTCCGACTGTGCCTTTGCTAATGCTGTTGCTAATTCCTTCATATCTTAAATAGCTCCTTTGCTTGTTGTAGGTAATCGTCTGGCATAAAGCGCCATCTGAAATCTTCCCAGTTTGGTTGCACCCAGTATTTCAAAACCTGCGGGTCGGTGCTGATAGTCAGCAGGTTTTCCCACACTACTGCGTTGTGCAGGATTTGATTAAAGTGATGAGAGAGAGACTCGACTGTCAGCAGGTCACAGTTTTCGTGTGAGAAGGTGACTGCTCCCTCAGTGTTGATGTAGACGAGGTAAGGCATCTTGCCTGTCGCCGCCCAATAAATAGCGACCTGTCTAACGTGTGACGGGTCGGGGCGCGTTGGTGTCTTGACCTTGCGGAATGAGCGCGAGCCATCCTTGCGTGGTGGGCCGAGCGGGTTCCACTTGGTTTTAATCTCGACCAGTATTCTGTCGCCAGTCAGGTCAACAAATCCCATTATCTCAAACCCAGACTTTTCGAGTGCTGGATGATAAAGGCTAATGCGTTCCTCTGCTGTGAATTTCCCCTTACTCATCCGCGCCGCCCATTTAGAACGTTACGAAAAATCTTTTGAGCGTAGTGATTTGCCGCCTCTGCCTCGTCAATGCCCATCTCTTCGCCATCAGTTATCTTGTCACGCAAGACGACAAGCATTTCAGCGGCCTCTTCTATCGTCTCCAACATCTCTTTATTCATGGTTTAGCCCTCCAGTTTTTCTATTTCAGCAACACCGTTGCGGACAATATGCTCAACATCTTCGATGTATTGGATGCGCTTCAGGTCATCAAGCTCACTGATTGGCTGATGCTCTTGGATGCGTTTACACGCTGCCTCGATTGCCTCGTCAATGTCTAGGCCATCGCACACGACAGCTTGGATTGCGTCATGCGCCGCGCCACCTGCCGTAGCTGGAACGCCAGCAGGTATGTCCCTGCGCTCGTCCTTGAGATACAGATACTCGAAGATACGAAGGCAAGCAGGCTTCTCAAGTTGGCTATGAGAAACGTAAGTCAGGTTGGCGTCTGCCAGATGTTTTGGTAATTCCTTTGTCATTCCCTTGTCCTTTTCCTATCCCCATTATGCACAGGCCGAATCGGTGTGCAATACTTTTTTCGCATCTAAGTAAAAAAAATAGCAGGGGCGATTTCTCGCCCCCGCCTGTTTGTTAAAGTGTTCGCTCGAAATCCTCGAACCGCTTGGCATATTCCTCTGGGGTAATCTCCCCATCTTTTCGTTTCTGCCCAAGCTCTTTGACTAACGCCTTAAACTCTTTGCGTTGGTCATGCTTCTTGTTTACTTCCTCTAATGTTCTCATATCTCTCTCCTTTGAGTGACGGGGGCTTCCGCCCCCGCCGTTGTTATCGAAAATATTATAGCTTTTCCTTTAGCCCTATAATTTCTCTCGCACAATCTTCAATGCGCTCTAGTCGCTCGTCGAAATCATTGCCGCTTAAAAGCTCGAACACCTCGTATTCCATTTGCTTTACGGTGTTCACGATTTCTTGCGTGATAACATGATGTTTCATATCATTTCCCTTTACTATTTAAGTTTCAAACAACTGGCCTTTTCCGACTTCTTGTGATAACTATAACACATCCCCCAATGCGTGTCAAGCATCTTTTTTATTTTTTTTCACTTGCCATTCAGAACGAACATGATAATGTATCCGCATTGTTAACAAAGGAGACAACAATGAAACTCAAAGAATACTGTGAAGCCAAGGGCATCTCGTCCTACAAATTGGCGAAGCTGTGCGGCGTCACCCAACCCTGCGCGAACCGATGGATTAATGAGAAAACCACCCCATCGCTTTACCGCATTGCCATCATCACCAAGGTCAGCAAGAACAAGGTGAACGCCTTGGACTTCGTGCCAGAATTGGATGTTGAAGATGTCGAAGCTCTCGCGCAATAAGGGACACAATTTTGAAAATTCTTGCGTGAAGATATTGCGCGAAGAATTTGGCGTAGATGACTTGAAGCGCAACTTATCTCAATATCAAGACGCTGACCTTGGGGACATTTTCCTAGAGCCGTTTTTGGTCGAGTGTAAACGCTACAAGTCAGGCAACTGGTTTGCAAAGGATTGGTGGGTTCAGGCTAAACGCGCCGCCGCCAAAGCTGAAGCAATCCCTGTTTTGATTTGGAAATATGACCGCCAGCCTATCCGTGTGACCCTGCCTGTCTATGCAGTCAATTCGGACTGGGCGTCTGACAGCGACCAATTTAGTTGGCCGACCGAAGGCAATGCAGTCATGCCTTTGACCTGTGACCTTGATGTCGGTCTGGCAATTATGAGGGAGTGGCTAATATGAGTTGGAAATATGAATACAAAGATGACCTAGAAAATGAAATCAAAATCATTGAACGGGTTGAAAAAATGTGGGACTGCGAATCTGAAAAGATGATGGGCTACAGCTATGCCGACTTCATCTTGACCAGAGGCGTCATTGATGGTGTGCCGCAAGGCAAGGCGTTTTGCGAAATCCGTGTGCGCTCAACACCGCGCCACGATTTTGACACAATCTTTATCACGCTGAACAAATACAAAAATATGTTGCTCATGTCGGAGTTTACTGGCCTGCCTTCTTTTTTTGTTGTTCAATGGGCTGATGAGTGTGCTTATCTGAAATTGACAGATGAGAATGAGGGTACAAGCTACCCAAAACGGCGCAACCCTAAAGGGAAAGACCACCACGACGAGCCGTGTGTGCATCTTTCTGTGGCTAAATTCGAGACGCTTTGGAAAGGTAAAGCATGAGTTATGACGCTACAGACTGGGCGTTTAAACAGCCTGTCAGTGACGCCAGTGCTAAGCTGGTGTTGCTGGCAATCTGTCACCACGCCGACAAGGATGGGAAAGCCTTCCCGTCTCTATCTCGAATCAGCGAATTAACTGGCCTAGCCAAGCGCACTATCTCGCGCAAGGTCGCTTTACTTGTGGAGGCTGGTTTAATTACGGCGGAGGAGCGCACCAGACCAAACGGTTCGCACACTTCCACGCTGTATTCTGTAGACCTGAAATCGGCGGAGGGGGCTATCGTCACGGCGACTACACCTATAGTCAAACAGACGCCCCCTATAGTCACCAGCGTCACCCCCATAATAAACCATAATAATAAACCAGTTAAATCTTCTTCTTCTGTTAAGGCCATGCCAAAAGAGGATGAAGAAGAAAAGAAGCCAATGGACTGGACAGACTTCGCAAAGTCTGTATCATAATTTCATCAAAGGGAAATCAAAGGGAAATCAAATGGAAAAAGAAACACACACACAACAGGTTATGACATACGAAAGCAGAATTGCTTTGGTGCAAGAGAACTTTACCAAGAACATGGCTTTGCTATATTCCGCTCATGTCAGCTTGAGGAACAACCCCGAAGGCTTGGGGCTTTACATGAAAGAGATAGCCGAAGCAATCAACAGCCGATTGCCTTCGTCAATACCGAACACAGAGTGCTATAACAACGCCCTGCGCGATATTTGGAAAATCACAACCAGCAAGCACAAGAGCAGATATTTCTTCTCGTTGCATGACGTAATCGCCGCGACCAAATCTGTCGCCAATGATTGCCACCGAAAATATGATGACCCCAAACAGGTTAAGACTTACAGCAACGAACCATCTGCCGACGATATTGGCCGCACCAAAGGCGGAAACTGGACGCTAGATGGCGCCATCGAAAAACTGACTATGACTGACGAAATGATTGCCGATGGTCGCTTGCCAAGGCCGCTTGGCCTATCCCTTCGAGGCATACCGCTTGCCGCCATCAAACGACTAGGCGGCGACCCTACACCATACGAGACGCCACCAGCCACCAAGGTTGAGCCGAAGGCCGAACCACCACTGCCAGAGCCACCAGAATCGACGCCAGACTTCGACCTGATAACCAAGGGCATGACTAAGCCGAAGTTTGACGACCTGCCAGCCGATGCAGATTTTGATGATGACATGGACGGGCTGTTTGACATTGCCGCCCCTGTTAAATCGGTGCCAGATTTCGACGCCCTATAAAACGCCCTGTTTTTGTGCTTCCCCTGCTTTCATGTAGGGGGGTGCCAAAGACACCAAGAAACGCGCTGTATGGGCTTCTATGGGCTTTCTAGGGCTATTCCAGCAAAAAGAAAAGGGACGAGCCGATAAGCCCGCCCCTTGCTAGGGTAAAAGGGGGAAATTCCCTAGCTTGTTTCTTTTGTCAACATGAAGCCAGAGGCGGTCACGGCGCAACCAATGCCAACCAAAGCCAGCCAAAAAAGAGGCGGCAATACACTAGCCCCGCCAGCGACTAG